>OCTX011827911.1_pt1 | contig 11965 bp, 4 predicted proteins | sample 1539691 | NCBI WGS metagenome assembly OCTX01 (sample SAMN02144231, study PRJEB22623) | gut metagenome | biome: sheep rumen | host: Ovis aries | place: New Zealand
CCAACGACCTCTATCAGTTGGCACTCAGCGACATTCCCGACGAGGAAATCCTGCAGCACTTCCTTCGTGCACGACTGCCGATGCGACTGGTGGGCGACATGGAAGCCTTCCTCGACGTCGTGGCAGGACCTATTGCAATACGTTCCTCAAGTCTTCTCGAAGACTCACACTACCAACCGTTTGCAGGCGTGTATAGCACCTATATGATACCTGCGGCTCGCGACCGCTACGAGCGTCTATCGATGCTTTCAGAAGCGATTAAGGCCGTTTATGCCAGCGTGTTCTACCAAAGCAGCAAGGACTACATGACGGCAACGAGCAATGTCATCGACCAAGAGAAGATGGCCGTCATCATCCAAGAGGTGGTGGGTGAGGAGCACAACGGCCGCTTCTATCCTGTTATCAGCGGTGTGGCACGAAGCATCAACTATTATCCCATCGGCGACGAGAAGGCCGAGGAGGGAACCGTCTCGCTGGCAATGGGCCTCGGCAAATATATTGTGGACGGAGGCACAAGCCTTCGTGTCTGTCCTGCCCACCCACATCAGGTCTTGCAGATGAGCGAGATGGAGATTGCATTACGCGACACCCAGACCTACTTCCTTGCCCTTCGTGCCCTCAGCTCAACAGAAGCTGGCGAGATATGCACAAACGATGGCTTCAACCTTATCAAGGTACCCGTTCGAGAGGCCGAGAAGGACGGCACGCTTCAATGGATATGCAGCACTTACGACCCCGTTGACCAATGCATCTACGATGGATTCTATGAGGGCCGGAACCGCAAGATCATCTCCTTCTCGGGTGTCTTGCAGAACGACATCTTCCCGTTGCCTGAACTGATGCGAAAAGTCTTGCAGTACGGACAGGACGAGATGAAGCGACCAGTCGAGATTGAGTTTGCCGTCAACCTTCATGCCGACCGCACCGGCGAGTTCTGCCTCTTACAGATACGACCGATGGTGGACAACCGAATGGAACTCGACGAAGACCTCACCATGATTGCCGACGAAGACTGTCTCTTGAGGTCTCATTCTGCAATAGGTCACGGCATCTACACAGACATAAAAGACATCGTTTACGTCAAGACCGAGGGCTACACGCCCAGCAACAATCCTGCAATTGCTGAAGAGATAGAGCGCATCAACCGCTCGTTCCTGCAAGACGCCAATGCTTCTTATCTCCTCATCGGTCCAGGTCGTTGGGGAAGCAGCGACCCTTGGCTGGGCATTCCTGTGAAGTGGTCGCATATCAGTGCCGCGCAAATCATTGTAGAAGCTGGTCTCGACAGCTTTCAAGTCGACCCAAGTCAAGGCACCCACTTCTTCCAGAACCTGACATCTCTTGGCGTTTGCTACCTTACCATCAATGCCTTCCGAGGCGATGGCATCTATCGGCAAAAGGTACTCGACAAGTTGCCTGCCGTACAGGAGACAGAGCACGTTCGTCATGTTCGCCTCGAAGCGCCTTTAACCATTAAAGTCGATGGCTGCAAAAAAGAGGCCGTCGTGCAAGCTCTATAACAGCTAACCTTAAAAATGGAATTTTTCAATACATTAAGTGACCTCCTTTGGACCTACATCGTCATCACGATGCTTGTAGGTTGTGCTCTCTATTTTACATGGAACCTTCGTGCCGCACAGTTCACGATGCTTCCAACAATGCTCAAGAACCTTTTCAAGCCAAGCGACCAACCTCTTGAGAGCATTGGCAATCGCAAGATTTCGTCCTTCCAAGCCTTTGCCATAAGCCTTTCCAGTCGAGTCGGGACAGGCAACCTTGCAGGCGTGGCAAGCGCTATCTTCATTGGCGGACCTGGTGCTGTCTTCTGGATGTGGGTAATGGCTTTGCTTGGAGCCGCAACTGCTTTCATGGAAGCCACTTTGGCTCAGCTCTTCAAGCGACACGGGAAAGACAGCTTCTACGGCGGACCTGCTTATTACATGAAATACGGCTTGAAGCAACCCTGGATGGGCGTACTCTTTGCCTGCCTCATCATCTACGGCTTCGGACTCTCGAACCAAATCGTGCAGAGCAACACGCTATGCGATGCGCTGAGCAATTCTTTCCACGTCCCCATGCAGTACGTGGCTGGCGGACTGGCTTTGCTGACGCTTGCCATCATCTTCGGAGGCATCCACCGCATCGCCCGCTTCTGCGCGATGATTGTGCCCTTCATGGCCCTCGGCTACATCGTGCTGGCGCTCTACATCCTTGTTGCTAACATCACTGAGATACCTGCCATGCTGAGCCTCATCGTGCGGAGTGCTTTCGGATGGGAGCAGGCTGCAGGTGGCGCGGTGGGCATCGCCGTGATGCAGGGCGTGAAGCGCGGCCTCTTCTCGAACGAGGCTGGTGAGGGCAGCGCGCCCAATGCTGCAGCCACAGCCACTATACCGCATCCCGTCTATCAGGGCCTGCTGCAGAGCCTCGGCGTCTTTGCCGACACACTCGTCATCTGCACCTGCACCGCCTTCATCATCCTGCTGAGCGGCCTCTATGCGGATGGCAGCGACGGCATCATCCTCACCGGTCACGCCATGGAGCACCACCTGGGCAGTTTCGGCGGATGGTTCCTCTTGGCAGCCATCTTCCTGTTTGCCTACTCCACCATCATCGCCAACTATTTCTACGGCGAGACGAACGTGCGCTACATCTGCGACAAGCCCTGGGCCATTACCCTGTTCCGCTGCATGAGCGGCGTGGTGGTGCTCATGGGCGGTTTCATGTCGCTGCAGCAGGCATGGAGCATCGTGGACCTCGCAATGGCGTTGATGACCATCACCAATCTCATTGCCGTCCTTTTGCTGAGCCGCTATGCCTTCCGTCTCCTTAAAGACTTCAAGGAGCAACGGAAGCAAGGCAAGGAGCCAGTCTTCAACCCCGACCTCTTCCCCGAAGCCGACCTCGAAGGATGGAAATGAAGCAAAGCATTGTCGCCATTCTGCTTGTCCTTGTTGCATTCGTTTCGTACGCTCAAGACAAATACGTCTTTCCCGAAGACGTCAAGCCACTCATCCTGACGCGATGGGGGCAGCACCATCCCTTCAATCTGCTTTGCCCAAAGACGGAAAGCACTAAAGGCGAATCCACAAACATGCTGGCCGGCTGCGGACCTGTGGCAATGGCGCAAATGGTGAACTACCATCGCTATCCCTCCACGAGCCCCGACGGAACATACGAATACGAATGGGACCTGATGTTCCCAACGTTGACGGCTGTCCTGCGGAAAGAAGAGATAGTGGCTGTTGCCAAGCTCATCAGCGACTGTGGCGTGTCGTCGCTTACCGAATACGGTGCAGAGGCAAGCGGGACTTCACTTTCGCGAATGATGGGAGCGCTGAAGCGACTCTTCCATTACAGCAACGATATGAGCATCTACGAACGCAGCCAGTTCGCCACACCCGAGCGCGACAGCCTATTCCGTCAGCTTATCTTCTCGGAGCTGAAGGCAGGCAGACCGGTTTTCTATCGCGGCTACAACGAGAAGGAGAAAGACGGGCACCTCTTCATCATCGATGGTTGCAAGAAGCAGAAAGTGCACGTCAACATGGGTTGGGCAGGGAACCGCGACGGTTACTACGACCTCGACGACCTGTCGGGCTACAGCCAGCAGCAATGGCTCCTTGTCGATGTAGCAGACAGCAACTACCATGCTTTGGCGAAGGACATTGCGATGAACGAACCTGGAACGCTTGCGGATGCTCTCTCAAGACAAGAGCTTCTGACTACTCGCCACTTAAAGCTGAGCGGCAAGATGGACGAGCGTGACTTCTCCACCCTTCGCGAGATGCTTCGGACTGGCCTATTGCGCACCATAGACATGGAGGAGATTGAGCTGGAAACGTTGCCGGATTCGGCATTCTACGAGTGCACCTACCTCTCTCATTTCGTGGCGCCTCGCACTTTGCAGCGAACAGGAGATGCGGCTTTCGGGCGTTGCCGGAACCTCAACTACGTCGTCTTCCATGAAGGGCTGAAGGCTGTGAGCAATGCAGCCTTCAGCGGTTGCACAAACCTGCTTGCCGTAAAACTACCCGAGACCGTGACCTACATCGGCTACAACGCCTTCACCTCCTGCCAAGCCCTGCTCAGCGTGCAGCTGCCTGAGGGTGTGGAGCGCATCGGAAACTACGCCTTCTCCTATTGCAACCACCTGTATTCCATCAGCTTACCAAAGACCTTAAGCCGCTTCGGCAACGAAGTCTTCAAGAACTGCGACCGCCTGACGCACATCCGCCTCAGTCCGGACAACCCACACTTCACCTTGGGCGAGCAGAAAGACCTCGTGCCACGCAATCCCAGAGTGTCCCAGTAAATATCACTTTGCAAGGAGATTGCCGGTTTCCCTTTCTTTCTGTCACATTTTAAAACGGCGAAAAAGGGCGTGAAACACGTCGAATATGCCAATGTCGCACAGGGCGATGACAAACGCCGCATGCGGAGATTGCAATTTCCGCGTGCGGCGTTTTATTTTTCGCCTGCGGAATTTCATGATATAAAACGTCCAAAAACAGCTCCGGAAACGCATATATGCAAGTCACTCCACTGCATATTCGTCTTTTTCGACTGTATGTATGCATCGCAATATGCTCTGTTTCAGCAAAAAGCCCGCTACGGACGCATATTTCCTCCGAGGCAGGAAAGAGCCACCGGCAACGTTTCACGCGCTCCTGCAAAGGCAGCCATTTTTACGCATGTAAGCAAAAAGACGTTTCTTTTGACAAACTGATAATTGGACAATTCGGCATGTTCCCTCGTGAAAAAGACTCATTTTCAGTTTTCAGCTCTCCGTTTTCAATTATTCTTTGTATCCTTGTCGGTGAAAACGAGCAACCTATTGCATCGGGCTTCCTGCGTTTTCATCTCTTAAAGGTTATGTTCAGCCTCAAAACTATGCTTTCATTTCTTTCTGCCAAACAATCCCGCACTTTATTTTGTATTGTCCTCGCTTTTTTGTACCTTTGCAAAGGAAATAGCAAATTGTAAATAGTAAAATGGCAAACAGAGTTGATTGCTTTATCCCCTGGCAGAGCGACGAACAGGTCAAGGGGACGCTGGACGAGCTGCTGGCTGACGAGAACGTGAAAGAGGTGAACTTCCTGCGAGAAGAGGGCATTGGCAGCACCAAGACGATACGCTTCATCGCAGAAACAGCGACAGCTCCATATACTTTATTATATTGTAAGTACGACGCCCTGCAGCTCGGCTATCATGCCTTGACACGACTCCTCACAATTGCTGAGGACAGCCAAGCACTGATGCTCTTCTCCGACCATTACACGCTTACCCCCAACGGGGAGCGTCGTTCTATGCCGCTGATCAGCTGCCAGCTCGGCTCTGTCCGCGACGACTTCCAGATGGGCTCGGTGCTGCTCTTCCGAACGGAGGTGCTGAAGGAGTATGTCGCGCAGGAGAACCTGCACAACTATCAGTTCGCTGCCCTCTATGACCTCAGGCTCTTCATCAGCCGCAAGCAACTGCCACTGCACATCGACGAGTTCCTCTATACCGAAGTAGAACGCGACACCAGGCTGAGCGGGCAGAAGCAGTTCGACTATGTCGACCCGCGCAACCGCAGCCGGCAAATCGAAATGGAACGGGCCTGCACACGGCATCTACGTGCCTTGAACGCCTATCTGCATGGTGACGAATACGACGAAATCAACCTCTCGGAAGGCGAGTTTGCAGTCGAGGCCTCCGTCATCATCCCTGTCCGCAACCGAGAGCGCACCATCCGCGACGCCATTCGTAGTGTCTTGGAACAGAAAACCACCTTCCCATTCAACCTTATCGTCGTTGATAATGGCTCGGCAGACGGCACAACGGAAGCCATCGACGAGTTCTCCGCCGACGAACGCGTCATACACATCATCCCCGACCGCAACGACCTCGGCATTGGCGGCTGCTGGAACATGGCTGTGCATCATCCACAGGTGGGACGCTTCGTCGTACAGCTCGACAGCGACGACCTCTACTCCTCGCCACAAACATTGCAGCGAATGGTGGATGCCTTCTATGCTGAAGGTGCTGCGATGGTGATAGGCTCGTACAGGATGTGCGACTTCCAACTGAACACCCTTCCGCCTGGCCTCATCGACCATCGCGAATGGACATTGCTGAATGGTCGTAACAACGCACTACGCATCAACGGACTCGGAGCTCCCCGCGCCTTCTTCACACCCGTACTCCGTGAACTTCAAATACCCAACACAAGCTATGGGGAAGACTATGCGCTTGGCTTGATGATAAGCCGCCGCTACCGCATCGGCCGCATCTACGACGAGCTGTATCTTTGCCGTCGATGGGAAGGCAACAGCGATGCCGCTCTCAGTCAAGACAAGATCAACAAGAACAACACTTACAAGGACCACCTGCGCACCCTCGAGATCAAAGCACGCCAGCAGCTCAACCTGCTCTGGCAACATAAAGTGACGGAAGAAGAACTTGAGGCTTTCTTCCAAAAGGAACTGCAGGAATGGCCCGAGGCTGCTGAGCGATACAAAGCGCTGGAGGAAGGCGTGCAGACAAAGGAACTGCCTCTTGGTGAGATGATGATGGCTGCACAATTCAACCCTGCCCGAATCGTCTCTACTGGAGCCGCTATAGACAAGAAGACAATCAGCGAACGCCCCTGCTTCCTCTGCGACAACAACCGACCGAAGGAGCAGCACAAACTGATGACGGAGAAGCACTATCAGATTCTCGTCAACCCCTACCCCATCCTGCCTCAACACTTCACTATCCCGATGCGACGACACACGCCTCAGAGCATCTACAGCTCGTTCGGCACGCTTCGTAAGATGGCATGGGATATGCCTAAACATATTGTCTTCTACAACGGACCACTATGTGGTGCGTCGTGTCCGGACCATATGCATCTGCAGGCAGGAAGTCGCGGCATTGTTCCTCTGGAGCGCGACTGGACGATGTACGAGAAGGGACTTCGCAAGCTCTATCCCTTGACGGGCGAACAAACGGCTTCGATGGAAGAGGCGGGTAACGTTGGCAGCCGTTGTGGACTTTACCTCTTGGAAGGTTATGCCTGTCCTGTTTTCGTGATCAGAAGCTTGCCTACCGAAAGCGATAGTTTGCTCTGCCAACGTGTCTATAAGGCTCTGCCCGTGATAGGCGACGAGACAGAGCCTCGTTTGAACATCGTCTGTTGGCGTCAGGAAGGAAGCGCAAGCCGTCCCGATGAAATCGTGACGCTTATCTTCCCTCGCAGCAAACATCGTCCCGACTGCTACTACGCAGAAGGAAAGGAGCAACTCTTGATAAGCCCGGGAGCCCTAGACATGTGCGGCCTCTTCATAACACCAAGAGAGCAAGACTTCGAGGCGCTGACGGCAGAGAAAGCAGCAAGCATCCTCAAGGAAGTAACGCTAAGCGAAGAAGAACTCAAGCCCATCATCACGCAACTTACAGACAAAGCTGAAGGGACTGCCACAGATGGAGAAGAAAAGAAGGACGATATGCCAGCCATCAATCAGGTCGTATCAGTCGGCATCATGAAGGACACAGCCATCCGTTTCTGCATGAACAATCCTTATCAAGCCAAAGGCACAGAGGTGACAGGCGAGCAAATAGCAGAATACACCGAGGGCGGCATCCGTTGGAAGGACAATGTATATCAGGAACTGACGTTCCGTCCTCAAGAAGATGCTGCGTCGTTCACGCTTCACGGCGTTACCATCGGGCAGAAGTTCCATTGGGAGCGACAGGAATCACAGACCTTCAGCGGCATCCTCAAGCTTGTGGTTGACGAGGACAAGATTGTGGCAATCAACATCCTGCCGGTCGAGGATTACCTGACGAGCGTCATCAGCAGCGAGATGAAGAGCAGTTGTTCGCTCGAGTTCCTGAAGGCAGCTGCCGTCATCTCCCGCAGTTGGCTCTATGCCCAGATGCAGCGTCGCCAGGAAAGGGCAGGCCAGCCGGCGCCGTTCTTCTCCTTTGTCAAAGGCGAGGGTGAGAGCATCCGCTGGTACGACCGCGAGGACCACACCATCTTCGACGTCTGTGCCGACGACCATTGCCAACGCTATCAAGGCATCACTCGCGCCAACAACCCGAAGGTTGAAGAAGCTGTGAACGCCACGCGAGGACAAGTCTTGATGTACGACGGTAAGATTTGCGACACACGTTTCGGCAAGTGTTGTGGCGGACAAACCAACGAATATCAGTACTGCTGGGAGAACATCGAGGTGCCGTACCTGCGCTCCGTCAAAGACCCATACTGCAATACAAGCGACAAAAAGATACTTCGACAAGTCCTCAATGACTACGACCTCGAGACGCGCGACTTCTATGAATGGACGGAAGAGCTCTCGCAAGAAGAGGTTCACGACCGCATCTGCAAGCATTTGAAGATGGAGCTCGGACCAATCATGGGCATGGAAATCGTAGAGAAAGGACCTGGCGGACACATCAGCAAACTGCGTATCGTAGGCAAGGACAAGTCATTCATCGTGGGCAAGGAACTTGAGATTCGCCGCATGCTCAGCACCTCAACCCTGAAGAGCAGCGCCTTTACCGTCGAAACGAAGAATGTCCGCGGTGGTGTTCCGCAGCGGTTTATCCTTCACGGACGTGGTTGGGGACACGGCGTAGGCCTTTGCCAAATCGGTGCTGCCGTGATGGGAGAGCGAGGCTTCAGTTACAAGCAAATCCTCAAGCACTACTATACAGACGTACAAATCAAGCGTCTGTCCTGAATTATGACGCTTTACGTCTTCAATCCAGAGAACGATATGGCGCTTGCCGACGGGCATCCGGGCTACACGCCACCTGTCCAGATTCAGCAGATGCGGCGTGAGCTTTGGTGGCTTCCGCAGTGGTGGGCTGAAGACGAGGACATCGTTTGGAACGGCGAAGAGCGGCTCAATCTGTCGGACGACACGCGTATCCTGCCTTGGGGATGGAGTCCGGCACTCTGCCATCAACTCAAACAGGCAGGCGTTCAGGAGTCGCTTTTGCCTTCCCAGAAGGAGTTGGAACTTCTGAGACAACTTTCCCACAGACAAACTGCCGTGTCTCTTTTGCAGGAACTTCGAGGCGAATTACCTCTCGACGGACACTTCGCAGGCAATTCTGTCCTTTGTCGGAGCATCAAGGAGGCAGAGGAAACGGCAAACGCGTATGGCGAAGCTTTGCTGAAATCCCCGTGGAGCAGCAGCGGAAGGGGTTTGATGAAGACGGACAATCCACAATGGAAGGCTTGGGCCAGCCGCATTCTGAAGGCACAGGGAAGTGTTGTTGTGGAGCAGTTCCTGCATAAAGTGACCGACTTTGCCCTTGAGTTCTGGCTCGATGGAAAGGGCGGAGTTGAATATCGAGGCTTGTCCCTCTTCTACACCAACGAGCGAGGAGCGTACTTGGGGAATTGGGTGGCACCCGAAGAGCAGAAGCTTGCTTGGCTGGCTCAGTACATTCCTTTGCAATATCTCCAAGAGATACGGACTTGGTGGACAGCGCGTCTGAGCCGTTTCGACTACGCTGGTCCGGTCGGAATCGACATGATGTTGGCACAGGAAGGCATTTGTCCCTGCATAGAAGTCAATTGGCGTTGGACGATGGGGCTCGTCTCCTGCCTCGTTGCAGAACAGGGTCGCTACGGCCGCATGGTGGTGGAGTACATCTACGGGCACTATTCTGCCGAAGTCGAGGCGTTTAGCTGAGAAAAAGACTGCCCGTTAAGTCGATCAACTTAACATGTTGTAATTGCAAACACACCACGTCGTGTTTGCTAACTTAACACGTTAAGTTAAATTATTCTCCGCTTCATTGCTCTTTATTGTCAATTTCTTCGTATCTTTGCACACACATATAAATAAGGTATGAACAGAAGAGAATTCCTGAGGCGCAGTACCGCCCTTGCTGGAGCAGCCTATTTAGGTTCGCCAGCCCTCGCTGAGACGATTGCCACTTTGGGCAATCCCAACCTCGTAATCGGCATTGTGAGCGACATACATCTGCGTGGTGCAGACACAGCCGAGACGTTCGTCCACACCCTGGAATACTTCCGTAGTCTGAAGGTGGACGGCGTCATCATTGCCGGCGACATGGCCGACCAAGGACTTCTTCCCCAGCTGCAAGTGGTGGCGGATGCTTGGTTCCAAGTCTTTCCGAACAATAAAGGCATCGACGGAAAAGAGACGGTTCAGCTCTTCATCTACGGCAACCACGACATGGAGGCCTATACCTGGGGCGGAACCATCAGCAGCGTCGGGGCAGAGACGGCGCAAGCGCAAGGCATCGGACGACAGGCTGCCGCTGCTTGGAAACAATGTTTCAAGGAGGACTACCAGCCCATCTGGATGAAAACCATCAAGGGCTATCACTTCATCGGCGCGCATTGGGAGAACCAGAACCACATCTCGGGACTTGCCGACTTCCTTCAGGAGCACAACTCCGAGCTGACTGCCGACGGAAAACCCTTCTTTTACATTCAGCATCCACACCCCAAAGATACCTGCAACTGCGCGTGGGCATGGGGCAGAGACGACGGAACGGTGACACGATTGCTCAGCAATTATCCCAATGCCATCGCGTTCTCAGGCCACTCGCACTCGCCTCTCGACGACGACCGCGACCTTTGGCAGGGGGCTTTCACCAGCATTGGAACCTCGTCGCTCAAGTATCTCTACCCGATGCCGGCACGTGAAAACACCTATCAAGACGACTGGTCGGCGCAACCGCCCTCGCAGATGGCGAAGATGAACCCACAGGACGGCCGTCAGGGAATGGTGATGCGCGTCTATGATTCGGCTATCACGTTCGAGAAGAGAGAGTTTGTCTATGACGAACCCATCGGCGATACTTGGTATCTGCCCTGGCCCATCTCGGCAACACAACCACTCTCGTTCGAGAATCGCGCCAAGACGGCTGCCATTCCGCAATTCCCTGCAGGCACAAAGGTTACCGTTACCGGAGGCTCTGGCGCCGACCGTTATGGCGTTTCGCAGAAGCAGGTCACAGTTCACTTCCCTACTGTTCTGAAGAAGAACACCGGCGTGCGTGCCTTCGACTATGAGGTGCAAGTGGAGTACGATTGGCTCGATGTCCGTCATGTCACCACGACAAAGCGCGTCTTCTCGCCTAAGTGCTACCTCGGCGAGAACAAGGAAGAGGGCGAAGTCATCTGCGTCTTCGGCGAGAGCGAACTGCCCAAAGACTTCGCTTACCGCTTTGCCGTGCGTCCATGCAACTGCTTCGGCGCCAAAGGAGAACCCATCTATTCGGACTGGGTGGACAGCACCATCGCCTCCTACATCTCGACCCTCTCGCTCGACAAACAGTTCTACAAGGTGAACGAAAGCATTCAGGCAACCTTCAGCGGCGTTCCTGTCGGCACAGAAGCATGGCTCGGCATCTACGCCAAAGGCAAAACCCCAGGCACGAGCGACACATCGGCAACCTACGCATATACTGAAGTGGCAGCAGGCACGTTGAGCCTTAGACTAACGGAACCCGGCGAATACTTTGCCGTGCTATTCCAGGACGGAGGCTACACAGAGTGCTCGCCTCGTATTCCTCTCTTTGTCACTTCAAGGGCATACAACCCCGAGAACTTCTCCATGCAGACCGATAAACCCGTCTATAACGTGGGCGACGCCATCGTCATAACACTTGCGAATGCTCCCAACATCAATAAAGACTGGGTGGGCATCTACCAAGCAGGGCTCATGCCAAAGGACGTAATCTGCCCCACTTGGCTTTATAGCAACAAGGTTAACGGCACACTCACACTCAACGTAAGCGGCACAAGGAACTGGACAGCGCCCTTGCCCGAAGGCGACTACTTCGTGGGATACTTCATGGCGGACGGCTACGAGGAGCCTTTCCCACGCCTGTATTTCACCATCAAAAGCAAGAGCGATGACGATAGTGTTTCCGCTCCCTCCGAAGAGAGAGAAGGCAACCACCTCATCTACCGCCTCGACGGCAAACGCACCGCAAGTATGCA
>OCTX011770033.1_pt1 | contig 11963 bp, 9 predicted proteins | sample 1539691 | NCBI WGS metagenome assembly OCTX01 (sample SAMN02144231, study PRJEB22623) | gut metagenome | biome: sheep rumen | host: Ovis aries | place: New Zealand
TGGTCTATATGCTATTGCGATACTCGCTATTACTATTGAGACGAAAATCCTTTATTCTGCATCAATAGCTTCTCTCTCTATGAAAAGAGATCTCAAGTTCTTCAAGCATTCTATTTATCATTCTAAAAAGTAGAACGTCATGAAAAGAATAATATTATTTACAATCTTTGTGCTGATTGCCACCCTGTCATTCTCTAAAGGGAGGTATTCCGTTTTTTACATTAAGGGAGAAGTTTCTATCTTAATAAAAGGAAAGGAAGTCAGACTAAAGGAAAAAGACCAACTTTCCCCTAAAGATTTTGTATCAGTTCCTCCTCGTTGCGGTCTCATACTTAAAGATGAGAAAGGTAGACGCATATGTGTTATAAAAAAACCATATAGAGGAATATTATCTCTAGTAGTTAAGGAATCCAGGGATGATTCTTCGATTATTGATTGTACGCTAGATTTCTTTAAATATCTAGGGAAAAGATGCTTTGGAGACATGAAAGATGATTCAACATATATGCGAAGAACAGCAAGTACATCACGTGGTGAACAACGTGAGGCTTCAACAGAAGAGGAACAATACATTGACACAATCAATGAGATTATCAAAAAAATGGAAACAGACATATTATTCCAACAGGATTAACTTATGAAGAAAAAGGCTTTAATTATCATTCTACTAGCCTTTGCAGTTCCTTGTTGCTGGGCTCAGGAAAGGCTCTCGTCTCAACTAGATGAGATGCAAAAGAGTCTTGACTATGGAGACAGAGAATTATTCAATAATCTTGTAAATGTTATATCTTTTGACAGTTTGAATGCTGCAGACGATTTATGCAAAATACGCTATTATAGGATGTGCGGTGATTTTTGCTATGAATCCAATAATTACGAAAAAGCTACAGTTTACTATGAAAAAGCATCCCAACACGTCTTACATTCTGGCATCATTGACAGTCTATATATTCATTCCCAAAATAATCTCGCCAAATCTTACATCCAACTAAATGATATTGATAATGCTGAAAGAGCGCTAAGACATGGTATCGTCTATGGAAGCGATTTTATTGAAGACTATTCTCTTTCTGCCGACCTTTTTCGTACATTGCTAGAATTGGATGCATTTAGAAAGGATTCTTTATTAGGTGATCAAATACATCAAAAGGTTCAAACATATGCTTTCAACACGTATTATAGAAATCATCCCCAAGCGCATCCTGAAAAGCCTATCGAAGAGTTTCTTGAATTGGAAAAAGCATATAAGATCTCTCAATACTGTCAAACAAGGGACTATGTTATTTTTTTATCAAGACTGGGAAGTGCCCTCCAGGATGCAAACATTCTTGACGAGACAAGATTAGTTTATGAAAAAGCGCTAAAAATAGCTGAAAATAACAGGCAAATTGACAAATTGTCAACCGCCTTAATATGGATTAGGCTTGTTAGAGTTTATGGAAACATAGGTGACACGGAAGCCTTGATAGAACTCATTCCTAAAGCAACTGAATATTACAAATCAATAAAAGACAATAGATATACTGCTGTTGATATTTATAGCTTTGCTGCCTTTTCTTTGATAGAGGGTAATAAATTTGAAGAAAGTCTCTTTTTCCTAAAAGAAGCCGAAAAGCTGCTCGATACATGTAGCGAGAAATCTGACTCTGATCTTGTCATAGCCAAACAAAACATCTATTCCTACTATGTAACCGCGTATATGAATTTGGATGACCAAGACAGATTATATAAGGCTCTAGACGTTTTAGAGGGGCTATTCCTTCCTTATTCTGAGGAATATTATAACTGTTTGTCAATAAAAACTTCCATAGATATGCAGTCAGGCAATCACCTTAATGCACTTAAGCATTTAAGACAAATGGAAAAAAATGCGAATAAACTTTTCAGCAACAATTCTATAGAACATGAAGATATTTTTTGCTTTCTTGGAATAACATATATGGCTTTAAATGATTTCAAAAAAGCGGAGATATCTTTTAAAAGAGCCATTTCCATTTATGAGAAGGGTGCCAGAAACCGACCTGAAAATATTCAGGAATATTTTAATAATTTAGCCGTGATCTATCATAACAAGGGCAATTATTCCAAAGCAATAGAATACTACAAACGTACAAACGATTTGTATCAAGCCATTCATGGAACAAGATCAAAGGAAATTGAATCAAAAATCAACGAATGTAAAAACCATCTGAGATGAAAAGATTATATTTGATCATAGCAGGGCTACATTCTCTTCTTGTATGTTTCGGGCAAATGCAAGCAGATGACAGCATAAAGGTTTTATTAAACCAGAAGATTGCCTATGAAACACAATCAGAATTACCTATAAATGATTATCTAGAAACAAGTACTCAACTTGTTTCTGCTTATATATCTTTAGGGATGTTTACAGAAGCAGAGAGAGTTGTAACGTCTACGGAAAAAGTCTTGTCTCAGAAAGGAAAAAGTAATACGCACCCAGATCTATATTATTCAAGGGGGTTGATCTATTATAGTCTTAAGAACTATGATGAGGCATTTTTACACTTCAAAAAAGCAAAAAGTCTATTTGAACAGTTGGGCGACAATGGATTTAACTACACTTTTACTCTTTCTGCCTTAGCTACAATATACCAGCTAAGAGGCCAATTCTTATTCTCAAAAATGTACTTGGATGAAGCCGTTGAATTGTATAATCAAATAAAGCAAAACAATAATTTAGATAAGGAGTTGTTCTTAAAAGAGCAGATAGCATCTCTTTATAAAAGTATGGGGAAAACTGAGCAGGCGGCGACTCTTTGGAAAGAAATCCTGTCTGTTAAAGGAGGCGATCGGCATCTTATTTACCCGATGGCGGCCAACAATTATGGAATACTGTGTTTAGAGAAAAACAATATTTCTGAAGCAGAGCATTATTTCCGCAAGGCAGTTACTTTGTGCAATAATGTTTTTGACAAAGAATTATTTCTGCAGAATCTCCTATTCGTTTCTATCCTACAGAATGAACCAGATACGGACAGACTTTTGCTTGATTATAATGAATTGACAAAAAATAATGTATCCAATATTTTCACATATTACACAGAATCCGAAAGAGAGGAGTATTGGAATTATCAAGCAGAAGCCCTTACCGGTCTTAATAATTGGGCGGCTTCAAAAACCAAAGACAATAGGATTATTATTTCGGCATATAATGTTAATATCTATGCAAAGAACATGCTACTGAATTCGTATCGTTTAGTGAAGGAGCTTGTTGCCACATGTGGGCAACAAACCCTTGTTGACCAATACGACGCATTAATATCATATAAGAATCTTCTTTCAAATAAAGAAACTCCTGCTGATTCTGTTGGTCCAATCAAGGAAAAAATAAACAAAACAGAAAAATATATTCTTGAAAATATACCAAATCTCACTTCGAGAGTAAATAATATGAACGCCACATATGAGCAAGTAAAATCTTCACTCTCTGATAACGACGTGGCCCTTGAGTTTGTTAAACAAAGCATCCCGATAAGGAATGGTGAAGATTGGAAGTTTATATACTCTGTCTACCTCATTAAAAATAGACAGGATGGTCCTTTGCTTATTGAACTATGCGATGCAGACTCTTTAGAACAAATACTAGATAAGAAAGCTCTCGAATATGAGACCTTCATAGACCATCTTTATGATAAAGATAACGAGGAACTGTACAATTTTGTGTGGAAAAAACTAAGCGCTCATATTTCTGAAGGAAGTCGTGTGTTTTTTTCACCAACAGGTGCGCTTAACACCGTCAACTTCAATGCAATACCTTATCATAAAAGTCAACTTGGGGAAATATATGAACTTATAGAATTGTCTACGACAGGAGTAATACCAGACTTTAATAATAAGCCGAACGTCTCATTTAAAAATGCAACTATTTATGGAGACATAAACTATGACACTGATTCAGAAACCATGATGGCCCAATCACACAGTTACAAAATGTTCTCCCCAGGAAAACATTTCGCTTTAAGATCTATAAATTCCAGAGGGGAATGGGGACATTTATATGGAACTGCTATTGAGGCATTTTCTGTTGATAGTATTTTAACTGCTCATCAAATAGACACACGGCTTCTTAGACAATCTGAGGCCAATGAAGAATCTTTCAAATCTTTGAATCGTAATTCAACAGATATCTTGCATGTTGCAACACATGGCTTTTATCTCGAACGTCCTGATAAAGTGAAGGGAACTTTTTTCCTCCCTAATGTGTCATTAGTAAAAAAGGAACAACCGTTGTTATATTGCGGTCTCTTGTTTTCTGGAGCAAATAATACTTGGAATAATAATCTTCAAGCGAAAGGAGTAGAGGACGGAATTTTAACAGCAGAAGAGATTTCCCATCTCGAACTCTCTCGAACCAAAATAGCAATCATGTCAGCATGTGAAACTGGTTTAGGAGCAATAGATGACATAGATGGTGTGATAGGAATTCAGAGAGGATTGAAGAAGGCAGGAGTAAAATCTATTGTCATGAGTCTATGGACAGTTCCTGATAATGCAACCTGTTTGCTGATGAAGTATTTCTATAATAATTTGTTTTCTGGGCAGAATCGGCATACTGCATTGAAGAATGCTCAAAAACAGGTTAAATCAGTTTATGAGGAGCCATATTATTGGGCCGGTTTCGTAATAATTGACTAAGAATGAATTGAGAATAACACATTGTTTTGCAAAAAATACCAAGAATGATGTTTACCTTTCTAATAATTTGTGTACTATTATTTGAACAAATTAATGTAGAAATATGGCAAAGAATAACTTAAAAGACAACTACGGTCAATACGAAGAACAGGTTCTGAACAATTCAGAAGGTATGTTTAAGACTTTTCCAACTTGGCATGGAAGGATACGCAGGTTGGAATATGGAATAGATTTTATAGTATATTTTGTCTTAACGGTCATAATAAGAGAAGCGGAGCGGGACACTTATATAGATGAACCCAAATGGTGGTTCTTATGGTTCCTTGGAGCTACCTTATGGATGCTTTTTATATTTCAATCTATCAAAAGAGCGCATGATGCAAATGAAAGTGGTTGGGGCATATTAATACCATTTTATGTTTTCTACTTACTATTTGTAAAAGGTTCTAACGGAATAAACCAATATGGCTCAAATCCCAAAAGGTCATATAATGCACAGATTGATGAATTAATGCAGAATGAAGAGGAGCAAGATGATACAACGAACGTTTCAAACGATCCTAAAGCTGAAGAAAAGGTAATAGAGGTTCTTGATGAAGAAAACACCACCCAAATAAAGGATGATGTAGATTTATTCGAATATCAAGGGAGTGGAGTAAACCAGGCATATGCTTCTTCTCAAAGAGAGGAAATTGGGAAACAATCTTCTGAATCTCAAAAGAATGAAGAGAATAAATCAAACAATAGTGATAAGAAAACAATTTTGGCTATTCTCGGAATTATAATAATTCTTGTCATAGCAATCTTATTTGCGGCAAACAAGTCCACTCCCAAATTTAATCCACAAACATCAGAAAAAAGCATTGAAGAATCAACTGAGGATGTGACTTCGGAAAATTCTCAAGAAGTTTCAGAGAAAGATATTGAACTTGAGCAATTTAATCAGCAAATGATCGAAGAGGCTGCTTTAGAGAATTCAAAAGCAGGTACATATGTGTCAGAAGGTGTTAAACTGGCTTCTGTTACATATGGTGTAGAAGACAGAGCCATGGTTTTTGAATACCAAACGACAAATCTCATCGCAGATGCACTTTCTCAATCATCCCCAAAAGAGCATAAGGATGAGATGATTAATGAAATGAAATCAGAGAAGCAATTTTCTGTCGTAAAGATTGCGATGGAAGAATATGATTTTAAGTACAAATACATATTTAAGAAAAAGAATGGTACTACCGTCAGATCTATAACGATTTCATTGTCTGATTTCCAGTAACATAATGAGTATAAAAACAGAACGAGATGGAGTATATAGATTCAATTTGGAATGATGTCGAACGGAATAAAGACGAGTTTTTATCATCTTTATTGCATGTTTTGCACAGCAGCTATGACTTAGGTGCTGTGCAAAAAGAATGCGAATCTCTACTGACTTCTTACATGATAGAAAACGGGGGCAAGGAGAAAGCATCAGATATCATGCGATGGGTTGGACAAGCCGTACTCGACAATGAGATTTTTGCAGATGATAAAGCAGTTAGTGATGTTCTGAGCGCTTCTGAGTTGAAATTCAAATCTTTTAGCAAGCGCCTTTACGATCACGGCGTTATAAAAGCAGAGCACAATATGGATACAGCTTATAGAGCATATATATGTTATGCTTTATGCAAACAACCTTTTACTATTATTCAAGAACATAATGCTCATGATAAAGAAGCAAATGTGATAGAAGATGATAAGATAACAGATGCTAAATTGTCATCAAAAAAGCACGTTAAACATGAAGTTCCTTATTATGTCTTTTGGCCTATTTATATAATACTACTTATTATAAGTGCTGTTATTCCTATCTGGTTCGCAGTATCTAATGATTTTGAATCGTCTGAAATACGTTTTTTAGGAGCCTGTGGTATTATTGCTGCAATGGGGAGTAAAGAGTCCCTTCACAAATTACTATCCCATTTCTCAAAAAAATATCTCTTGAATTTTCTTGGTATTTATGGTTGCGGAGTAGCCGGAGCTTTCTTTACTGGCATTTTTTATTTCTTTTTATTATCGAAGGGATTTGGCGGATTATTAGGCTGGGTTCTGTCTGTCATCTTGTCTGTTGTAACAGTAATGATATTTGCCGGAGTTGTTTACTTCTTGGTAGACAGGCCTTTTAAATCCAATCTTCCCCATCATAGACCCCAGGATAACAAAGAAAAGGAGACAACAGCAAATGGGGAAGGCCAAGAAGCTGTTGATAGCATTGAAATAGAAAAGGATGCACCTCCTTCTAATTCAATACAGAATAGTGAAAGCCCTAAAGGTGAACAACTGTCACAACTAAATGATGATGGGGAATCTGAAATTAATATCACTCAAGATGTTGATGAACATGATAGTTCCTCAGATAATATACATGAGGAGGAGAATGAAAACAATTCAAACAAATCTCAACAAGACAAGCATAATAAATACAAGTTTTGTAGTAAGAGCCTTGGTTATGGAACATTGTTAAAAGGTGCGATTATGTTTGTAGTTGTTGCCATCATCTTCTCTATTGCATATTACGTTGCTTATCCATATTACCAAAAAGTAGAATTTGAAAAGGCTATATCTTTATTAAAGATAGGAAATGATGAAGACGCCGAAAAGATTCTTCGATCACTTGCAGAATCAGGTTTTACTGATGCTGAAACAAAATATGGAATTATGCTTATTAATGGAGATTTTAATAAAACAGATTTATCTTTGGGAGAGAAACTATTGTTAAATGCATCCCAGGCGGGTGACACATTGGCTCAAGCAAAGCTTGGTAGTTATTACTATAGGTTTAAGAAAGACGTAGCTAAAGCATTTTATTGGACAAAAGAGGCACATGCAAATGGTTCTATTGAAGCTCTATGTAACCTCGTTTCTTTTTATAGTTCTGATGAGTCCAAAGAGTATCAAAATCAAGATTCGGCTGTTTTTTACGCAAAGTTAATTCCTGACAACAACTCTGATAAAGAGCTTTACATGGGGAACGCTTATTCTTCGGGAGATCATCCAAATTATACTATGGCATTTTATTGGTGGAAAAGAGGAGCTACCAATAATGATGCTAGTTGTTTGGACAACCTTGGTTTCATGTATCATTACGGAAATGGTACCGCAAAAGATAATAATGTTGCTTTAGAGTATTTCTTAAAGGCAATAGATCTTCAACCAGATGACTCATATGCACTAAGGCATCTAGGAGAAATATATTTCGAGAATGGAGAATTAGAAAAGGCCAAAAGCTATCTCCAAAAATCTGCTGATCTGGAAGATGAAGATGCCCAAGAGGAACTCTCAAGATTAGAACTAACGGGAAAAATCTATGAATAATTAATAATGACATACTAATATGAAAAGAACCATATATATATTTCTTTTGCTGTTGCCTACCATTTGCAATGGTCAAACACTGTCTGAAATTGCTCGTGAGCTAAACAAAAGCCTCCCGTCGAAGAATGAATTTGTTTCTATTAAAAGTGTTTCTTTTTCTAAGAACCAATTCATTCTTAATGCAGAAATAAATGTTGGCAAGCAATTTAATCTGATTTATTATAAATCAAAACCCAAGGAAGCTAAAGAGTGGTGCAAGGCATGGACTATGATAACATATAAGAAAAGCGCTTATATGTTCAATAGGATGATAGAGAAAAATGTTGACTTCGTTATTCATCTTCGAGATATTAAAAATATAGAAGATATGAATGTTGTTCTAACCCCTTATGATCTGAAGGATGCCATTAAGAAATATGCTTCTTTGGACAGTGACGAATTGCAATTGACATGTCAATGTATTGCCACTAACATACAATCTCCCCAGCAAATTGATGAGATTACGTTTATTACAGGGGCAAAGCTGACATCTACATCTCTTGAAAATTATTATTTAGTAGATGATGAATTCTTTGACTTTAAAGATCTCGAAGAAGAGATGGATAATCTCAAATTTGATATATTGGAAGAAGAAAAGACTACCCTTAATGGGACTTTTGTTATCCAGTTGTTAATTGAAACTGGACGTTCCCTGAAATATGTGTATACAGGGAAAAAGAGTAAATTAACTTTTCCCATCACTGTTTCTGTAACAGAATTGAAAGCGTTATTGAATGATGAAAAAAATAAGCCTACTCACAATACAATAACCTACAAAAATCTCTCATACAAGAATTTTCTATTACTCCAATATGAAAAAACACCATCTGCAATGACAGTTTTTCTGAAAAGTTTCGGATACAGTTTCTATAAACAAGAACCGGATAACGGCAATCAAGGGGAAGACGTTGATGTTTATAGTTGGATAAAAATGGATGAAGATTATTTTTCTTTTATAAAAAGGCACTATAAGAGGGTGTCAAAAAGATTTATGCAGTCATTTGTAATAGGCTTTTCTAGCAAAAAAGAGGCAGAAAAGTTTCTATCTGATGCTTTAGCAGATGGATACGAAGAAAATAATATGGCTAATTTCGATAACGATCTCCAAGAAGAGCTAGAAGATTACTTGTTTTATTATAATCCCAAATGCAAATGGATGATGTTCGTTAAACAATTGGATAATCTTTATAAATTTGAAATCTGTGATAGCAAAGAGTATTGATGGAAGACTTTCTGAACTATTTTTATTGGCATATATGTGTGATAAAGCACTATTTGTAGAAGACTATCCCTGAGGGAGCTGGAGGTCAACCTTATGAAGGCCGTACTATTTACAGCATCAGCAATAAACTGAAGGATATAGTAACAGTGAATGGAAAGAAACACTATTTCAATCACATGGAGGTGATTAAGGAAATTAAATATAGTCATGATGAATAGAAAAAGAATAATCCTCATCGCAACCTTTCTGGCCTTTACTTTTGTGGGGCAGGCTGTGACCGTTGAGACAACTGCCAATCTTAAAGTGTACTATCCTGAGTTTACAATGATAGATTTGGTATGCGGACAGATGCCGAAGGCTGCACAGAAGGATGTGGAGTTTTGTTGCAAGGCAACCCTTACTGGAGAACTGCGAGGCGAGTTCTGGCATTCGAACATCGCGGACAACCATATATACAACGGGGTGATGAAGAAAGGCTGCCGCTGTAGGGCGAATACCGGTGGATTCGAATGGATGAAGGCAGATTGAAGTTCATGAGAAAGGCTGATTATCCTTCTGCTGCAAACGGGTGGAACATGGGTTTCTGCCAATTGTTGATCATTAAGGATGGTTCAGTCAGTTCCATTGGTTCAAAGATGAAGACAGAAAAGAACATCTACAGTGCTCTGTGCGAAAAGGACGGGAAGCTGTTTGTCGTGGAATCGAAGAAGAACATGACATACGAGCTCTTCGTGAAGTGTCTAAGTGCCTATAAAGTCACTACGCTCTCTATCTGGACATGGGCAGAGGATGGAACTATGCCCAGTATCGTGTCACTAAAGGCCAATTCTGGGAGTGCTTTCTTGAAAGCAAGTATGTTGCAAGTTACAAATATAGAACCAACTGGATTATCTTTTACAAATAGGATATCTAAAAACATGTATTGAAGATTATGAAAATAAACAAAACATACAGATCATTACTGGACAAATCCATTGCAAGTATGTTGGCTGCAATAGAAATCTATAATAAGCCTCATTTTGCCTATCGTGAAGATTCTTTCGCTATACTATGCGTTAATGCATGGGAATTACTGCTCAAAGCCATATACCTGAGACAGAATCGATATAAGTTGAGTTCTCTCTATGAAATGGTGTCAAAGAAGAAAAAAGACGGTACAAACTCGAAAATGAAGGAACCAGTCCTAAACAGAACGGGCAATCCTAAAACATTATCTATGGAAAAAATCATTGAGTTTCTTAAGCCAACGAAAGTTGTTGATAGTAACTTATATGAAAACATATATGCACTTATCGAACTACGTGACAATGCTATTCATTTTGTCAATACAGAGCCAATAACTATTCAGATTCAAGAATTGGGCTTTGCAACTATAAAAAACTATCTCACATTTATCAAAAACAATGATGTTGATATAGATTTTTCAAAATACAATTTTTACTTAATGCCATTAGCATACATAGATTCAAAGATTGAGGTAGAAGCAGCATTGACAGAAGAAACAAAGAATTACGTAGATTTGATTAAACGTAGTATCGAAAAGAAAAATGAAGAGGACGACTATGATATCGCAATATCAATTGACATCAATTTCAAGAAAGGATCCTCTTTTGATTCATTGGGGTTTAGATATGATGAGGAAGGATTTCCTATTATGATGAGAGAGGAGGATATCAAAAAGAAATTCCCATTGTCCTATAAAGATGTGTGGACAAAATGCATGACTAGATTCTCGGATTTTAAGAAGAACAAGAAGTTTAATGGTATAATGAAACGTATTCAGGCAAATGAGAAACTTACACACACAAGAAAATTAGATGTTGATAATCCCAAGAGCGTAAAGCAAATGTTCTATAGTACCAATATTTGGAAAGAGCTAGATAAGGAATATACAAAAGTGTAAAATTCAATAATTTAAAAAACATTGAATATATAAATAGAATAAAATTTGTAATTTTGCAAGCGAAATATGACGAAAGAAGAATTACAGAAGATTATAGCCATAGACGAGGGATTTCGGATAGAGTTAACCACGTCTAAAGGTGACATGGATAAATTCCAGGAGGCTATCTGTGCGTTTGCTAATGATATGCCTGGCTCCAGAAAGAAAGGGTATCTGCTCATTGGTGTGTTAGACAATGGCAAGATAAGCGGTATGAAGGTTGACGATGCTTTGATGAAGCGAATCAGCAGCATTCGTTCTGATGGAAACATTCTGCCTTTGCCTGTTATGACAACAGAAAAAGTGCAAACGGATGAGGGTGATGTGTTGGTTGTGGAGGTTACTCCGTCATTCGACACTCCAGTACGCTATCGAGGCAGGACATTCATCAGGATTGGCCCACGTCGTGACATCGCTAGTGCTGAAGAAGAGAGAATCCTTGCCGAGCGTTGTGCTGCGAGCCTGCCAACATACGACACAAGACCTTGCCGTGAAGCGACTATAGATGACATTGACATAGATACAATCATCAAAGAGTATCTACCCAAGGCCATCGATGCAGAAACATTGTCTACAGAAAAACGTCCACTCAAAGAACAGTTAGCATCCTTGCGTTTGTTCAATATACAATGGGACTGTCCGACGTATGCAGCACTGATTATGTTCGGAAAGAATCCCAAATACTTCATGCCGGGAGCATATATACAATTTGTTCGCTTTAAGGGTGATACAAACGGAGGTGAAATACTAAAC
>OCTX012281556.1_pt1 | contig 11963 bp, 10 predicted proteins | sample 1539691 | NCBI WGS metagenome assembly OCTX01 (sample SAMN02144231, study PRJEB22623) | gut metagenome | biome: sheep rumen | host: Ovis aries | place: New Zealand
GCGCGAAAAGAAAGCGGCTGAATAAACAAAACTGCAGACTGAAAATGCAAACACAGAAAGACGCCGGGAATCATCGGATTTCCGGCGTCTCTTTCAAAGACGGAGTGGAGTTTCCTTTATTCCATTTACCGCAACGGTGGACTCAGCACTGTTCACTGGCAGAACTGCGGGGACGGTTCCTGGGAGGCCGCCGAAGGCGGCCGGTGGGAACCGTCCCTGTGTCCTTGCCCCCGTCCCTGCATCTTCCCCTTCCCCTCTCCCCCCACCTCTGCTATAATATATCTTGTTTAAAGCACACTTGCCCGGAGGTGTCCCATGACCGAACAGGAACTCCAATACATCCTCACCATCGCAGAAGAGCGAAACATCACCCACGCCGCCCAGCGTCTCCACATCGCGCAGCCCTCCCTGACGCAGTGCCTCCGCAGGATCGAGGCCGAGCTCGGCGTAAAGCTCTTCACCCGGCGCAAATACGGCCTGGACCCGACCGACGCCGGAGAACTCTACATCGGGATGGCCCGCGACGTCATCGAACGGATCCACAAGTTCCGCGATGATCTCAGAAAAATGACGGACCCCATGACCGGAGAGCTCTCCGTCGGTGCCTCCTGGTACAATACCCTCATCTATTTTTCGGACTTCGTCCCGCGCTTCCACAGCGCCTATCCCGGCGTACAGATCCGCCTCGAGGAGAAAAGGACCGCGGAGCTTCTCGACCTGCTCCGGGGACACGAGATCGACCTCATCATCGCTCACGAGTACCCGCGGGAATACCCCGGCAAACAGACGACCTTTGCCAAAGACATCTGCCGGGTTCTTCTCGAGGACGAGCCCTTCTGCCTGCTGGGCCATGTCCGCCTGTTCGAGGAAGCCGGCATTCCCGCCGAAGGAACCGCGGATCTCGCAGGGTTCCGGAATCAGCCCTTCATTTTCTTCAACAGCAACCAGCGCGTCCGCCGCATCACGGATTTCACCTTTAAAAATGCAAACATCTTCCCGAAAGGCGCGCTGTCCACGCAGAGCTTCCCCGGAGCGCTCGATTTCGCTTCGAGAGGCCTTGGCTTCGTCATCCTGCCGAAGAAATACATTGATCTGAATATCAGCCGCCACCCGGAGCTCGCCTCTCTCTCCCTTGATCCCGCGCTGCACGCCTACTGGTCGAACTGTCTCTATTACAGGGAAAATGAACTTCACGACCCGCTTGTGAAAGAGGCGCTGCGCATTCTTGCCGAAAGCGCTGCCAAAAAATAGGTTCTGCCTATTTTTACTATTTTGTTTTCATATTTTCCTTTATTCCTGAAACAGGATATGCTGAATACAGATAAAGAAAACCTGTTGAAGCAGGGAAGAAAAGGAGAACAAAAATGGAAGAAAAAAAGAAATCATTCAAGGTCCCGCACTCGCTCGCGATCATCGTCGTCGTCATGCTCGCAGCCGCGATTCTGACGTACCTGATTCCGGGCGGCGCATTTGACAGGATCAAGGACGAAGCCGGACGGACCGTTGTTGTCCCGGGCAGCTACCACGTCGTCGACAAGACACCCGTCAATCCGCTGCGCATCCTCGAGTACGTTTTCCCGGGTCTGCAGAGCGCCGGCCAGATTATCTTCGCTCTTCTGTGCGCGGGCGGCGGATTAGGCATCATCCTCTCCACAAATATGTTCCAGGGCGCTGCCTGTACCCTCAGCAAGAAGGCAAAAGGAAAAGAGTGGCTGGTCATCACCTTCCTCATGGTCGTGTTCGCGCTGCTCTGCATCCCGATCAACCTGAACTACTTTATCCCCTTCGCTCCTCTCGGCATCATCGTCGCCATGGCGATGGGGTATGACGCGATCGTCGGCATCTCGATCATCATGCTGGGCGGCGCTGTCGGCTTCTCCTGCGGCGCAATGAACCTCTCCAACACCGGCACCGCACAGGCGATTGCGGAACTTCCGGTCTTCTCCGGCATGGGCTACCGCCTGTTCTGCATGATTCCCTTCATGATCGTGACGATCATCTTCGTCGTCCGCTACGGCGAGAAGGTCCGCAAGAACCCTGAGAAGAGCCTTGTCTACGGGACCCCGCTTGATTTCGGCACTTTCGATCCGGAAAATGTCCCCTCCTTCGAGAAAAAGCACATCCCGGTCGCGATCGTCGTCGCCGCCGGCATCGCCTACATGGTCTGGACTGCGATCTTCTCGACTCTGAGCTTTGCGGCTTCCGCTTCGATCTTCATGTACATGGGCCTGCTGTCCGGCCTTGTCTACCGGATGCCGGTCAATGACATGTGCAAAAAGTTCTGCGACGGAGCCAAAGGCATGGCCACCACCGGCATCCTGCTCGGTTTCGCCTATGCAATCTCCGGCATCCTCTCCGCCGGCGGCGTCATGGACACAGTCGTCGCTGCCATGGCCAACGCGCTTGGCCTGTTCCCCGCGATCATCCAGGCACCGGTCATGTTCTTCATGCACGTCATCATCAACTTCTTCGTGACGTCCGGTTCCGGCCAGGCAGCCGTCACGATGCCGATCTTCATCCCGGTTGCCGATCTGGTCGGCATTTCCCGCCAGACCGCGGTCCTCGCCTTCAACTTCGGCGACGGCTTCTGCAACTTCATCCTGCCGCACGCAGCTGCCACGATGGGCTTCATCGGATGCGCGAACATCCCGTTCACCAAGTGGTTCAAATACGCCATCAAGCTCTTCGCAATCTGGTGCGTCGTCGGCTGCATTCTCCTGATCATCGCTGCCCAGATAGGTTATTGATCTGACTGTCATACAGAAAATACAAACACCAAGGAGGCCCAGCATGAAAATCCCGAAAATCGATCAGAGCTTCGTCGGTTCCAGAAGCATTTTCTATATCGAGGGAGACATCATCCGTGAATCCGGAAAAGAGCACATGTACAACCAGATGTATGTGGAAGCGATCTTCCCTGTCACTCAGACGAAGCCGTATCCTGTCGTCATGTTCCACGGCGCGGGCCAGACCAATGTAAACTGGCTCATCACCCCGGACGGCAGGATGGGATGGGCGGACTACTTCGTCTCCAAAGGCTATGCGGTCTACCTCTGCGAGCAGCCCTCCCGCGGCCGCTCCGCCTACCATCCGGAGCAGAACGGCCCCAGGATGTATCACTCGCTCACGTCCCTCCAGCGCTTTATGTCCAACAACGGAAAATGGCCGCAGTCAAAGCTGCACACCCAGTGGCCGGGTGAAGGGAGCATGGCATTTACGGATCCGACAGACCTCCAGTTCATCGCATCCCAGGTGGAGTATCTCCCGAGCAACAAGGAGTCTCAGCGCCTGGTGCTCGCCGCCGGGACCAGGCTCCTTGAGGAGATCGGTCCGGCGATCCTTCTCACACACTCGCAGGCCGGTCCGTTCGGCTGGCTCCTTGCGGACGCCCGCCCGGATCTCGTGAAGGGGATCATGGCCCTCGAGCCCTCCGGACCGCCGTTCTCCCCGGACACAAGCGATCCGGTTTCGAAAAATTACGGCATCGCGGATCTCCCGCTGCACTACGACCCTCCGGTCGCCTCTCCCGCGGATATAAAGCTTGAGCTTCTGCCCTCCGCCGATCCGGACCGCAATCCGGGCTGGATCTTCAGGGATCCCGCGCCGAGGCTTCCCCGCTTCGCCGGGATACCGGTCTGGGTGGTCGTGAGCGAGTCCTCCTACCACGCCGGGTATGATCACCTGACGAGCCACGTCCTTGATCAGTGCGGGGTGGAGCACAGCTTCATCCGCCTCGAGGAGCACGGGCTCCACGGGAACGGGCACATGATGATGCTCGAGAAGAACAGCCTTGCGGTTGCGAATCTTGTGATGGCCCTGCTCGAAGAGAGGGTCAGGTAAAAAAAGGAAAATAAGGGGACGGTTCCTGGGAGGCCGCCGAAGGCGGCCGGGGGGAACCGGGCCCCCGGCCCCGGAGATCCCGAGAACCGTCCCGGAGCGATCTCGCCAGCTCACACTCCTCCGGCGTCACCCCCGGACCGCCGCCGTACACGACCCGGTAATACACCTCAAACACGCGCCCGACCTCCTCCCGGATCTCCCCGGGCGCCCTCGCCGTATAGTCCGACATGAGCCCGCGCTCAGAAAACGCCTCGCCGCTCTGCTTTCGTATGCTCCTTTTTATCGCCGCGACGTCCATCATAAACCGCTTATCGGGTGAAGCCCACCTGTACCGGATCTTTCCGGCCAGAAAAATTCCCGCAAACACCGCGAGTATGATCCCCGCCATACTGAGAAGAAGCAGCCCCGCAGCGCGATATGTCCGGACAGATGCCTCATCCTGTGTCTCCGGCAAAGCAGATTCCTCCGCCTCCGGAAGCTCCGGGACCTCGGGCACCTTAACCGTCGTTCCTCCGGCCGCCTTCCCGTCAGCCGTCCTGTGCCAGGTGTACTCCGCCATCGTCCGGACGCCCGCCGTCGGCTCGAAAGGCACCCAGCCGATCCCGGCAAGATACGCCTCCGGCCAGGCATGCGCCAGGTTTCCGCCGACCTCGTAGGCCTCCTCCCGCTCAAACGGAAATACATACCGATACCCCGCCGCAGCCCTCGCCGGGATCCCCGAGAGCCGAAGGAGCATCACCATCGCGGACGTGTAGTGCACGCAGTAGCCGCTCTGCGTCTCAAACAAAAACCGGTCCGCGATATCCGCCATCCCCTCCGGCGTCGTGAGATCCGACTTCGGATCATGCCCGCCCGGAGCCTTGCGGCTGTAGGCATACTGGCGAAGGTAGGCTTCGATCTGTCTGCATTTGTCATAATCATTTAAAGCGCCCCCGGTGATCGTCTCCGCGAGAGCCGCCATCCGCTCCGCGGCCCCGTCCGCCGCCAGGAATTCCTCCTCCTCAAAGCTCTCATCCGACAGGGCCGCATAGGTTTCCCGGTCCATGATGTCCGAAAACCGAATCGAGTAGAGCTTCTGCGCGTACTCCGCGATCTCGTTGTAGGAGAGCGCGGGGGTTTTTGCGGGGGTTTCATTTTCCAGAAGCAGAGCCGCAAAATACGGGCTCCCGTAATCGATATCGATGAACCTGACCGTCAGCTCGTAGCCCTTCCTGTGCCGGACCCGACTGCTGCCGGTTTCAACCTTCTTCCCTCCGGATCTCAGAAGAAATGTCCCCGCCGGCGCAATCTCATCCCGCGTTGAGAGGTACTCGTAGGTCACGTCAATGGTCCGGGTCTCCGAGAAGAGGGCCGCCTCCTCGCGGGTTATGCCGTTTTTGTGCAGAAAATGCAAAAACCGCACCAGCTGTGCCTGATCCGCTCCCCGTCCGCCTGCGAGGTATACGATCCGTCGAACGCGCATCCCCTTGCCGGTCTCCTCGTCGCTGTAGACGCGGTACGGGGCATCCGCCGTCCTAAGGAGCACCTCCGTCTTCCCGGACGCCTCAAGCCCCTCGCCGGCAGCGCCGAACGTGCTGTACCCGGCCTCATAGGACTCCCCCTCGAAAAAGGAAGACAGATAGTAAGCCGCGCTGTCCGCCGCGCCCATCACCGTGTCCACCAGGTTCTGGCCGGCTTCAATGACTGCCGTCCAGTTGATCGGCTCGCGGCTCATCGGCAGGCTCACAAGAAGGGCAAAAAGAATCGCGAAAAATCCGAACGGGAAGACCTCACGGCCCCGCTCGAAGAGGATTTTCTGCAGGGATGCGAGCGTAAGAACCGAAAGTGCGCCGAAAAGAAGCCTGTCCGTGACATACTGTCCTCCAAGGACGCCCGAATACAGGCAGAGCCAGAGCGCCGCCGCATCGAGCACAAAGGTAAGGCCGGTCAGAATCTTCTCCCTGCCTGCGATAAAAATGAAAACCGCCCGCACTCCCGCCGCCGCGAGGACCGCGGCGATGAGCCAATGCGCCCCTTCCGCATCCCGCAAAAGCCAGATAAACAGGGCTGCGGGCAGGAGAGCTGCGGCTTCCGCGGCTCTCCTGCCCGCAGCAAACCGCGCAATCTTAGATAAAACCGAAAAAAACAGGAAGAAGCTGATGTACGAGAGCGCAAAAAGACCCCGGGGGAGTCCCTCGAGGGTTTCATTTGCGAGCATAAAAATCTCCGCGCCGATGACCGCCGCGGAAAACGAAATAAGCTGTATCCGGATTTCACCCGCCGATAACGAGATGATCTTCGCCCGGTCCGGGATCCTCTCTGATAAGAACAAAGACGCCGCCATCATACCTTATTCCCCGGCCTTCGGCCAGTTCCTGCATTTCCTCGTATTCCTCTTTCGAACTGTAAAAAATGCCGTCCGCCGCCCTCCCGTAGAACTCCATGAAACTCCGGTGGGAATCGACCACTACTTCGTGAATCCCGCCGGCCGGATAGATCAGCCTGACAGGGATCCCTGCCTCCGCAAAGTGCCAGGCAGCCGACACAATAAGCTCAAGAAAATAGTCCCGCCTCCGCAGATACCCGATATCCTCGGGGCTCTCCGGCGCAAAGGCCGCCTGCATGAGGATGGTCACCGTCCGCTTCTCCATCTTGTCGGGCACCCTGACCATGAGGTCGGAGAGTCTGGCCGACACCTTCCAGTTGACGGCGGAGAGCGCATCTCCCGGCCGATAAACCCTCATGTCGCTCCCGGGCGTCTCCTCGAGGAGCTCACGGCTCTTAAGTCCGAGGCTGAAAAGCGGATTTTCGAGGTCGAGCGCCGCGTGCGCAAGGTCCGTGATCGGCGGATTTACGACCGCCCGGAAGGTGTACGGGACCTTCAGCTCCGCATCAAACATGAAAAACGGATCCGAAAATCCCACCGCGCGAATCCCCACATTGTAGGACCCGGCGTACCGGCAGCTGATTCCGGACGTAAGCTCCCGCTTTTCGCGGGCTCCGAGGGATATCTCCTGCCCGTTTTCGATCTCATAGATGTCGCAGCGGTCATCGAAGAGAAGGAGGCGCATCCTGTGGATCGGGAGGAGTCCTTCATTTTCAATCACCGCCCGAAATGTGTGGTCCTCGCCGCGCACGACACGGTGCACCTCGATCTCCTGAAAGATGCGCAGAAATTTGTAATTCAGAAAAATGTACCCGACGGCCACCGGCACAAGCAGCAAAAGCGCATAGAGCGGCGCAAATGTGACCGGACCCCCGCGAACGCTCGCTGCTGCGACGGCCGCCGCCAGCATGACGAGGTAGACGGCTGCCCCTTTCCTGTTGATCCGAAGCTTCATGACACTTTCACTTGCCCGAGGATCTTCCCGACAAGCTCCTCCCGGGTCACATGGGCGAGTTTCGCCCCGGTCGTCAGAATCAGCCTGTGCGGAAGCGTGAGCGCTGCCGCCTCCGCGATGTCCTCCGGGATGCAGTAACCGCGGTCCGCCATGTATGCCTTCGCCTGCGCGCAGCGGATCAACGCAAGAAGCGCTCTCGGCGAGGCCCCGTACGCGATCTCCGCCTTGTGCCTTGTGGCCTCCACGATCCCGGCCGCATAGGAGACAAGATCCTTATGCACCGTGACGGCCTTCACGTCCTCCCTCATCCGGAGCACGTCCTCACCGGAAAGAACCGGCTCGGTCTCCCCGTGGAGCTGTCCCGCGAGGAACCGCTCCGCCATGTTCTCCGCTGCCGCCGCATCCGGGTAGCCGACAGAGAGCTTCATCATGAAACGGTCGAGCTGGGACTCCGGGAGCGGGTAAGTGCCCGCCATCTCCGCGGGGTTCTGGGTCCCGATCACCATAAACGGCTCCGGCACCGCGACCGCGCGCCCGTCGATGGTCACCTTGTGCTCCTCCATCACCTCGAGGAGCGCGGACTGGGTCTTCGGCGACGTTCGGTTGAGCTCGTCCGCGAGGACGATGTTGTTCACAACAGGGCCGGGCGAGACCTCAAAGGTCCCTTCCGCCGGCTTGTAAAATGAAAACCCCGTCACATCCGACGGCGTCGTATCCGGGGTGCACTGGATCCTCGCGAAGGAGAGCGCGAGCGAGTCCGCCAGCGCCTTCGCGAGCGAGGTCTTGCCGACCCCCGGGACGTCCTCGAGGAGCACATGACCCCCGGCGAGCAGCGCGGTGATGAGGTGCCCGATCACGTCACTCTTCCCGACGATTCGCTGTTCCATGCTTTCTTTCAGCTTTGATATTTTCTCATTCATATTTCGAGAGTGCTTCACGAAGTCTCGTGACCTCGGCCTCAAGATCGGAGTTTTTCCTCTCGGCCTCGGTCAGCTTCTTATCTGTTTCCGCCAGCTTCTTATCTGTTTCCGCCAGCTTCTTATCTGTTTCCGCCAGCTTTTCCTCTGATACCGCCAGCTTTTCCTCTGCTTCAACCGCCCGTTTCTCAGCCCGCTTAAAATAAGCCTCTCTCGTCTGATACCGACGGGAGGCTTCCTCCCTCAGCATGATTTCCCATTTGAGCTTATCATCAGACATTCCTTTCACGGCCGTGGAAGCAGCATCCTCAATTGCAGGGTTATTTGCAGCCAACATTTGCAGTTCCTCCCATGTCGAAGCGGTGAAGAATCTCGCCCAGTCGACAAGCCCGGACTCGACATCTTCAGGCGTTGCCAGATCTATACAATTCAATGATACCACGTCCAGAACAAATTTGTCACTGTAAACCTTGTGGGTTTTAACATTCGATATCTTGAATTCCGAGAAGAAGGCCGGATCATCCTTAAAGAGCTGAAAATTCAAAAAACCGATGTGCGCAGCCGGAATAACATCCGAATACTCCTCCCCGCTGTTCACATTATTAAAAATGCGGGAAAGATACACCAGCGACCTGTCCGTCCAGTCGTACTCATTCAGGACCTGCATTTCAATATTCAGTGTTCTTTCATGGTTGAGCGTAAGCAAAATGTCGAGAATGCATGTCTTTTCATTGATCCGTGTGCCCGGCACAATGACATTCATGACCTCTATCGAATGGATTTTCACAACCGGAATATGCAGACAGGCGCCAACCAGCGACTTCAGGGCGGTTTCCGACTCCTGCATGACAATGTGAAACAGAAGGTCATTGCACATCCTGACCTTGAGCTCGCCTCTCATTTCATAAAAGGCATCCAAATCTTCTTTATTCAAAGGATAAAAAATACTCATAGTTTTCCCTTTCTTTTATAATGCCGAAATGCCTGCAGCCATCAAGGGAAATAGCGTTCGTTTTTTCGAACATATGTTCATTATAGCATGGTTGTATTGTTTTTGCAAGTTCAAAATAAAAAAGAGGAGGCCTCGCCTCCTCACAGCTCTCTCGTCCACACCTCCGTGTAAACGACCTTCCCATCCTTAAACGTCGACTTCATCAGCGAGATCTTCTTCACCATCATCTCGCCCTTAGGAGCCGGAACGCTCTTCCAGTTCCCCGTCATCCGCCGAACAATCGTGATGTGCGGCTTAAACTTCTTCCCGTCACAGGGGATCCCCGCGGCGACGAGGGCGTCCCGCACCCCCTTGGCTGCGCCCGAGAGCCCCTGGTTTCCCTTCACGCCGACCCACAGAAGGTCCTCGAAGGTTCCCATCCCGTCCAGTGCGAGCTTAAACGGCTTGCAGGAGACAGCCGCGAGAGCCTTCTTCACCGGACCGGCGTCCTCCACCTCCCCGATGAACGCGAGCGTCAGGTGCAGGTTCTGCTTCGGGGCGTAGCTGCCCCCGACACCCTGCTTTTTCAGCTCGTGCATCGTATCCGTGATTGTTTTTTTAATCTCATCCGAGAGCTGCACTGCGACAAAAAGTCTCATCTTCTACCTCCCCTCACAACGCCCAAATCCCCGCCCTGCCCGGACGGGGATCCCAAGGTTTCCTGCGAGCGCCTCACAGCGCCTCTTCAACCATCTTTCTGTACCCTTCAAGGACATCCCCCGGGCCTTCAATCTTCACCTTGCCGCCCCACTGGAACACCCACGCGTAGAACGTCGGAGACGTGCAGACCCTCACCTTCGCCTCAAAGTGCCCCTCATCCACAACCGTGACCTTCATATCGGTCCCGAACTTGTCGATAAGGCCCTTCATCATTTCATTTTCCGCAAGAAGGGTCACCTCCACGGGCTCCTCGCCCGTCGTGTACATCCGGAAGACCTCCCTCGTGTAGATCGAGGGATCATAGTTCTCCGGCTGCGGCACCGCATCGCGCCGCAGGATATGCGGCTCATCCGCGATCCGGTCGACCCGGTAGGTACGGACCTCCTCGTGCTCGTGGCTCCAGCCCACCAGATAATAGAACTCCCCGTTCCAGATCAGCGTGTAGGGGCTCACGATGTACAGCTTCCCGTCGTGCCGCAGCACCCGCTTCATCCGCACATCGTAATCCGTGTAGTAAAATGAAACCGCCTTCCCCACATTGATCGCCTCATTGAGCACATCCAGGATCTGGTAGCCCTTCTCGTTCGGGGTCTTCACGCGGTCCGCCGTGATCAGGTGCCTGCGGAGCGCCGCCGCGTTGTTCGGCCCGGTCAGCCGCATCAGCTTCTCGATCAGGATCTCGCTCTTGTTCTGCGTGATGAACTTCGAGGCCGCCACCGCATCAATAAGAAGCTTCACCTCCGAGAGCTCGAACTCCGACCGCTCCACATAGTAGCGGTTCTGTCTCTTCCTGTGGGCCATGACGCGGAAGCCCGCGCCGCGAAGCGCCTCGATGTCCGCCGCGACCGTCGTCCGGTGCATGGTCATCCCGTAGCGCTTCTCGATGATCTCCCGGATCTCGTTGGTCGTGAGCTGATGGTCCTCATCCGACATCTCCTCGAGGAGCCTGTAGATGCGCAGCATCCGAAGGCGCGTGTCCGACTCGGTGATCCCCGGCAGGGTCACGTTGGTCACGGGCAGACGCTTTTTTTCATTTTTTAAAATGACCTTCGCCAGCACCTTTGCCGCAAGCTCCGTCCCCGCGACGCTCGGATGAAGCCCGTCCGGGTCGTAGAGCGCCTCCGCCTCGCCCCATTTGAAGCGACGCGAGAACTCCCAGCCGACCGGCGCGAGCAGAGCGCAGTTGTCCTCCGCGATCTCCTCATAGCTCTTCATGAGGCCCGCGGTCATCGCTTCGTAGGTCCGGTCTTCCTCATCGAAGGCTTCGTAGGCTGCATTTCCCGGGAGATAAGCCCAGGTCTCATAGAGGACCGGCGTCGCACCCGCCTTCCGGGCGAGCCTGCAGAGCGCGTCCACGCTCTTGAAAAATGAATCCCTCTCTAGCACCGGACCGCTCGAATACTCCTGCAGGATGACATAGTCCCAGGTTTCATTTTCGAGCGCGGGCAGGGTCTTCGCCCCGAGCTCCGCCTCCGGGTCGAGGTGCTCAGAGAGACGCGCGCCCCCGCGGGTGTGCGCGATGACCTCCGCGCCGGTCCGCTCCGCGAGCATCTCCGGGAGGTCATTGTAATAGGTGAGACTGTTGCCGAGCATTAATATCTTCATAGTTACCTCCAACTATTAATATTTGTTTTGGTCTCCGGGGAGTGCCCCCATTTCACATCTCCGGCAGATACGGCTCCCGGGCCACCCTCTCCGAAACCGCAAGCACCGACGAAGGCCCGTCGTAGGTGAGCGGCTTCCCGTCGATATCCGTGATCACGCAGCCCGCCTCCTCGGCGATGACCGCTCCGGCGGCACTGAGTTCATGCCTTTTCCACAGCATTGCAGAAATCCATTCACCTTACTTCCCAATGACCGTATCTCCTTCCACCGACATGAATAACGCGCCCGGACTCACGCAGTTTTTTCATCTTCCGCTCTATAGTCCTGGTTGTAACCGCCAGCTTTTCTGCCATCTCAGACATTTTTATTTCAGGATTATCTAAAATCAACTCTATTATCTTTTCCGTCAAACCGACTTCTAAACCGACATCCTTTCCGACATCCTGTCGGTTTGAAGTTTCAGGCTGGTTTTCTTCATGAATCATTTTATATGGGTCAAGGAAATCCTTTGAAGCTGTTGAAAAATGTATCCCATGCTTCGTGACGTACTCCCACCACTTTCGCTTCGCGTAGAAGTGGGGGCTTCTTGTTCGACAGTCCTTATGGACTGAGCATTCGCAAGCTATCCCC
>OCTX011288063.1_pt1 | contig 11961 bp, 11 predicted proteins | sample 1539691 | NCBI WGS metagenome assembly OCTX01 (sample SAMN02144231, study PRJEB22623) | gut metagenome | biome: sheep rumen | host: Ovis aries | place: New Zealand
ATCAAAGTGCAATATTACACCTAAAAACATATTCATCACTTCCTTTCTTAATTATTTTTTAAAAATTCAACATATTTTTTGAAAGCTAGAGGCTTTGAGAAATAAAAACCTTGAATATAATCAGCTCCATATTTTTCAAATAATTTAAGCTGAGCTTCAGTTTCTACACCCTCTACTACTGTCTTTTTATCTAATTCTTTGACTAAATCAAATGAGAAGCCTAATATCTTTTGAATGCTTTCATCTTCACATTCATCTACCAATGATTTATCAATTTTAATTATTGATATTGGTAATGTAGAGAATCTGTTAATATTTGAATAACCAGTTCCATAGTCATCAAGCGATAATTCAAATCCCATATCAACTAGTCTATTTAAATTCCTACTGATTTCAGCCTGGTCATTTAAATCAAATGATTCAGTAATTTCTAGATTAATTTTTTTAGTATCAATATTATATTTTTCCTTTAATTTTTTAATTCTTTCAACCAAAATCTTATTAGCACATTCTGCCATTGATAGATTAATTTCTATATAATCCAAACCTAACTCATCAAACTGTGGACTAGATACAAATTTAAATACCTCTTCCATTACAAAGCCATCAATTTCAGCAATTCTTCCGCTATATTCAGCATATGGAATAAATGAATTTGGTGGAATAAATCCATATTTTTTAGAATTTAATCTAACTAACGCTTCTGCAGTTTTAAATTTCTTATCCTTTACAGAATAAATCGGCTGATAGAATACTACAAATTCATTTTCCTTTAAACCAGTATCAATTATTTTTTCTAAGTTATTTTGAAGTATTAATTCTTTATTATTTTTTACATCACTATATTTAATATATTCCTCATCTAGCTTAATTGTTTGTCTATAATTATTAACAAAATTTAGAGCTTCATCAGCATTTTCAAAATCATTAAATGGTTCAAAATAACAAAATTTATATTTAGTACCAAAATTTGAAAAACTACCATTTGAAACATCCATACGATATATATCCATAGGATTTTTGTGTGGATAATTCTTCTTATTACATACAACTGCATAATAACCATTATTTAGAGAATATATATCATCCTTACTTTTTCTTATCTTCTTAAATTTTACAATAGTCTTAGTGATTTTCTTCAAATACTCATTAATAATTGATGTAGAATATGAAGAAGCAAGCTCATTATAATTTGCAATCTTAATTAAAACTACTGTTTTATTTTTATCCTTTGTAAAGAATACCTTTTTTATTACTTTATTAAATTCTTCAAGATTTGGTAGATTTGTCTTAGGGTCTATCAAATCCTCTGATGACTCTAATACACTTTGTACCAAAATGATTAGAATCGCAACCATAAAGGATATAACTAATGCTTGTGGGGCAAATATTTCTCCAAGCATACCTGCAAACATTATTGGAAGGACTAATGTTATGGCCAAAAGCTGTTTCTTTTCAAATATTGTTTTAAATCTAAACATCTCTAAAATTGCATAAATTAGATAAATAGCTGCCATTCCAACATATGCAATAAATGAAATGATATTAATATCCATTATTAAACAATCTTTAAAATCATAATAAATAAATGAGCATGTAAAAAAATTAATAAATGTAATAACAATAACAACTATTGCTGGAGTATAAAATAGTATAGCCCTAAGTGGCCTTTTATGCATATATTCAAGTCCACAGGTTATTAAAATAACATATACCGCAAACGCAAATATCGAACCAAATAGCAACAAGAAATATATATTTGAGAGAATATTTGCTAAAAGTAAATATTTATCCTTAAGGCTTGGATCAGCAATTATATAATTTAACAAATTAGAAGCAAATATATCAAAAGCTGTATTGATAAAATTTAATGTGATTATCCACATAAATGCTCTACTTCTTTTTACTAAATATTTCTTTTGAACAAACATATATACAAGCATTACTATAAATATCAATTCTGCAACATATTCAAAATTAATTATAAATTTGAAATCAAGCATCTCAATATGTGCCATATTTTTAGCCTCCTTCCTTCAAAATTTTTAATAAATATAGAAAAAAAGCCGTTTTAAAAAACGACTTATTTATAAGTATAGAAAATTCCGATTATGAAATTAGATATAATATTATTATATTTTCGCATCGAAATCACCACCAAACTATTTTGGTTTCTTTATACTATTATACTTTGTAATTAATAAAATGTCTATTTTGTTTAATTATTTCCTAATTTGTTGACTAATATTTAATATTAGTCTACAATAATAATTAGGACAAAAAGGAGGGTTTATAAAGTGGCAAAAAGTTCATCAAATAGAGCTGCCGTTGCAATTCAAGTAGTTGAAGGCATTCTACTTTTCTTAGTTGGTTTAATGCTTGTAATCACAAGAGATGGTAATGGAATATTAAATACTGTAATCGGCATAGTTTTATTAGTTGCTGGTTTAGCTTTAGTAGTAGCAGACGTTGTAAGAACAAAAAGAGTTGTATCAAGCTCAACTATCGCAGCTACAGGCTTTATAGCATTAGGCTTAATCGCTTTAATTAGAAAAGAATTACCTATTACTTCATTCGTAATTTGGTTCGTATTAGTATTAGGCTCAATTTTAATTATTGACATGATTTTATGCTTAACTTATAAGAAGGCACTTGTTCCTGCCATTGTTGAAGGTGTTGTTGGTATTTTACTTGTAATATTTGCAGTACTTGCAATTATTCCAGTAAGTGGTATCATGACAGCATTCTACATTGTTACAGGTATTATGCTAATGGTATTTGGATTATTCTTAGTTGTATATCCATATGCAAGCAAAAGATAATAGAAAATAAAGCATACTTCAAAAGTATGCTTATTTTTTTATATGTATTAAAAAAGAAGGTTGAAAAAAACAAAATGCTTACTTTTTTACACTCTTTAGAATATAGTATCCTCTATCTCTTTTTATTATTTCACAATTTCCAAATTTATCAACTAAATGATCCTTAGCACTTGGAGCTCCCTGCTTCTTTTGAATAACAACCCAAAGCTCACCACCAGCTACTAAATGATCATAAGCTCCATCAAAAATAGAATAGACAACCTCTTTACCAGCTCTAATTGGTGGATTAGTAATAATTGATGAAAACTTTAAATCCATTATTGGCTCATATATTGAACCATTATAAAATTCTACATCAGCATTATTCTTACTAGCATTTTCTAAAGAAAGATTATAAGCTCTTTCATTTACCTCAACGCCAACAAACTTTCTGTTTAATAGCTTAGATAATACAACTGAAATAGCTCCGTAGCCTGAACCCATATCTAAAATAGGTAAATCAATATCGTTTGGAACGAAATTATTTAGCATTACAAAGCTACCATAATCTATATAATCTTTTGAAAAGACACCATTATCTGTTTTAAAAACAAAATGGTTATTTTTATAATTAAAATCAAATGTTTGAGGATTAGATGATACTTCATCTACATTTGCTGAATAATAATGTGTATTAGCCATATTATCCTCCTTTTATTTACATGAAATATTATAACAAATTTTAAAAGATAATAAAACAAAAAGCTACCCAATAAATTGGATAGCTATTTTTATTAAATCAAAATTAATTACTTAACTTCAACAGTTGCGCCAGCAGCTTCTAACTTAGCCTTTAATTCTTCAGCTTCAGCCTTAGAAACCTTTTCCTTAACTGGCTTTGGTGCGTTGTCAACTAAGTCCTTAGCTTCCTTTAAGCCTAAACCAGTTACTTCTTTAACAACCTTGATTACACCTAACTTAGCTGCACCAGCGTTAGCTAAGATTACATCGAATTCAGTTTGTTCAGCAGCAGCTTCACCAGCACCAGCACCAGCAGCAGGAGCAGCAGCAACTGCAGTTGGGTCGATACCAAATTCTTCCTTCATAGCGTCAACTAATTCTTTAATTTCAAGAATAGTCATTTCTTTTAATGATTCAATAAATACTTCTTTTGTTAATTTAGCCATTTTAATTTTCCTCCGATATTTTTAATTAAGCTTCTTTTTCAGTTAACATATTTAAACCAATTGCAAGTTGTGATAATGTTCCTAACATACCAGCAGCTAGTTGTGTTAACAATGTTTCGTAAGATGGTAATACTGATAAAGCTTTTAGCTTATCAAAATCATAGATGTCGCCATCAACAACACCCTTTACTACTTCTACTTTTGAATTTTCCTTCTTAGAAGCAGCGAATAATACCTTTGCAGGTGCTACTAAATCATTCTTTGAGAATGCTAAAGCAACTGGACCAACAAATGCATCAGTTAATCCATCATAGCCGCATTCCTTAGCAGCTCTTGATGAAATGTTGTTCTTTACTACGCTAACTTCGCATCCATTTGCTCTCATTTCTTTTCTTAAGTCTTGGAAACTAGAAACTGATAAGCCTTGATATTTGAAAACTACAACAGCTTTAGATTCTTTAATCTTAGCAGAAACTTGAGAAACTTCTTCAATTTTAGCCTTAATGCTCTCTTTCATTTTTTCCTCCTATTAGTATAATGAAAAAATCTTCTTCTACCAGAGTAAAAGAAGATTTTACAAATTCTTTTCCTCGGTAGAAATTAAGGGTTTTAAAACCCACCTACTGTCTTCGGTAAATAATATATATTAAATTACTTAGCGATAGAATCAGAGTCTAACTTAATACCAGGGCCCATAGTAGATGCTACTGATACATTTTTAATGTATGCGCCCTTGATAGTTGAAGGACGAGCCTTCATAATTGCATCATAAACTGCCTTAAGATTTTCTTTAAGCTTTTCAGCGCCGAATGAAACCTTACCGATTGTCATTTGGATATTACCAACCTTATCAGGTCTATATTCAACCTTACCAGCTTTAATTTCTTTAACAGCCTTAGCTACATCCATAGTAACTGTACCAGTCTTAGGGTTTGGCATTAAGCCTTTAGGACCTAATACACGTCCTAACTTACCTAATTGGCCCATCATATCAGGTGTAGCAACGATAACGTCGAAATCGAACCAACCGCCAGAGATCTTTTGGATAAGCTCTGCTTCTCCAACAAAGTCTGCACCAGCTTCAGTAGCTTCTTGTTGCTTAGCGCCACGGCAGATAACAACAACCTTACGAGTTTTACCAGTACCATTAGGTAGTACGATAGCACCACGAATGTTTTGTTCAGCCTTACGTGGGTCGATGTTTAATCTGAATGAAACATCAACAGATGCATCAAACTTAGTAGTAGATGTCTTAACTGCTAAATCTAAAGCTTCTAATGCTGTATATGTTTTAGCCTTTTCAACTAGCTTAGCTGCTTCAACGTATTTTTTTCCTCTCTTCATATTTTTCCTCCTAAAATGTGGTTATAGCGGGAATTCCTCCCACAAATTTAGGTCGTTATAAACGAACCTTTAAAATTAATCTTCGACTACGATACCCATATTTTTAGCAGTACCACAGATAATGTTTGTAGCTGCTTCAATATCATTGGCATTTAAGTCTGGCATCTTCATCTCAGCAATTTCTCTTGCCTTTTGTCTTGTAATCTTTGCAACAGTATGCTTCTTTGAGTTTTCAGAACCCTTCTCGATTCCTGCAGCCTTTAATAATAAATCAGATGCTGGTGGAGTCTTTACAACAAATGTAAATGAACGATCCTCATAAACTGAGATAACTACTGGTAAGACATATCCCATCTTATCCTTTGTTTGGTCATTGAATTGAGAACAAAAGCCTGGAATATTTACACCTGCTTGTCCTAGAGCTGGACCAACTGGTGGGGCTGGATTAGCTTTTCCTGCTGGAATTTGAAGCTTTACAACCTTAACAACCTTTTTAGCCATTAATTGTTTCCTCCTTTTTTTCAATGATGTGGTTAAACAGACCTATAAAGTCCTCCCACTCGATCAAAATGCACATACGTGCTTTTGTATTTTATCAAATTGTATTTCAATAGTCAATAATTATTTCAAATAATTTATATATAAATATATAAGCCATCGGCGTGTCATAAAACCGATGGCTTTTTAATCAATTATTTAAATGAAATTTTTATATAAGTTGGCTCAGAGACATCTCTTGAAGCAAAGAAAATATAATAAGTTTTTCCTTGTTGAACATTAATAGTATATGTGCTTACATCGACATAATCTATTGTTAATTCATTCATATTTTCATCAAACACAGTAACACGTGCTCTATTATATGTAATTTTTAATGTGGTTGTTGTTGATGGTGTAACCTTACCAAATCCGCAATTATTGTAGCCAGCTGCAACATCATATTTTTCACCAGAAATCAATTCTTGTACATTATTAATATCAATATAATTAGCAGGTGTTGTAGTTGCTTTTCCAAAAGTAAAATCGTCTAAATACCATGTTCCTCTATATATTAAATAATAAGAGCCAGCCTTTAATTTAAAATAATATTCTCTCATATCATATGTGTTCTTAGCTTTAATAGTTAATGCCTTATCATTTAAATCAAAGATTGTAACTTGCTCTGGATTAAATAATAAATATGAATCCTCTTCTAATGTAAAGAAATATCTTATTTTTTGATTTTCTGTTGCCTGTTCATTTTTAACCGTGCCTTCGTCTTCTGGAACAGTTATATTAACATCTCTATCTGATGTATCTACATAGGTATATTTTAAAGCGACTATATCGAAAAGATGATCATTATTTGTAATTGTAACCTCATATTCACCTGGCTCTAAATTTAATTCCCAGCCATTACCTATAGCTTGAACATCCTTAATTACTAAAGCAAATCTTTCCTGCTCTTTACTTAAGCCTAATGCAACCAATCCATAAATTCCCTTCTTCTCAGCCTTTAATATTGCCTTTCTTGGTTCAAATTTATAGCCAATCATAAATTTATCAGTATAGCTATCAGACTTTAATTCAACTAGATTTTTTTCATCTGTTCCATAATCGTTAACGATGCTTTCAACACTAAAATTATATTGATATTTATAATCGAAATCATTAGATGCATTCTTTTCTTTAATTGCAGATACTACATAAATTTTAGAATCTTCCTCGGGATTAATATAGATTTCCTTATCCGCTTTAACGGTTGTAAATCCACTCCAATTAGATGTTGTCGCATTCTCTATATATAAATATAACCGAGAATTTGATAAATTCTTAATCTTTAAAACCTCGTTGTCATTTTTAGATTCATAGGTATATAAATCATAATCATATTTAGATTCAATTTCTCCTGAAGCTGATTTTAATTCCTTTGCTGAAGGTGTATTTGAATCTAATAATTCCATCTTACATTTTTGATTACTTATATGTGTAGATTTAAATTCAAAATAATAATAGCCATCAGCTGGAATATTAATTATATTATGATGATAATAGCCATGAGGTATTTCGCTACATTCAAGTTCATTTAAATCCTTATCATATACTTTAATTCTTAAGCCATCTGTAAAGAATAAATCATCTACTAATTCGAAAGAATATCTACCAGCCTTTACATTTGCTAAAATACATTTAGTACTACCTTCTATAAAAAATTCATCTATTTGGCCTACCTCATCAACCTCTTCAACGCTCGTTGGAGCTGAGATTGTATAATCTTTAGTATCAAATTCTACAATTGGACTATAATCAGCTGTTAAAGTAATTGCAACTGGCATATCAAATAATATATTTCCATATATGAAATGCATAGAAATTGTAATATCAATTGTTGTCTTATTTTCTTCAAATGTAGCATCCATACTTACAACTGCGTTTTTAGTAAAATCCCCGAACATTTCTAATTCTTCTAAATATGAATCAGCAAGACCACTTATATCTTTTAGCATAGCCTTAATATTATATTTATTTTCAGCTATCTTATTCAATTCTAATTTTGAAGTATCAACACCCTCAAATAAATTTAGCATATCATTTGCTGCCTCAGCACTATACTTTGACATTTCAGATGACTTTATTAAAGTTCTATCAATACTCTTTAAATTTTCATTCACATTATATAAGAAATATTTATCCTTAATTAAACTTGATTCCTTAACAAAACTTACATTATTTAAAGAATCAATCTCAAAATATCCTGGATTCTTCCTAGCCTTAGTTATTACCTCAGATTCTACACCTCTAACTTTAGTTTTAACACTAACAGTAATATCGTTAGAATCATTTGTATCCTTAGCTAAAAATTCGGCAAATAAAGCCTCATCAAAATTTGGATTAATTGTTGGAGTACTAGTAATAGTAAATTTGGCGAAGGCATATTTTTGACCATTTTTATAAACATCAACATTTGCCTTACCAGCTAATATCGCTGTTACTGTACCTTTATTATTTACCTTTAAAATTTTTTCATCTGATGATTTAAAGCTAAATCCTTCATCAACATTAAAAAAAGGATTATAAACATCCCCCTCGACTAATGAGAACTCATTCTTTTCAGAAATTAAATTGATATTGTTGGTTCCATCATTAGTTTCCTTATTATTACAACCTGAAACTAATAAAACAAATAGTGATAATAATAAGATAAAATAATATTTGTACTTCTTCATTTTTTAAAACCTCTTTACTGCACACTGGTATTATTATAATACTCGCAAATAGAAAAATAAAGAAAAAATGTTCGAATTTCACGAACATTTAATCCTCCAAATATTTCTTTAAATCCTCTAATAAAGCTAAGGCATCTTTTCTACCTAAAAAGTATAAATCAGCAAGCTTATCCATATCTTTTTCAAGTCTACCAATAGTTACTGGTTCGCTTGGAGCGATACAAAAAATTCTTTTTTCATTCATTAATTTTATAACCTCTTCACATTCAGCGTTATAGCCATCGTGTGAATGAGCTAAGGCATCATTAAATGCTTTATATCTTGGATAGAATAATTTAGTTATTCTTCTACGTCTTTCATAATTTGGCTTCTTTCTAAAATCTAAGTTTCTAGTTCTAACAACTACTATTTTTTCATAGCCCTCACGTAGTGCCCACTCATATGGGATCTTTTTTATACAGCCACCATCTAAATATGGTACCTTATTAATTTTAACAGGCATAGAAATATATGGCATTGTAGCTGAGGCTTGAACGCCCTTTAAAAATACATCGTGTCTATTTACAGTTGAATCAAAATAGGTTGTTTCAGCAGTTCTTAAATTTGAAGCACACGCAACTAATTTTCTTTTCTTATCAAATAATCTTTTAGTATCTAAGCTTGGAATACCATCTAGCTCACCCATGATAAAATCGAAGCCTATTACTCCTTTATTCTTTAAAAAGGCTCTAGTACCTACATATCTTTCATCATGACGATATTTTAAATTGATTAAGGCAGCTCTACCTATTTGACCAGAAACATAATTACAGCCATTTAAAGCTCCTGCAGAAACACCTACAGTAGCCTCAAAATTAATATCATTTTCCATCAATACATCTAAGACACCTTCTGTATATAAGCCTCTAAAAGCTCCGCCCTCTAAAACTAAGCATCCCTTAGTAATTTTATCTGAGGCTACACCAGTTGGAATTGTATCAATTTTTGCATAAACTTTATTTGACATAAAACCACCGCCTAACAATGTGCTTTTGTTTATTATAACACAAAAATAAAAAATGGAGAATTTCTTCTCCATTAGTTTTTAAAAATCTTCAATATTATTAATTTTTCTCACAAATGTTTTTGATAATAAGATATAGAAAGCAACTGTTGCTAATAATCCAACACCAATAGTTAAGAATACACCTAAATACTTATTAAATATTCCTGTTGCAAGAAGTATTGCAATTGCCATATCTGAGGCAAAGCCAACAATCATTGAAAGCCAAACTGCAGTTGATGATTTAACAACCTCTTGTTCATTTGTCCATCTAAGTCTATAAAATGATAAATTAATTAATAAGCTTACTATTATATTAATTAGTATAACAACAACAGGAACTAAATAAATAGATAATATGCTTACCCAATCAGGCATAATAAATATTACAATTATTGTTGAGCATATTAAGCTAATTGGAATAAATAATATTATTGATAATAATAATTTAGCCCACATATACTTCTTATAATTAATAGGTAGGGATTTAATCATCCAGAAATTCTTACCTTCAATTGAAATACCTACTGTACAAGTATTTGTCATACATAAACCAAAAGTAATAATTATTCCACCAAAGAAGGCATATTGCTTAACCATTGAGGTAAGATTCTCACTAGTTCCAAAAGGTGAATATGGTGAGAAAATAAGGCCCATCATAACACTCATAATAACTGATACAATTAAGCCTGAGCATGAATTAAGAAAATACATTCTAGATGCAAATAGTCTTTTAAATTCTAAGCCTAATAATGTTTTTAATTCCTTCTTTGCCTTTAATTCTTTTCTTACATATTTAAAATCAGATTTTAAAGCAGTTACTAATTCATGTAAGCTATCAAAGAATAAAGCAAACACTAATGTAACAATAATAAGTGAAGCAATATTAATAGCAACAAATATTAAAATATATAAATAATTTGAGGCATGAGCTAATTCTACAAAATATATAGCCGGATTTATCCATTTAGTAATATTAGAAGCACTAGTTAATGTATTAGCAATCCGGGCTTCAGAGCTTCCTCTTCCCATTGAAAAAGATAAATAAAATAAACCACCTAAAAATATAACATAAAAAATTATACTAACGATATTACCATATTGAAATTTAGAAGCTACAACAAGGGTAATAAACGAAAAAATTAAAGCGATAACAAGTGGAAAAGCTGAAATAGTGAAAGCTAATATTAATGATGTTATTAAAACTAAGCTTTCACCACTTATAGCAAAAGCGACAATACCATGAGGTATCATTATAATTGCTGAATATAATAATTCAATTAAATATAAATTAATAACCTTCGCAGCTATAATAGTTCTTTTTGTAATAGGTAAGGCATTTAGCATATCATAATCCTTACCTATAAATATACCTCTAGCCTGATTAATTCCAGAAAATAGAGTTAGAGCTGAAGCGACAGATGCAAATAAGATAGTAAGAGGAAAAATACTTAAGCCTGCCTCCTTATAGCTCATACCATAAATAAAGGTATATAAGCATGAAAGGCCTATACCAAGTATGACTACAAGTGCGATAATTCCTGCAAATGATGCAGTTTTAACCTTATTCTCTTTTAAAGATCTTCTACTAAAGTTTTTAGAAAATTCTATTTTTAATAAGGATAATAAATTACTCATTGAATAACTCCATAAATTTATCCTCAAGGCTTTCATCGCCCTTAACATCTTCTGTCTTACCTTGAGCTATTATCTTACCATCTTTTATAATCGCAATCTTATTACAGAATTTTTCAACAACCTCTAATACATGTGATGAGAAGAAAATCATAGTGCCATTAGCACATAAATCCTTCATAATTTCTTTTAAATCAAATGTAGCCTTAGGATCTAGACCAACAAATGGTTCATCTAGCACTAATAATTTAGGGCTATGGATTAAAGCTGAAATTAATTGAAGCTTTTGTCTCATACCATGTGAATATGATTTAACTGGATTTGCTAGCTTATCCTCAATTCCAAATTTTGAAGCATATTTATGAATAAGCTCATTCTTTTCCTCACCCATTCCAAATACATTAGCGATAAAATCTAGGTAGCCAATACCAGTTAAATGCTCATAAATATCTGGATTATCTGGAACATAAGCAATTTTTTTCTTATAAGCGATAGGATCATCTTTAATAGATTTACCATCGAATAAAATCTCACCACTATCGTATGAATGAATTCCTACAACACATTTAATAGTTGTAGATTTACCAGCACCATTTGGTCCGATAAATCCAAAAATATCGCCATCCTCAATTTCAAGTGAAACATCATCTATTGCCTTTACAGATGCTTTCTTATATGTTTTAGAAATATTCTTAATTTGTAACATAATAAAATGTCTCCTTTAAACCTTAAATATAATTATAACA
>OCTX011819811.1_pt1 | contig 11957 bp, 15 predicted proteins | sample 1539691 | NCBI WGS metagenome assembly OCTX01 (sample SAMN02144231, study PRJEB22623) | gut metagenome | biome: sheep rumen | host: Ovis aries | place: New Zealand
CGTATCGCCCTGTTCGCTCCAAAACGCATTGTAACCGAGCCGTGTATTGATTTCTTGACCTGTGAAAGTGAAGTCGTCGCCATTTTCGTCCGTTCCCACACCATTCACAATATCGACCTGTCCGCCGTATATAGTGCGACCGAGATTGACGGTTGATACGGTTGGAGCGGTGTAGGGTTCGTAGGCGGTTGCCGTGTTTCCGACTTCTAACTGTATATTTGATACTGTACCCTCTACATTTAGAGTAGAAGAACCAAAAACAACAGTAATATATTCTGCGTTAGAAGGTGTCGAAAAACTTCTTGAAGCGTCCGAAACCATGCCAAAAATACGGCTAATAAAGTTCCAGTCCTTATCGTAACAACCAATACTCATATTTGCACCTGTTAGTATTGCCGACAGGCAATAAGTCGTTCCACCTTTTACACGAACAGGAAAAGCAATACCATAATTAAGATTATTACTAGTAGTTACCGACAAAACACCGCCAGAAATTGAGTAAGAAACATAGCCAGCATAAAAGTAGTTATCTGCACGCAAGCCCTTAAACAATTTTGTAACATTTAAAATTCTTGGCGAAATTATAATATCTGTTGGATCTGGTGTTCCTTCCGTTCTGTCTAAATTAAAAAGGTTTTTTCCTGTCTGCGTTTCCGTGACCGCCGAAACACCCGAAAGCGTAGGGGCTACCGTTACTTTAAGCGATTTTGTCGGCACTTCGTCCGCGCCATCCGTGATGTGGGCGATCGGTGAAGAAACTATGGTCTTCTCAGGAAGCGGGCCCATAAGGTTCACTGTCGGAGCCCAGTCCGCGGGCGGATAGTCCGATGAAGTCCCGAACTTCTTGTTCAGTACCGCGTTCATGTCTGTTTTCAAAGACGAAGGAATGCCTCCGCCTCCGCATCTGTAAAATGCCATTAGTTCATCACCTTCACTTTCACAGCGAGGTCACTGTCTAAAGCCTCGAACATCAATGTCACCGAGCCTGTGGACGCGACCACGGTCTCAGGAGACACGCCCCAAGTGTCTGTGTATATATCAAGGTCGGAAGTCGTCAGAATGGACGCATCCGACAGCGTCAGCGAAGTCTGACCCGCCAAAAGCGTGCCTGTGACTTCCTTGGTCAAGGCACCAAAAGCCGAGTTGATACGGCTCTCGAGGTTGTTCATGGTCGAAGCGTCGAACACGTCGCCCGCTTCCGTGACCGTGCCCTCGTCTCTGACAACAGTGACCTGCTGAGTCTCGAGCGTCGTTGTGTCCGTGAGGGTCCTTCGAGTAGGGTACTCACTGACACGATCGACCCAAGTCTTTCCGATATAAGGGTTGCTCATAATAGTACACTCTCCATTCCACAGTATAGATATTCACCGCAGTGCGCGAACTGGTCGCCAAGTACCAGTGTCACGACTACGTTTTCGTTCAGTTCATACATGACAAAGTCACCCGTCCACGGCCCCACGTTCGCCGACAACTCAGTCGAGCCGATATGTGTCGGAAGCGAAGCATCGCACAGAGTAGAAACTCCGGCAAAGATGAGAGGCGCGTACACGAACGCGACCTCGTCCGCGAGGATAATGACACCGTCCCAGGTATCGCCCTTGACGAGTCCCTGTCCTTTTAGTACGGAGATGCCGTCTTCTACGTCCAGAGTCGCCGTTCCGCCTGTTGCCGTGAGGAACACCTCCCAGCGGTGGTTTCCCTCATCGACTCCCATGCAATAGTTCAATGTCATTATGTGCTTCGCGCTGTCCGTGTATGTCTCGATCGGATGCCTTGACAGCTCGATGCCGTCCAGATAGTACACGGCCTCGACCGTCATGCTCGGATCAGTGAGCGCGGTCTCGAGCAGAAGCTCGTGCCAGACTTCCACGTCCGTTTCTTTCGACGCAGTGAAGTAGATGTCGCAGACCTTCTGTTCCGAGCCTGTGACTTCCACCTGTGTCGCGTTCGTGTATCGCTTATAGCTGATGCCGTTCATCGCGGCCGACTTGCCCGCTGCGCTTGCCGCCTTGCTTTCGCTCGATGCCTGTGCAAGTGCCGGATTAGATCCGAAGCAAGCGATCTTTGTGCCTTGTCCGGAGGAATATGTCCAAGAATGAACGACCGTTCTGCTTTCGTAGCCGGTCGCAAGTCCTCCGGTCATGCTTATGATGTCGCCCAGCTCCCAGATCGGAGCGCTCATGATTTGCGCCTCGAACGGTCTCAAACGTACCTGTAACGAACCGAGGATAGCGTTCGCCATGTTGTCCTTGGTCGTCTGCGTTCCGTACTGGATGAACGGGTTCTTTCCGATGTCGTACACAGGTCCGCCTGACATCGAACCATAGAACTTGACCTCGTCCGTCTTGGCATCCGTCAGATATAAGCCTCTGTAATATGTCCGATAGTCAGAAACACGAGCGCCCGTACAGCGCTTATCCCACTGAAGTGTAGGAGTGTCGGCCACGGAGTCCATGATCCGCTTATACGATTTTACGACCAGAGCTCCGTTTCTGTTGATTGTTGCGAACCCGCCAACAGTGACCGCGAGCCAGTACAGAAGATCTCTGTAGGTCGAACAGTCATTCTCTGGCCACAGTCCATAGTTCTGCAGTCCGTTCGGGAGCGCTTCAACCTCTACCTGTGTCATGCCAAGCGATACGTTACAGCGCTGACACAGCTTCTGAAGTACCTGGTAAAGTGTTCCGACAGGTTGCCAGGTTGCGACCTTGTCAAAGTTCACCATCGCATCATAGGCCTTGACCTCGATGCCCTCGGCCACACTGTTTGCCTCGTACACTGTGAAGATCCCGAGCGGGAACTCTTCCCACGTGTCATTTTCTTCGTCGATACACAGCCCGAAGGCGATAGAGATCTCCTGGCCTTGCCAGTCCTCAACGGCAACATTGAAGCCACGCAGGAACGTCATGGACAGCTGACCGACGAACACACCGCCGAGCGTATAGTCGGAAGCGTCGGAACACTGGTTCGTGATCGTGACGGATCCGGCAAGGATGTCAGAAGGACCAAAAGCCTCCGCACCTACCGCGCCGGTGATCCTTTGCTTCTGGATCGGCTGAGCGTTTACCGCCCTAAAAGCCTCTGATCCTACATACATACCTTATACCTCCGTAAATGATACCGATACAGTCCACAGTCCGTCAGTTCTGAGAACGTGTTCAGAGTACGGTGACAGTGTCGCCGTCTCTATTCTCGCCCGACAGGGGATAGCCTCACCCAGGTACGTCAAGGTTCCGGACGTAAGACCGCACATAGTACGGAACTTATCGAGCCATGCCGACGTACACTGAAATGAGCAGGTGAACGTGCGCTTCTGGAGCCTGGACACGATCGCCAGATCCGTGCCGGCTTCCGAGACCGCGACGTTCTCCAAGTTCTCGAAACCGATGTCGAACTGTATAGGGTTCGGGATGTCCAAAGTATTAAACTTCAGGTATTTATATCCAAGAGCCATATCATCGACCTCCCGAAATGAAGTTATAATTTGTGTTCGCTTTAGCGATAACCGTGTCAATTCTATCCTGTCCGATATATACAGGAATAACGATCTGCTGGCCTCCGGCTGTTCCCATCGCCTCAACGAGAGCCTGTTTTATCGTCTCGAGCGGTGCCTCGATGTTCGTGCCGCTCTTCTGGTCGCCAAGGATCGCAAGGAACGGACTGTTCGGATTGATAACCGCACCGTTTGCCAGTTCCGGGATGCGTCCGAAGTTTGCTTTCGGAATGTCGAAGCCGAAGCCCTTACCGCCAAGACCAGGAACCCAAGACGGTATCTCCCAGTGCAGCGTGTTCAATGCACCGATTACAGCGTTGAGGCCGCCCTCGATGCCAGCGATCATGCCGTTGATGCCGCCGATGATCGTATTGATGACCGACTTTATCACTTCCCACATCCCATTCCAGACACCATCGACCGTTTCGCCCATGTCGGAGAAGAACCCGCCGATGTTGTCGCAGATGGTCTTGGCCGTATCGCCCATAGTGTTGAACGCGTCGCCGATGGACGTAAACAGGAGCATGATGCCGTCTCCCACGGTCTGGAAGCCGTCGCCCAGTGCCGAGAACGCTGTCGATATTCCATCGATAACAGTTTGAGCGCCCTCCTGGAGCGCTTCCCACAGCCCTGTCCAGAACTCTCGGAACTCCTCACAGTTGTTCCAAAGTGTGACGAAGATCGCGATCAGCGCCGCGATAGCCGCGATGACCGCCGCGACAGGGTTCGCCGCTAGCGCACTGTTTACCGCAAGGATCGCACCCTTGACGGCGGGCAATATCGTCATGATGGTCTGAACCGCTGCGATCAGCTTCGCCAAGACAATGAGAAGCGGTCCGATCGTTGCCGCGATCAGTGCAATCTTGACGACCATTTCCTGCTGCTGAGGCGACAGGCTCTTGTACCAGTTGGACAGACCCTTGAACGCATCAGATAGCTTCTGGAGGATCGGAGTCAGAACCTGTCCGATCGTTCCGCCCAGTTCAGAACCGGCAAGTTTTAAGTTATTGAACGCGACCTTCGCCTCGTCGCTCGAGTCCTGTGTTGCGGAGAACGTGTCCTCAACGTTCGTGCTGAAATCGGTCAGTGATCCGGACAGCTCGTCAACGGAGAGCCTGCCGTCTCGGATGGACTGCGTCATTTCTGCCGCGCCCTTCTTTCCGAACAGTTCGGTCGCGATCTGCAGCGCTTCCGTCTCCGTCTTCGCGTTCTTGATAGCGTCTATCTGTTCACGCATCGCGGTCTCGGCATCCTTGCCGTCCTTCGTTGCGTTCTGGACAGCCTTGGACAGGGAAGTCATAGCCGTGGACGTGTCCACACCGTTCGACTCCATCATAGAAAGGAGGTTCACGGACTCGGTTATATCGAAACCGAGTTCCTTCAAGGCCGCGCCGTTGTTCTCGAGAGAACTCTCGAGCGCGTCAATGGAGATGCCAGACTTCTGCGAGGCGCTGGTCAGAAGTCCCAAGACGTTGACCGTCTGGTTCGAGTCAACCCCGAACTTCGTCATGATCTTGTCAACGTTCGCGATGGATGTCTCCACGTCCGCGTCGTTGATGCTTGCGAACTTCAGAAAGTCCTTGGTCATGTCCTCGAGCGCTTGACCTGTCAGACCGAACCTCGTATTGATCTCGCCGACCGCTACGCCGACATCGTCAATATCAACCGGCATGGATCCGAACACGTTCTTCGCCGTTTCTTCCAGTGACGAAAGCTCGTCTCCTGTCGCTCCGGTCTTCTTTGCGATGGTGTCAAGGCCGTTGTCAACCTCGTTGAACGCACCATAAGCTGCAGCACCTATCCCGACGATCGGAGCGGTCACGTTCTTCGTGAGGCTCTTTCCGACCTCTTCGGTCTTCTTTGAGACCGCGCCCAGCTTGTCGGAGATCTCCGCCATCTTGGACATCGACTTCTCTGCTTCCTCGGCTTGTTCCTTCAATCCCTTGAGAGAGTTCTCTGTCTCGATGATCTCGCGCTGCAGTCCGTCGTACTGGTCCTGTGTCATCGCGCCGCTCTTGAGCGCTTCCTCGGCCTGCTTCGACGCTTCCTTGAGCGTGGCCAGCTTGTCCGAGGTCTGCTTGATAGCATCGCCGAGGAGTCTTTGCTTCTGTTCAAGCAGTTCCGTGTTGTGCGGGTCGAGCTTCAACAGCTTGTTTACGTCTCGCAGTTGTGTTTGTGTGTTTTGCAGGGTCTTATCGACTCCGGACAGTGACTTCTGGAGGTTACTTGTGTCGCCCCCGATCTCGATCGTGATGCCCTTTATGCGGTTGCTTGCCATAAAACCCTAGCCTTTCTCAATGGAACGCACGGTCAAAGTCCTCTTGCGTGGCCTTGTACGGGTACGTCTCACTGTCGTTACTTTGCTCTATATACATATCGTTGACCATGCCGATCGTGACCAGGTCAAGCTCCGAGATACGGATCCCGATCTGACAGCATCGAAGCATGAACAGCGGTGTAGTCATTTCCCTTGTAGTTGCTCGAATTTTTTTTTACTCTCGGCCTGTTGTTCCGTGTTCATTCCCCACAGTTCAATGATCTTGGGAAGAACAGTGTAGATCGAGAACGTGTTGAACTGTTCGAGCCATTCCTCCGGAGTGTTCGGTACGCTGTCCGGATCAGCGTGTTTTGCCATCAGGTACGCGATGTTCTCAAACATCTCGAGGTTGTCCAGCTCGATCTCCGACTTTTTCGGATCGTTCGCATCGACTTCCTTGGTCAGTTGTGCCATGTCCTGATATATGTCTCTTCTGAACCGGATCCGGTACATTCTCGGGATCGCTGCAGAAGCTCTGAATGTTACGTCTTTACCGTCAATTTGTACGGTCTTTGTAATTGCCATAAGTGTGTCCCCCTATTAAAAAAGGAGAGGCCCCGAAGGACCTCTCCATCAACATACCTGCGTATTTACATTACGGTGTGAATGTCGGAACAGGAACCGCTGTGTACCATGCAGCTACAACAGCCGCATCTGTTGAGTCGCCTGTCTCGGCATGGATCAGATGATCCTCGTCAGCTCTCGGCACTGCTGTCAGTGTCAGAGTCTCTGTCTGCGGTTCAATAGAACCGTTCTCGCCTGTGGTCTGCGATGCAATAGACGGACGAGACAGAGAAACCTTGTAGAGACAATGTTTCTTTGCGTTCTGGTCGCCCTGGAACTCGAACATCATCGCTACATAGACATTAGTGGAGAAGCTGGCCTCGTCCTCGACGAGGATGCCATTGTCGTCCGTCTTGAAACCAAGAACAGATGTCTTGATGTCTTCCGGTACCAGTGCGCTCTCGAGGTCGCCCTCGTACCCGCCCTGTCCGTATGTAACGAAGTAGTCGGAGTCGTCTGCACGGAATACGCTCTTTTCAGCGTTGCTGTCCATGCTCAGAGACACGGCACCCGGCCATGCCTTAACAGTACCGTAGCTAGAAGATGTTACTCCAGACGTAACGGTCTCTGTTACAAGCGCATAGTGTACGTTTTTAAGTCCGTACTTTACTTTGTTTGCACTCATTGTGTGTGTCCTCCTGTTAAATTTTGGTTGTGATGCGACGCATCAGTTCAGTTGCAGCCCAGTCGTCAACCGGCTGGATGTGTACCTTCGGTTCGGAATATCCATGAGTCTTGTTGTTCCTGTCCACGATCCGGTGCTTCTTCTCGAGAAGATGCGGAAGTCCGGGAACTTTGGAGTACACGGTACTCTCGAAGACTCCGCGTTTGTAGTTCTTGCCCTTCTGGAGCGCCCACGAGCGTCCGTACTGGCCAGTTCTACCTCGCGGAGAGTTCTTCTTCAGCTTCTGAACAGCCTCTTTCGAGACATCCTCCACGGCTTTCTGTGTGATCAGCGTGATGTCTTTCTCATAGTCTTGGAGCATGGACTCAATAGTCTGCTCAAATTTGTAAGAGTCTCCGATCTGGATCTTGTTGGAAGCCATCAGTGACCACTCTCCAATGGATCCGTCTCGTCTCCGAACACGGTGAACGTGAACTCGATCTCGAAGCACAGCTCGTCAGAGATGAACGACTCCGCTCTGCTCCAGTAGATCCCCGCCTGGTTCAGAAGATCCTTGACGACCTTCTCGAGGCTTGCGTTCTTGTTCTTGGTGTAAAGGTCAACGGTGAAGTCCCAGCCCTGAACATAGACCTGATCGTCCGCTCCGAAGTTGTTGCCCTGTGCAACGTGTACCTCGATAAACGGAAGCTGGGTCTTTTCATCCGCGTGGTCGTAGAAGACGGGAACGTCCTCGATACTGTTAAGGAGTGCCACCACTTGTACTTGGTTCATCTTTCGTTCCCTCCTTCTCTTCGAGATATAGCTCGATCTTGTCGTCTTCCACCCTGTTGTAGCTTCTATACACCGAGTAGCGCTTGCCTTTGATCTCCACGAGCTTCTCGTCGTTATACTCGAACGAGTAGATCGTCGCCGAGAGCGATGGCTTCAAACCAAGCGAACCCGCTGCAAGAAACTCCTGTCGGGTAATAGACGAAAGCTCCGCGAACACTTCCGTCGCAGAGCCTTCCGTCTCGATCTCTTCCCTCAAGTCTCCATAAGTCACCGTCACAGGGATCAGTTTGATCATCGTATAGCGGTCAAACATCCTCGACCACCTCCGGACGGTATGCAGATGATAGACTCATCTTCATCTTCTGGTCGTTATAGGCCTGAAAGTATTTATCGTCCATGCCGAACCATTTGTACGATACATACGCGATTACCGCGCCTGTCTGAACTGCGTCAGCGTTGTCAGTTGTGAAGGTCCTGATGTCAGCCGTAGTCGTCAAGTCGAGAATGGCCTCCTCGATCAGATCACTGATCTGCGAGTCGAAACTCGTACTCGATATACGTAAGGCGAGTTTTACCTTCCCCAGAAATGCAGAACTTACGGCCATGACTTCAAACCTTCTTTCTTGTTGTTTTGCGCGGCTTCTTGACCGCGGTCTCCACCTCGGAGACAGGAGCCTCGTCAATGGACTTCTTGATCTCCTTGGTCTTCTTTTCTTCAACGAGTTCCATATACTCAGAACGGAACTCTTTAACTTCGACGATCTCGCCCGGCTTATGAATTCCGGCCGCGTCAAAGAATGGTGCTTTTACCTTAACCTTCATTCTTGATGCCCTCCTGGATGGCCTTTGACATGGCCTCTGTGACTACAATGTGACCGATGTGTCCACACGACACCTTCGGATCGAGCCACACGTCATACCCGCACTCCCGCGCTCTCCAGCAGAAGCTCAGATCTTCGCCGAACCCGTTGAGCGGGTCGAACCAGCAGCCGAACTTCGCCGCAACCTCGAACAGAACCTCTGTCTTGAGAAGAACACATCCGAACCCAACAGCGCCGACTTTCGTCAGCTCGGTTGGGACCTTCGCGTCCTTGAATGACTTCTTTTCAATATCGAGATCGTCAAAAGCGACAAGAGTGTAAGGATGTGCGCGTCGGAAATACATTCCCGACACGAACGGTTTATTATCCGCAAAGAGCTTGACCATCGTGTCCGGCTCGAACACCATGTCGCTGTCGAACCACATCGAATAGTCTGCTCCCATCTTGATCGCTTGCTTTGCAAGCCGGTTCCTTGCGTCATATATCAGGCTTCCCACCTGAAACATGATAGAAACCTCATGTCCCGCCTTCTGGAGCATGGCAAGCGACTGGCAGAAACCAGTCGCCACCATATCCATAGACGGGATACATATCAATATCTTTGCCATGTCAAATGCCCCCCTGAATTCAAGCCATTACCGGCTCACTTCTGGATCTTAACGAAGCAGTCGGGTCCGATAACACCGAGAGCAACATACTCACGACCAACGATCTTAACGAGGTCTTTCTCAGCAAGAGACAGGTCATCATACTTGAGAGTGATCTCTTCGCCAGCCGGGAAGTTAGCGATAGCACCTTCGCCAAGGTCACCAACGATAGCGTATGTATCGCCGGAAGAAGCAGCAGCGAAAGACTTGATGGTGTTGTTAAATACAACCGGAAGACCCTCAAACGGATCAACAGCTGTAGAAGCGGCATACTGGACAGCCTTGAAAGCGGACCATGTCGCCTTGTTCATCATGATTACCGGATTAGCGGCAACGTCAGAGAGCTTACCAATAGCGGAAGCGATAAGGCCGAGTGTGATGGTTGTGGAAGCAACAACCGGAACACCAACGTTGACAGACGGTGTGTTAGTGGAAACAGTACCACAAGCCTCGATCTTAGCGATCAGCTCGTCAGCCGCCTTCTTAGCGATCTGATAAGCGACTTCGTCATATACATACTGCAGGAAAGCTCCAGCGTCCATGTCGATAACTTCGTCAGAGATGGTGATCCACTTCTTGATGGATCCAGGGATCAGCTCAACGATACCGATAACGAGCTTCTCCTCTGTAGGAGCAGCGGCACCCTCAGTGTGAACGACTGCGCCGTCAGCAGAGATCTCGAAGCCGACCTTGAGGTTTCCCTTGAGGTAGGACTTCTTAACGAGGCTCATGATGCCTTCCTTCTCCCATGCGTTCTTAACGATGTCATAAACAACTTCCGGAACCGGTACAACGCCTGTACCAACGTTCTCTGTCAGAAGCGCACGGCACTCCTCATCTTTGCCAGTGAGGATGTAGTTCTTGTAAGCTTTTCTGTATTCAGCAGATGCGCAAACTTCTTTGTTCGTCATTTTTCTTTCCTCCTTAATGACTTCTTTTCTTTCTTCGACAACGACCTTGTCCTCGGCGACCGCTTCGCGGACTTCCTTGGCCTCGGCTGCTGCCGTTCTCAGCTCGATTTTTCTTTCTTCGATCTCGACGGACTCAGCGTCCAGCTGAGCAAGACGCTCCTCTGGGACTTCACCGGCTTCGATCTCTTTGACGATTTCAGCGGAACGAGCTTCTACCTCTTCGATCGTCATGTTTTTGATCTCAGTCATTTGTCTTTTCCTCCTGTCTGAGTCTTGCGAGGATAGCCTCGCGCTTGTTTCTTATCTCCTCACGGTGAAGTCTCTCCGCCTCGATCTTCGCGATCTCTCCGTCGCAAAGTTCTTTTGTCCGTGCTGAAATACTGGTATAAGGGTTCGCCGGGAACGATACAGCAGAAACGTCGTACAGCTTCCCGATCTCTTTAATGGTTCTGGTCAGGATAATGTCGCCATTTTCCTGCTCCTCTTCTTCGTACTCGTCGCCTGTTACAGTGAACGCGAAGGACATCTGATAGTAGTTGCCCGCCTCGATGTCCTCGAAGGCAGCACGCGAAGACGATGTTCTTCCCAGGTCTGTCTTCTGATGCAGTCCGATGTTGTCAACGTTCAGCTCCACGGTTCCGTTCTTCGTTCTTGCGTACACACGGCCCTCGTGATCGAACTGAAAAACAACGTCGCTCATGTCAGTGTTGGCAAAAGCGTCCTTGTCCACGCGCTCCTTGACGATATAACGCCCGTCACGGTACAGTTCGTATGTATCGCCAAAGGTCGTTGCATAGCCTTCAACGATGTAGGACTTCTCCTCACCCTCTGCCCGCTTCTCGATGTTCAACGGCATCGAGCGATATTCTCTGTTCGGATTACTCGGCATTTTCTTCTTCCTCCTGTTTGCTCGGATCCGCTGTAGGATCCATGTAGTAATACTCGCCCCTTGCTATTAGTCGGTCGCCACCTTCCACCGGAGGCATATTGAGAACGTCGCGGAGTTCATTTATCGTGGCAAGTCCACGGTCAGCCATCGCCGTGACGTAGTTCAGCTTGTCGCTGTTGCTCATGAACTGGACGCGGTTCGCAGACAGCATGAACAGGTTGCCGGTATTGATCTCGATCGGTGTGTAGATCATGAACGTGATCGCTTCACTGACCTGTATTCCCCAAGGCTCAACAGCGCCCTCGTAGAACGCGGCGGCCGCATCGCCCGAGAGCTTGTTCTGGACAGCGTCCTCGGAGACACCAAAATAGTTAAAAACAGACTTGCTGATCTGTTCCATCTGCTTGTCGTCGATGGAATAGGGCTTGCTGTTGATCTGTTGGATCCCGCCAACCTTATTACTGAACAGGAGAAGCTCGCCCGAGTCCGCCTTGAAGTTGGTCTCGACAAAACGCTTCCGTTCTGCAGCGATGTCGGCATCGTTCGCGAAGTTGATCATCTGAGCCATGAACCGGAACGACGCGGAAGACTTGATCGCTTCCTTGATCCCTTGCTTGTTTATGTCGATCAGAGCCATGGTCGAGTTCAGGGCCGTGTTCTTGTCTCCGAAAATGTCGTTCTTGTACTGGTGTTTCGTTACCAGTCCGCAGCGTGCCAGTTCGATCGCGCCGACTTTGCCGTTTGCGAACCGATACCGTAAGAACTCGACTCCTCTGTACTCCACGACCTCACAGGACGAAGGCAGAACAGGGAAGATCCCGACGACCTCGTCGTATTCGTCAAGCATAGGCACAATGATCGCGTTGTTCTGGATCTCGTAGATCGTTCTCAGCCGGTACAGGAACTGATACCAGGTCTC
>OCTX011939201.1_pt1 | contig 11957 bp, 5 predicted proteins | sample 1539691 | NCBI WGS metagenome assembly OCTX01 (sample SAMN02144231, study PRJEB22623) | gut metagenome | biome: sheep rumen | host: Ovis aries | place: New Zealand
ACCTCCATTCCCCGCTCCTCCTCTCCCGCCAGTCCCGTACACTGCGGCAGTGCCGCAGTCCCCCCATCCCCCCTCGACCTCCCTGTCGGCGCTCCTCCCGCCCTCCTCACCCACTGGCTGACGCGCAACGAGCAGCAGAACAAGTCGTACGCCCACCCCCGCGAGGTGCCCGGCTCGAAGAAGGCCCAGCTGCGCCTCTCCTGCCTGGCCTGCGGCGACCGCTACCAGCTCGTCGAGGTGCAGCTGCTCACGGGCCGCCATCACCAGATACGCTGCCAGCTGGCCGCTATAGGCTGTCCCATCAAGGGCGACCTGAAATATGGCGCACCGCGCAGCAATCCCGACGGCAGTATCTCGCTACTGGCACGCAGCATCGACTTCACCCATCCCGTCTCGGGCGAAGACCTGCATTTCGACGCACCGCTGCCCGACGAAGGACTGTGGGCGACCCTCGCCGGTAAATCATAAAAAAGCATTATTCTGAACCCCCTGATAGACAGACCCTTTTTGGTTTTTAGCACAGGGGCGGTCAGGGCGAGACTGAAGATTTCCTACAGCCTCAGCCCTTCTGTTGATGGGAAAGAGCCGGGGAAAAGTTGTCTTTGCCCGTATTTTAAATGTAGAAAGGGTAGGGGAAATCTTGAAACACTGTCAGTGTTTCTATAAACCACGTCAGCGTTTGTACAAACGCTGACGTGGTTTATACAAACGCTGACGTGGTTTGTAAAAACGGTGTCGACGTTTTCGGGTTTTCGGAAAACACTGTCGGGAATCATAAAAAACATTAATTTTCGGCTGCAAATACGCCCCGTGTCCTTTTTTAGTGCTACCTTTGCATCACCAACCAGATGCTGGGCCGAGGAGCCCTGAAAAAGGAAGCATAGAAGGAAGACACGTCAGGTATCTTTATTATAATGAAATTAACAGACCTCACGGCCATTTCGCCTATTGATGGCCGCTACAGGGGGAAAACAGAGCCCCTCGCTAATTATTTCTCCGAGTACGCACTCATACGCTATCGCGTCCGCGTGGAGATAGAGTATTTCATCGCACTTTGCCAACTGCCGCTGCCACAGCTGAAGGACGTCACCGAGGACCTCTTCCAGCCGCTGCGCGACATTTACCTGCACTTCACCGAGGCTGACGCACTGCGCGTGAAGGAGATAGAGGCCGTGACCAACCACGACGTCAAGGCAGTGGAGTACTTCATCAAGGAGCGGATGGACAACATCCTCCCGGCCACCGTCTACGACCCCTCGGCACTGAAGAATTTCGTACACTTCGGCCTCACCTCGCAGGACATCAACAATACCTCCGTGCCCCTCTCGCTGAAGGACGCCCTCGACGAGGTGTTCCTGCCCGCCGTGGAGCAGCTCGTGGAGCAGCTCAACGACCTGGCCGAGGCATGGCGCAACATACCCATGCTGGCGCGGACACACGGACAGCCCGCCTCGCCCACAAGGCTGGGGAAGGAGTTCAAGGTGTTTGTCTACCGACTGGAGGAGCAGCTGCGCGCGCTCAGGGATACACCCATAACGGCCAAGTTCGGCGGAGCAACGGGAAACTTCAACGCCCACCACGTGGCCTATCCCCAGTACGACTGGGCCGACTGGGCCGACGGATTCCTGGCCGACCGGCTCGGTCTGGAGCGTGAGCAGTACACCACCCAAATATCGAACTATGACTATTTGGCAGCCATACTCGACGCACTGCGCCGCATCAACACCATCGTCATAGACCTGGACCGCGACGTCTGGATGTATATCTCCATAGACTACTTCAAGCAGCGCATCAAGGCCGGAGAGGTGGGCAGCAGCGCCATGCCACACAAGGTGAACCCCATCGACTTCGAGAACAGCGAGGGAAATATGGGCATGGCCAACGCGGTGCTCGCATTTCTGGCACAGAAATTGCCTGTAAGCCGGCTGCAGCGAGACCTCACCGACTCTACCGTCATACGCAACGTGGGAGTGCCACTGGCACACGCACTCATCGCACTCAAGAGCACACAGAAAGGCCTCTCAAAACTCATCCTCAACGAAGAAAAGCTGCGACAGGACCTCGACAACAACTGGGCAGTCGTGGCAGAGGCCATACAGACCATACTCCGCCGTGAAGGCTACCCTAACCCATACGAGGCACTAAAGGAATTGACACGTACAAACAAAAAAATCAATCAGGAGACAATCACAGAATTTATCAACACACTAAACATTCCAGACTCAGTGAAGCAGGAGCTCGCCTCCATCACACCAGCAAACTACACAGGTATTTAAAGCAATTTAACGAAAACACAATCATGGACTTCGAAAACGAGAACAAAGAACAGCTCAACGAGCAGCAATCCCCTAGCCGCGACGGCTACCAGAAGGATTTCAGGCCCGCTGGACGCTCGCCGCGCCCGCGTATCAGCCACAGCAGTCAGCGCCCACAGGGCTACGACCGAACAAACAGTTACAACCGCTATCAGAACCGCGACGACGACGGAGCATTCCGCCCCGAGGGATTCGGGGCATCGCTGCAGCAGCAGCCAAGGGAGCAAAGGCCCTATCGCGCGCGTACATTTAATAATAATAATACACCCTACCAGCAGCGCAGTCCCTACCAGCAGCAGGGCGGAGGATATCGCCCGCGCTACAACCAGGACGGCGACGAGGGTGGATATCAGCCACGCCAGCAGTACCAGCCCCGCCCGGCATACAAGCCAAGGACACAGGGCGGAGACTACCAGCAGGGTGGAGGGTATCAGCAGAGACCCGGTGGATATCAGCCCAGGCAGCAGCGACCCTACAACAGCAACTACCAGCAGGGGGGCTACCAGCAGGGCGGACCCAGAAAACCCTATCAGAAAAGGCAGCGCACCGCAGACTACGACCCCAACGCAAAGTACTCCATGAAGAAACGCATAGAGTACAAGGAGGTGAACTATGACCCCAACGAGCCCATACGTCTGAACAAGTTCCTGGCTAATGCCGGAGTGTGCAGCCGCAGAGAGGCCGACGAGTTCATACAGGCTGGAGTGGTCAGCGTCAACGGAGAGGTGGTCACGGAGCTCGGAACAAAGGTGCTGCGCACAGACGTCGTGCGCTTCCACGACGAGCCGGTCAACCTCGAGAAGAAGGTTTACGTGCTGCTCAACAAGCCGAAGGACTACGTCACTACCAGCGACGACCCGCAGCAGCGAAAGACCGTCATGGACCTCGTCAAGGGGGCCTGCCCGGAGCGCATATACCCCGTGGGAAGGCTCGACAGAAACACAACGGGCGTGCTGCTGCTCACCAACGACGGTGACCTCGCATCAAAGCTCACTCACCCTAAGTACCTCAAGAAGAAGATATACCACGTGTACCTCGACCGTAACGTCACAGCTCACGACATGCAGACCATCGCAACAGGAGTGATGCTCGAAGACGGAGAAATAAAGGCCGACGACGTGCAGTATGCCGACCCCAACGACAAGAAACAGGTGGGGATAGAGATACACTCGGGAAAGAACCGCATCGTAAGGCGTATCTTCGAGTCGCTCGGCTACAGGGTCACAAAGCTCGACCGAGTGCAGTTCGCAGGACTCACCAAGAAGAACCTGCGACGGGGAGACTGGCGCTACCTCACCGAGGAGGAGGTTGACTATCTCCGCATGGGCGCATACGAGTAGCACTCACCGCCCCCATTAACCCCATTAAGCCCATTAACCCCATCCCCCCCATTAACCCCATCATCCCCATCACCCCCATTAAGCCCATTAACCCCATAATAAAATAATGAAACGTACAAAAATAATCGACGTCCTCGCAAGCACAGACTATGGAAAAGAGGTCTGCGTCAAGGGGTGGGTGCGTACACACCGCTCAAGCAAGGCAGTAGATTTCATCGCACTCAACGACGGCTCAACCATCAAGAACGTACAGATTGTCGTCGACCCAGAGGCATGTCCCGTAAGCTGCAACATCGTTGCTGCCCCGTCACTCAAGGATGTCACCACCGGCGCCTGCATCGCCGTCTGCGGAACGCTCGTAGAGAGCCCCGCAGCAGGACAGCCCTCGGAAATCCAGGCCACAGCCATAGAGCTGCTCGGACTGTGCGACAACACCTATCCCATGCAGAAGAAGGGACAGAGCTTCGAGGCTATGCGTAAGAACGCACACCTGCGACTGCGCACAAATACCTTCGGAGCAGTCATGCGCATACGACACAACATGGCCATCGCCATACACAAGTACTTCCACGACCACGGATTCTACTACTTCCACACGCCGCTCATCACTGCCAGCGACTGCGAGGGAGCAGGAAACATGTTCCAGGTCACAACAAAGAACCTCTACGACCTGAAGAAGGACGAACAGGGAAAGATTATCTACGACGACGACTTCTTCGGAGAGCAGACCTCGCTCACCGTCTCGGGACAGCTCGAGGGCGAGCTCGGAGCAACGGCCCTCGGAGCCATCTATACCTTCGGACCCACATTCCGCGCCGAGAACAGCAATACGCCGCGCCACCTCGCAGAGTTCTGGATGATTGAGCCCGAAGTGGCCTTCATGGACCAGGAGGAACTCATGGACCTCGAAGAGGACTTTATAAAATATTGTGTGCAGTGGGCGCTCGACAACTGCAAGGACGACCTCGCCTTCCTCAACCAGATGATTGACAAGAGTCTCATCGAGCGACTCAAGTCCGTCATCAGCACCGAGTTCGTGCGGCTCCCTTACACCAAGGGCATCGAAATCCTCCAGGAGGCCATCAAGAACGGACACAAGTTCGAGTTCCCCTGCAACTGGGGCGACGACCTCGCCTCTGAGCACGAGCGCTACCTCGTCGAGCAGCACTTCAAGAAGCCCGTCATTATGACCGACTACCCCTCCGCCATCAAGGCCTTCTATATGAAGCAGAACAATGCCGACGCAGAAGGCGGCTCGGTAGGCTACCGTGGCACCGTCGCCCCCGGCCCCACCATGCAGGGCACCGACGTACTCTTCCCCCAAATAGGCGAAATCATCGGCGGCTCCGTCCGTGAGGAAAACTACGACAAGCTCATGGCCGAAATCAACGCGCGCAACATGGAGACCGACAAGCTCTGGTGGTACCTCGACACACGCCGCTACGGCTCGTGCCCGCACGCCGGCTTCGGACTGGGATTTGAGCGCCTCATTCTCTTCGTGACGGGCATGCAAAACATCAGAGATGTCATACCATTCCCAAGAACACCAAAAACAGCCGAATTCTAAGCCAAATGTCAAAAAAGGCCCCATATATCGTACTTTTTTTATAGATTTTTGAAAAAAACCTTAAAAATATTTGCACGATACCAAAAATATGTCTATATTTGCACCCAAAAATCGTGTCTCCGCGCCAGAGACGCGCTTGTGGGCCAGCCTTAAAGGCGTGGATTCACATGCGGGAAAGGCAGGGCGGAGGCTGTCAGGGAAGGACTAAAGACGCAATAGATAGAGAAAAGATGTATAGAGAAGGAAAGAAAGTCAACTGATGTATTAACAACCTAGTTTTTTTATTAATTTAAATGTTTAACTGTATGAAAAAACAATTTTTCAGTAAGTTGCTTATGGCAGCGATGTTTGTCACTGCCGTAGGCTCGTTCCAGTCTTGTAAGGACTACGACGGCGACATCGCTAACATCGAGCAGAACGCCTCCGTCCTTCAAGGCCAGGTGAACAGCCTTCAGGACGCCCTGAACACTGCGAAGTCAGAGCTCGCAGCTGCCAAGGCTGCTGCCGACAAGGCTGTTAAAGCTGCCGAGGAGGCCACTAAGAACGGCGCAGACGCCAACGCAGTGGCCAAGCAGGCAAAGGAGGCTGTCGACGCCCTGGCACAGACGGCTGTCCTGCAGAACACGATCGATGACCTTCAGAAGGCCATCGAAGACGTGAAGGCTATCGCCGACGGTAAGGTAGACCAGAAGACGCTTGACAGCGAGATTGCCAAGGTCGCCGGTCGTATCGACGCTATCGACCCCGTCCTGAACAAGCTGACCGAGGGTATCGCCGAGGTTGCTACCCTGAAGGGCCAGGTTGAGAGCAACAAGAAGGAGGCCAACGAGGCCATCGAGGCACTGCGTGCCGACATCGCCAGCCAGCAGGCCGTCATCAACAGCTTCAAGGAGGACATCAGCGCCAAGCTCGCTTTCCTGAGCGACGAGAGCCTCATGGAGATGCTCGACGCCAAGGTTGCCGAGGCTGAGAACTCCGTGAAGAGCCTCCAGGCCGCACTGGCCAAGGTCGACGCCAATGCCAACAGCATCAGCGAGATCAAGAGCACCCTTGAGAGCCTCCAGGCTTCCATCAACGGTGCCGTCGAGAAGTGCGACTACATCAGCAGCAACTTCAGCACCCTGAACGTGTTCGTCGACAACGCCCTGACCAGCCTTGTCCTCAAGCCCACCCTCTACTACGGTGGTATCGAGGCCGTTGAGGCTATCCACGGCGTATACCAGCCCATCGGCTTCTCTATCTATTATGCCGACGAGACTGACGACGTGAACGCCCTGCAGGATCCCACGAAGACCAACGCTGCCTATGCACGTACTTCGACCAACGCCTACGACATCACTTACGAGTATGCTCCGAAGAATGACCTGATCTACAAGTATCCCGTCATCGATGCTTACTATCACATCAACCCGAAGCACCTCACCCGTGCTGAGATCGGCGACCTCGCCCTCAACACCGAGGATCGTAACTATGTCAACACCGTCCAGACCCGTGCCGAGAAGAACTCCATCGACCTCGCCCTCGACGTCTGCGGACCTCAGGTCTACAATGTTGAGAACGGACTCCTGCACGCCTACTTCACCAACAGTGCCGACATGTGGCACCGTCTGGAGCAGGACGGCAGCGTATGCGCCGGCCAGGTCACCGTCGTCTCTCTGGAGGCTACCGCTCCCACTGCTGAGGGAACAACCCGCACCGTTACCTCTGACTGGGGTGCAGTTGCACGCGTTCACCAGCACGCTTACTGCCTCGCTGACAACGACGCTACCATCGGTCACTACACCACCTATCCTCACATCTACAAGCCCCAGGATACCGACTGTGGTTTGATGGACCGCAACCAGTACACCTGGACTGAGGACCACGTCTCCAGCGACGATGCTACCCGTGAGGACAAGTACAACAAGGACATCGTGCACATCTACCGTCAGGCTCGTGAGGCCATCGTGAACGAGTACACTCACACCCTGATGTGGGACGGCACACCTGTTGACCTGGATGAGATCATCGAGGTTCACGCTCTGCACCACTACTACAACTCGGGCGACCGCGAGTTCGACCTCCCCGTCGACTTCGAGCGCCTCGGCTTCAAGCGTAAGTACACCATCTGTAACTACCAGTATCCCGCTACCATGGGTGTCAACATCAATGGTACTGAGGAGTCTCAGCACGCTCACATCGAGGATGGTCACCTCCTGAAGGCTAACTTCGTCACTGGTGGCAAGCGCGACATCACGAAGACCAGCCGCAGCTCTATCGGCCGCGAGCCTCTGGTGATGGTTGAGCTCATCGATACGCTCGACGAGATGACCTGGAACCCCGACCACATGAACTGGGAGGCTGTTGCTAAGGATCACAATCCCCGTCACAACCTCGTTGCTGTCGGCTTCATCAAGTTCAAGATCGTTGACGAGACCGATCCCGTTGTCCTCAACGTCACGATTGACTCTCAGAACTCTAACCTCTATGCAAGCTGCGCCGGCGATACCGTCCTGACCAACTGGCACGAGGTTGAGGAGCAGATCCTCGACGCTATCAAGGTTCACGGACTGAGCATCTCGAAGAGCGAGTTCGAGGCTAACTATGTACTGCGCAACGTCAACGGTAACGAGGCTTCGTTCCGTGAGATTGCTACTGGATTCGACATCAACGGTCAGGTCTACATTCCTTACACGAAGAAGACCAACACCTACGATCCCACTGTGAACACTCAGAAGAACTGGGTTGACGGTGTCAACCTCAGCAAGCCCGAGAACTGGGTTCTCCCGCAGGTTGTCCTCAATGGCGACGTGAATGTCTACGATCAGAATCCTCTCCGTCCGAACGCAGAGCAGCGCTTCGTCGATCCCGACCGCTATGGTCAGATCGTCTACACCAGCTATGACTGGCTGCACCGCGAGACCAACCTGATTGGTATCACCATGACCGCTGAGCAGATGCTGCAGCAGCTCGTCAAGCGTGACCACGAGGGTGTCTATCTCGACAGCCTGGGCAACAAGGTTGCTTACCTCTCTGAGGCTGACTTCTATCCCTACTGCGACACTAAGGTGGCTGCCAAGCTGTACGACGTTGGTCACAACGGCTGGCCTGAGGTTACCGTCTGCTTCCAGGTTCGTCTGCACCTGAACAAGGCTACGATGGATCGTGAGGCTCGCACCAACGAGAACGGTGGCTGGTACAGCATCGCCGGTGTCTACGGTGGCAAGAAGACCTTCATCAACGCTAACATCGACGCTTACAAGAATGGTGATCAGTACTGGGATGTCCGTCGCTTCGTGATGAACCTCCAGCAGGCTCTGACCAACTACGACTGGCTGGCTTCTCTGACCAACAGACCTCGCGCATTCGACTTCTTCTACAACGAGATCGATGGTTCGAACCGCGCTGCTGAGCGTATCGGCATCCAGAAGGCTAAGCTCGGTGAGCTCCACGGAGACCTCTACTTCTACACTAAGAACTGGCTCGGTGACATCGAGGAGGGTACTCCTTACTGGCACAACGGCGCTCAGGCTGGTGTTGACGATGCATACGGCGACAAGAAGATTAGCATGGAGAACGACAAGTTCTATGCTGACCGCTACCTCATCAAGGTTTGCTACACCAAGAACCCGCTCGACACTGTTGTCTGGGCTCAGGAGGCTACTGGCAAGCGCCACGTTGGTAAGCTCGGTAAGTACCTGTTCGCTTACAAGTACATCGAGAACCACGCTGACTACACCGACACTTGGAGCAGCAAGACTGGTGATCCTCGCGACGGTGACGACGCTCTGGTGCACAACTACACGCACTACGACATGCAGAACGGTGAGCTCATCGCTTGGATTGATAACTATGACACGCATCAGGCTCAGAACAGCCGCTATCCGTATGCTAACCTCGACCGCACTGGCCGCCTGAACGAGAGCGTTAACGTTCACTACAACTTCAACAGTAAGTTCGCTCAGGATCTGCTCAACCGCGCTGGTCGCTATGCAGAGAACAACGGCGGTACTCAGGATGGTTACAGCAAGGCTACTGATAATCCCTTCAGCGTGAACTGCCACCTGAACCTCTTCGAGGGCGACTGCGTGCTCGCTATCAACCCGATGATTACCGAGCGCAAGCCTGGTCAGGACTACATCGTCCGTCCCGACTATGTCGACAACTACTATGAGACTGGTGAGGCTACCCACTGGACTGCTCCTGTGAACTACGTTCCCGCTGACGGTCCCGACATGCCCGCTGAGAGCGAGTACCACACCTTCTTCCATCGTCCTGCCGGCGTGCCCGTCATGCTGAACAATCCTGACTTCGTGGTTCGCTTCCTGCGTCCGCTGAACGTCGAGTTCCAGACTCCTTGGCAGACCGCTGCTCTGAACGCTACTGAGGATGCTACTGCAAGCACCAACACGTACACCATTACCTACAAGAACCTCTTCCGCAATCAGACTGGTTCGCCTGCAAGCCGCATCTTCCCGATGGATTGGCGTAACTACAGCAATGTGGTTAATCAGACTGACTGGATCCAGTACTACCAGGGCAAGCAGAAATCTGGTGTCTTCAATGACTGGAATGTTCCCGCTTGGAAGCGCAACGTGCCTTACGGCTTCGGCTTCCTGACCGGCTTCAAGTACATGGATAAGGATCGCAGCTCGTTCAACCGTGGCTCGAACATGAACTGGTACAACTGGAACAGTGGTCTGGTTTACACTCCGAACTTCACCGACCAGTATGCTGATACCTGGAACGAGATGAACGTTGTTCCTCAGATTGATCATCTGCTGACCAACTGGCAGGGTAGCGAGCGCTTCATGGGCCGTGACCTGATCATCAACGGTCTTGACATCCAGCATAATGTTAATGCTACCACTGGCAACGTTGAGAGCACGACGTTCACCTACACGAACGACCTCATCAACCGCGGCGGATTCGACATCATCATTCCTGTGACCGTGAAGTATGCTTGGGGTGACATCACCACCACTGGTAAGTGGGAGCAGACCACCAACATCCAGCGTACAAGCGATCGTTGGTTCCACAACGCCAACATGAACTACATCAAGGTTCACTTTGGTCCCACTGTCGCCAACTAATCACTGACAAGTTCTGTCCCTCTGACGGACAAAACTCATAACTAAGAAAGGGGTGTATGGCATACCATGTTATGCACCCCTTTTAATTATTAACTCTTTAGAACAATGAAATACAAATTCCTTCGTATTCTTGCACTGGCTGCCATTGCCGTTCCTCTCTGTCTCTGCTCATGCACTGGCGAGAAGAAAGATGGTGAATCTGCCAAGGTCGATCTTAATCTGCCTACGATGACGCTCGACTCTCAGGACACCATCATCGTTGACCAGCTCTCTACAGAGTTCATCGAGCATCTGAAGGCCCAGGAGTATTCCGACGCCATCTCCATGCTCTACTATCTTGACCCCGACTCGAGCATCGTGCCCCTGCCCCGCAACCTGGCCATCCGCCAGGAGCAGATCTTCCGCACGTTCCCCGTACTCGACTATCACTTTGAGAGCATCCGCTTCCGCACCGAGACCGACTGCCAGGTGAAGTTCAACATCACTTTCTCGCGCAACGCTGAAGGTCAGGACTACACCACGTCGCTCTACCTGCAGCCCATCCGCCGCGACGGACAGTGGTACCTTACCGTGCGCGACTCATCGGCGCCCAACGGTTCGGCTTCTCAGATCGAGAATTAGTCTGTCTGACATACAAGAATGCTTCTATGCCGTTCATCCTATTAGGTGCGACATAGAAGCATTTTTGTTTTGCGTTGGCCCGCTCGCTTTTTTCTCGCCTGTGCAGGAAAAGGCAAATTTTCATTTTCTTTGCCGATGCGGCCTCACAGGCCACCCAATGGACGAAAATACTGTTGCCTATATATCAATCTTGCGAAACTTGTATAAATTATGCTAAAAAAGGGGATGCGGTTTCGGGAAAAGCATTACCTTTGCGCTATGTTGTATCATGTTCTTTATGCCTTTTGGTATGTGCTGTCGCTCCTGCCTTTTTGGGTGCACTATTTGCTGAGCGATTTCCTTTACGTCGTTGTCTATCGCCTGCTGGGCTATCGGCGTGCCGTGGTGCGGGGTAATCTGGAGTCGTCGTTTCCTGAAAAGAGCGTCAAGGAACTGCGGCAGATAGAGCGGGGCTTCTATCACTCCCTTTGCGACTATTTCGTGGAGACGGTGAAGACGCTGTCCATGAGCCGTGAGCAGATGCGCCGCCACCTTGTCTTCAAGGGCATTGAGGTGGTCGATGCGTGCATCGACGACGGCCAGTCGGTCGCTGCTTACCTGGGCCACACCTTCAACTGGGAGTGGATTACCTCGCTGCCCTTGTGGGTCAGCCCGAAGGCCCACTGCGGACAGCTCTATCACGCGCTGGAGAACAAGGCCTTCGACCGCCTGTTTATCCACCTGCGTCAGCGCTGTGGAGCCGAGTGCATTCCCCTTACCGATATACTGCGCAAGACCGTGGAGTATAAGCGTCAGGGCCGGCCCACGGTCTTTGGCTATATCGCCGACCAGGTGCCCCATTGGAACAATATCCACCACTGGTGCCAGTTCCTCAACCACGACACGCCCGTCATGACCGGTACGGAGCGCATAGCGCGCAAGAACCGTCAGGCCCTTGTATACATCGACATGCGCCGTCTGCGCCGTGGTTACTATGAGTGCGAGTTCAGGCTCATCACCCGGCACCCCGAGCAGATGGGCGAGTTCGAGCCAACTGATATCT
>OCTX012247903.1_pt1 | contig 11956 bp, 6 predicted proteins | sample 1539691 | NCBI WGS metagenome assembly OCTX01 (sample SAMN02144231, study PRJEB22623) | gut metagenome | biome: sheep rumen | host: Ovis aries | place: New Zealand
CGAGGAGTGCCGCGGCATCTTCGGCGACAGCGTCCGCGAGGCCACCGTCGACTTCGACGGCCTGCCCGTGAAGATCGCCATCTGCTACGGCCTCTCCAATGCCCGCAAACTGATGGAAGAGGTGCGCGACGGCAACCCCAACGGCTACCACTTCATCGAGGTCATGGCCTGCCCGGGCGGCTGCATCGGCGGCGCCGGCCAGCCCTACCACCACGGCAAGAGCGACATCATCAAGAAGCGCATGGACGCCATCTACCGCGAGGACGCTGGCAAGCCCATCCGCAAGAGCCACGAGAACCCCGACATCATCGCCATCTACAAGGAGTACTACGGTGAACCCTGCGGCCACCTCAGCCACGAGCAGCTCCACACCCACTACTTCGACAAGAGCGACAAACTGGAGGTTACGAAATAAAGTGTTTTAATCTCAATCAGATTGTAAAAGAATTGAAAAGAAAAGCTACGCAAGCAATACTCTTTTAAAATCTTTTACAATCTGATTGAAAAAAAGAAAAAGAAATGGCAAACGTTAAGATTTCTGAAGAGAAAATAAACATTATCAAAGATATCTGCAAGAGCTTTGGTAACAATAGCGGCGAGGTCATCAACGTGCTGCACCAGGTGCAGGGCAAGTTCGGCTACCTGCCCGCCGAGGTGCAGGAAGTCGTGGCCCACGAGCTGAACATGCCCGTGGCCAAGGTCTACGGCATCGTCTCCTTCTACAGCTTCTTCACCATGGAGCCCAAAGGCGAGCACCCCATCGATGTCTGCCTCGGCACGGCTTGCTATGTGCGCGGCGCCGAGAAGGTGCTGGATGCCTTCCAGCGCGAGCTGAACGTCCAGGTGGGCAAGTGCACCGCCGACGGCAAGTTCAGCCTCAACACCCTCCGTTGCGTGGGTGCTTGCGGTCTGGCCCCCGTGGCCATGATCGGCGAGAAGGTCTACGGCCGCCTCACCCCCGACAAGGTCCCCGGCATCATCGCCGAGTACAAATAAAACCGGGTACGCAGGCGTCCCGCCTGCATCAACACAAGAAGAGGGCACCCAATTGGGTGCCCTCTTCTTGTATTGTCATTTTTCTTCATTTCTCGAACCTAATGCGGATACTATGGTTTTCTGTGGATTTGGGGTACATCTCTTCGGTAATGATGGGGAGGACGACGGAGAAGCGGTGGCTGCCAGGGATGGTGAAGAACTGCTGGTCGTCGGGGCCGAAGAACATGTTGTCGCGGATGGAATAGAGGGTGTAGGTATCGGTTCCGAGCACGCGGAGCTCGACCATATCGTCGCTGCCGATGGTATTGTTATGGATAAACTCTGGCTTTTCGCCAGTATAGGACAGGCCGCCACGTTGCAGGGTTATGCTTTTGCCTGCGGGAACGGAGTCTTCAAGGATGATGAAGGTGTTCTTCACGGGTTTTCCGTATTCCCCTATCAGGTTCTCAGATTCTACCTGGGCGATCTTCACGGTACCATAATTGCCTGAGGCTGTCAGCTGCATGGTGCTGTCGTGGTCGGCGGCGAAGCTGTTTTGCGATTGTATAAAAAGCGTCCGGCCAACCCATAATGGCTGGCCGGACGCAAGATATGTCTCGATAAAGGTGTCTTTATCTCAGAGTGATGACGGCACGGCGGTTCTGGTGGCGGTGCTCGTCGGTGTCGTTGTCGACGACAGGCTCTTCCTGGCCGCGGGAGGCGGTGGCGATGCTCGAAGCAGGAGCGCCAAGTTTGACCATGAGCTGCTTGAGGGCTTCAGCACGCTTTTTGCCGTAGTTCATGTTGCTCTCGGCGCTACCTACGTTGTCGGTATGGCCGGTGATGAGCACTTTGACTCGGCTGTCGGCTTTCATGGCAGCGCAGAGGGCACGGATGGCAAGGTCGGTCTTGTTGTCGAACTTGGGCTCGGTGCTGCTGAAGTCAAAGTGGACTGTGGCGTTGATCTGGTCAAGGTATTTCTGGAGCTGTGCGCGGTCTGCGGGGCTGTTGTTGGCAGGCTTCTGGCTTGCATTGCCATTGTTGTCGTCGTTGGCGGGTTTGCCATCGCCACCGTTGGCAAGACGACGGGCGCGCTCGGCGGCCTGCTGTGCAGCACGTGCAGCGCGGTAGGCACCGGCGACATCGCCCATGCGGGCAGCCTCAGCGGCATCGGCGGCATAGCGCTTGGCCTCATCGGCAGCGGCCTTGGCGTCAGGATTGTTGCTCTTGGCGGCGTAGGCGGCGGCGCTGCCAGCAAAGCTCTTGGCGGAAGCCGCATAACTGTCGGCGAGCTTGCCGCGGTAGGCCTTGCCCGAGGCATCCTTGGCGTCGGTCTTGGCGGCCTTGCTGTTGGCGTCCTCGGCCATGGCGAGGGCTTCGCCAGCCAGGTGGTCGGCATAGGTGGGATCGTTGTAGGCGGCATCCTTGCGCTGCGTGCCATCGGCATCGCGTGCTATCTCTGCATTGATGCGGGCATTGCGCGATGCGGCCATGGCGCAGTCGAGGCCATCCTTGTGGGCGGCATCGGCATAGAGGTCGGCGTCGGTAGCAGCCTTCTGGGCCTCGGGCGTGTTCGTGTTCTCGGCATAGGTTGCAGCGTCGTCAGCATAGCTGTTGGCAATGTCGCCATAGGCTTCGTTGAAGAGGTCGTAGGCCTTGCAGTACTGACCGTTCTTGTAGGCATTCTTGGCGTCGGCGGCTTTCGCCTTGGCGTCGGCAACGGCCTCCTTGGCGGCAGCATTGCCAGAAGCCGCTGCCATCTGCTCGGCTTCGGCGATATCGCTGTCAATGTCGGTGTTGGCCTGTGCCATGTCGGGATTGTTCATACGGCGTGCGTTGCAGCGAGCCTCGCGGGCTGCGGCTTCTTCAGCGTCATAGTCGTTGTTGCCGAAAGCGTTGTTGCCAGTGCCCTGGTAGCTGTCGGCGGCAGGAGCCTGCTCTTCGCTGGCGTTATCCTCAATCTTGGCAGGTTTCTCGCCGTCTTGCTTGCGCTGCTTGTCTGTGGCGTTGCTATTGCTGTTGCTGTTGTCATAGTAGGTGATGTCGGCGTTGTCGTCGTCGCTGTCACCCTTGGCGGCACGGGCGGAGGTGTGGCAATCCCAGCCGAGGTTGATGCCGATCTTTACGCCGGCGTTGAGGAGGCGCAGGAAGTCAATCTGGTTGGAGGCAAGCGTACCGTTGTAGTCGATCTTGGAGGCATCTTCGGTGTTGATGCTGAGCACCGGCTTGGTGCTGGTGCTGTCGAGGAGGTTGGTTACGCTGTAACCGCCATAGAGGCCAATATAAAGACCCCAGTTGTTGCAAAGGGCATAGTTGAAGCCGAGGTCGGCAATTACGCTGACACCGATTTTCTTGAGCTTTACATTCTCCTCAAAGTCGGCGTCGTAGGTGCGGAAGCCGTGGTTGGGAAGGTCTTGGACGGTGTATGACAGGGGCAGGCCGTTGACATAGAACTGGCCGGCGTTCTCGTAGGAACCCTCGTTGGCGCGATACTTGCCGCTGAGGGGCAGGTCGACCGAAGCTCCGAGGCCGAAGAGGAATGCCCATTTGTCGCTAAGCTGGGCGCGCCAGTACAGCTCGATGGGGATGCTGAGATAGGAGAGGGTCTGACGCTCGCGCCAGCCGTTATACGACGTGCGGAGGTCGTAGGTCAGGTTGGTGTTGTCGTCATGTGTGAGACCTGTCGACACCTCGGTGAAGTCGTACAGCACAGAGGCATTGTTGCGGGTGTACTGGGCGCCGAAGCCTATACCGAAATGCTTGCCGAAGAAGTGCGCGTAGCGCAGGCTGCTTTGGAATCCCAGGCCTAAGGAATACTTGCCGTCAACAGTTTTGTATGTGATGGTGTTGAGTCCACCACCGAGGTCAAAACCGATGTAATTGCTGTGCTGGTTCTGCTGTGCATGCAGCCCTAAACCGAAGGCCAGCAAACTTATAATAACAAATGTACGTTTCATTGTATGTTTAATCTTTACCGGTTAACATTATTTTTTAATTACGCGAACCACGATGCCGTCGACGCTGACGGTGTAGCTGCCGTTGGCCATGTTGCTCATGTCGATGGTTGTGCTGTCGCCGTCGAAGGTCGTGTTCTCCACGGTGACACCCATCACGTTCATCACGCGCACGGTGTGCACGGAAGCGTTGCTATTGGCGATGGTTACGTTGACAGCCTGTGTGGTGGGGTTGGGGTAAGCCGACACCGTGGTCTGAGCCTGCTGGGCGTCGTTGTGAAGGAGCGTGTTCATGTCATCCTGCTCGCAGGTGGTGGTGGCCTGTCCGTTCATGAGGGCTGAGACGTAGTAGGTATGGCCGGCCAGACCGCCTTCTTCCTGGTAGTAGTAGCCGTTGGCACCGGGTATTGCCACACCGTCGCGATACCACTGGATGTTGGTGAAGCAGTGGCAGGTGTCGACCAAAGCAATGACGTCGTCGAAGAGCGGCATGGTGTAGGTGCGGGGCAGATTGACGCGGAACTGGATGCGGACACTGTCGCTCACATAGGCGCTGTGGTTGCTGTTGCGCAGACGCAGCCATGCGGTATAGATGCCGTTGTTCACGCCCTCGGGCACAACAATGTCAAGTGTGAGTGTGTCGTTGTCGATGTTGTTGATTGTCGTCCAGGAGTCGATGTCGGTGAAGTTGTCGTCCTCGAAGTAGAGCACATACTCGTCGGGGCTGCCGCTGCGGACGATGACATTGATGGCACCGGTACCGGCGCAGTAGCCGCTGGCGTCAACCGCGATGCCGCTGTCGGCAATGTCGGTGTTGATGACAACGGGCATGAAGATGACGCAGTTGGCGATGGCAGTGTCTTTCACCAGAGGCGTGTAGTTGACAGCGTCGGCACCGCCAACCTCGATGTGCACATTGATGGTCTTGTTGCTGCCGGTGTCGGGGGTGTCATAGGCGGCGATGGCGCTCACGACATGCACGTCGTCGTTGGCCAACACGCCGTTGAGAATCTGGCTCATGTCGCTGGTGATGCTGGCTACGGTGTTGCCGTCGTAAGGTTTCTCAGTGGCGACCTCTATGGCGTTGAAAGTAAGCGTTGCGGGCTCGACGGTGATCATGGAGACGCTGTCGGTCAGCACATAGACATCCTGATAGTCGGCCAGGCGGGCGGTAACCCTGTAAGCACCAACGTTGACAACAGGATTGACCTCGTTGTTGGTCACGGTGTCGACGAAGTAAAGCGTGGTGGCGATGGTGTCGCCAAAGGCTGTGTCTATGAGCACAGCGCTGATGGCCTCGACAGCGGCGGCGTTGTATACCACGGTGGTGTCGGCACCGGTCCAGGTAAGGGTGTAGGTGGCCTGGTCGTAAGTGGCGTTTATTGTGAGGTTGCCATCAGGCATCGTCGTGACGTCGTTGGGGGTCCACTCGGCGAAGGTGTAGCCTCTCTTTATCGGCTCTTCCGGGAGGACGATGGTTTCACCGTAGTAAAGCGAGTCGATCTTCACGGGGCTGCCGTCGGCAAACTGGCCACCCTGAGCGTCCCATGCCAGTTCGTATTTCACAAGGCTGTAGTAGAAGTCGATGACGGTGTCCTGTGTGAGTGAGCTGATGTTTACTATGTCAACGTTGGGTACACGGCCGGGATAGTTGCGCGGACGTATTCTGAGGGCGCTTCCCTCGGGGGCGACATTGCTCACGCTGTCAACGGCGACGGTGTCGTTTTCGAGCGATATGTGGAAGTGACGGGTCTTGTAGGTGTGGGTGATGCCGTTGATGAGCCACATGGCATAGAGCGTGGTGTCGGAAGAGAGCACGTCGACATCGTTCTGCCAGGCCGTCTGCAGGTTGCCTTCCTCGCGGACGAAGGCCAGGAAGACGGTGTCGGTGCCGGGATAGCGGGGCTCGGAGAGCACCGGGGTGATTCTGTTGTCGGGGGTGTTGTAGACGATGACAGTGTCGCGGTTCTTGCAGTCGTAGTTTATGTACGTGACGCCATAGCCTTCGGCAACCATATAGGGGTACTCGGCAGCATCGGTCTCGGTGTTGTCGATAAACAGGTGGCGTGCGGCAAGCATGTTGGTGTAGCCGACGGTGTCAGCGAATTTGCCGCCGTTGATAACTATGTTCGTGCCGCTGAAGGGGGTGGCGGGGTTGTAGCGACCGCTCTGTATTCTGGTCGTGCGCAGTATGTCTGCTGACAGGGTGCCGTTGAAGTCGACATCCGCAAGGTCCAGTGTGGCGATGGAGGCGCCGCTTGAGGCGATGTTTCCATTTACAGTGCCGTTGGTGACCGTCACGATGCCGTCAGTGTTTGTGGCGGCGATGTTGCGTGTGGCGGTGAAACCACCGAGGTCGACGACGGAGGCTTTGCTCACGGTGTCCTCGCCGGCGGCAAGGTCGCTGACCACGAAGAGGGTGTCAAGGTTGTCTATCAGAGCAGATGCACGATTAAGGCCGCGGAGGTATATTCTGTTGTTGGCGTTTGCTGCATCCTTCACGTAGCAGTCGGCATTCACGGGGCGTGCGTAGCCCGGCATGCCGGTGGTCACGCTCTGCGCGTCGATGTCAAGGCGGGCCATCGAGGCCTGCGGTATCGTCACGCCGAAGGCGCCGCCTTCGATGGTCATCTGCGAGAGGGTGGCATGGCTGTTGTCGCTCAGTGTGACGACGGCGGCAGCGCCTTCGTTATGGAAGATGCTGTTGGCCGCTGTCAGGGTGCCATTGCCGCTGACGGCCACCACCGACGTGGCGGCAGAGTCGTAGAGTCCGTTGATATTGAGAGTGGCATTGTCGGCGACGCGGAAGTGGTTGCCGGCATCGGCATAGATTTTGCCGTTGCTCCACAGCACCGTGTTGTTGCCACCGATGCTGAAGAGATAGCCCGATGTGGTGGTCTGGCTTATGAGGGGGCGCCCAGTCTGGTTGATGCTGATGCTGCGGTTGATGTTGATGGACGAATCCAGACGCACAGTGTCGAGGAACACAATCTGCGCTGCGCGGCTGTCGGCTATGGCGTTGGCTATGCTGGTGTAGAGATACAGGCGCATCATGTCGGCAATCACGGCTTTCTCGCCGCTCATCACCATGCTCTCGCTGCTGCCGAGAGTGACGGTCAGGCTGTCGCCGGTGCCCTCAAAGAGCTGCGTTCCGGCCATGATGCCGTTGGCTATTCCCGTGGTGTTGCCATAGGCGTAGTAGCCGCCGTTGACGTCGCGGGCCACTATGAACGAGTAGGCATACGTGGCGCTGTCGATATTGCTGCGGTAGATAATGGGGTCGCCGGTGGCGGGGTCCTCGCCGACGGCAAGGGAGTCACGGACATCCACGCTGTCTATCGGCAGCGCTGTCCCTGTGTAGCTTGTCGACAGGTGGGCTGTGTCAATGAAATAGCTCGTTCCGGGAGCGGCCGCGTAGATGTACGCAGACTCAAGCGCTCTGTGGTCAAGTGTCTTCACCGTGATCTGAACAGTCTTGTTCTGACCCAGTGCCTTTCCTCCAGGCAGCAGTGCCATCAGCACGATGCCCAATGCAAGACATAATCTTTTTTTCATTTTTTATACGTTTTATAATTATATATTATACACAATTGTAGTATGTTGCATGCGTGGCATGCAATCATTGTCCGCGACAAAGATACATAAAAAAATGGAATCTGACGCGTCAGACTCCATTTTTTTTGTGTCGTGAGGAGGCAGTGGCAAGTGGAAAAGACGGGAACTCGTTGCTGATGGCGGAAGATTGGGGGCAGATGTTCCGGCATTGTCCGCCATCTACCCCCTGTCTTCCCTTGTCTCCTCGTTTTCTACCGGTTGCCGGTAACGCCCTTTAGAAGTACAGGTCGCGCTCGCCGTCGCCTATTTTGCAGAGGTTGCCTTCCACGCGTTTCTTAAGTTCTTCTTTCGGGAAAGTCTGGGTGAGCTCCTTCAGCAGGCGCAGGCCTTTCTCCTTGGTGGCGGGGCTGGCATAATCCTCCAGGTACTCGCGGAAGGTGAACATGGCGTTGGGTTTGCAGTATTCTTTGATGAGACCGGGCTTGGCGAGGTCCATGAAGTCGGCTCCCACGCGACCTTTGCGGTAGCAGCCGGTGCAGAACGACGGTATGTAGCCGCCGTCAATCATCATACTGATGACCTCATCCAGCGAGCGGTGGTCGCCGAGCGTGAACTGTGCACCGGTATTGCCTGTCTTTTCGTAGGGCTTGGCGGCCGTCTTGTCGCCCTCCTCGTCGTAGCCGCCGGGGTTGGTCTCGCTGGCCGCAGATATCTGGCTGACGCCGTAGCGCACGAGCTGGTCGCGCAGCTCGGGCCGTTCACGGGTACTGATGATTATGCCGGTGTAGGGCATGGCTATGCGGATGATGGCGATAATCTTCATGAAGTCCTTGTCGCTCACAGGGTGCGGTATGTTTTCACGCTGGCTGAAGGGTGTGCCTTCTGCCGGTTCTATGCGGGGGAAGCTTACCGTGTGGGGGCCACAGCCATAGTCCTCTTCCAAATGGCGCGCATGCTCCATGATGGCGAGGATCTCGAAGCGGTAGTCCGTCAGTCCGAACAGCGCACCTATACCCACATCGTTGATGCCGCCTTCCTGGGCACGGTCCATGCAGGTGAGACGGTAGAGGTAGTCGGCCTTTGGCGTTCCTGCGGGGTGGTACTTGGCATAGGCCACGGGGTCGTAGGTCTCCTGGAAGCACACGTAGGTACCTATCTTTTCGGCTTTCAGCTTGGCGTAGTCTTCGACGCTCATGGGGGCGAGCTCTACGTTGATGCGGCGTATGGTGCTGCCTTTCTCGTCGCGGGCGGCGTAGGTGCGGCGGATGGCCTCAACCATGTAGTCGGTGTTGTTGCGGGGGCTTTCGCCGCAGATGAGCAGGGCCCTCTTGTGGCCCATGCGGAGCAGATGCAGCGTTTCCTGTTCTATCTCATCCATGGTGAGCACCTTACGCTTCAGGGCTTTGTTGTCGCGGCGGAAACCGCAGTAGACGCAGTTGTTGACGCAGGCGTTGCCTGTGTATATGGGTGCGAAGAGCACAAGGCGGCGGCCGTAGATCTCGTCTTTGCAGTATTCGGCGGTGTCGAGGATCTTCTGTATGCCGGCCTCGTCTTCCACGCTCAGCAGTTTGGCAACGTCCTCAAGATTAAGGCCTTTGAGCTTGCGGGCCTTGTTGAGGATGTCGTTCAGTTGGCTCTCCGTCGGGGCGTTGTCCTGCAGCATCCCGTAGAGCTTGTCGCGGTCGATAAAATTCTGGTTTCTCATGGTTCTGTATTTTTAGGATTAATCGTTCTTGGTGACTACTGCCTTGCACTCCACTCCCGGCTGGCGGCCGAGGCGGCCCGTGAGGGCGTTGATGCTGTTCACCGTCCCCTCGACGATGAGCGAGATGACTGCCACCGGGCGGTTGTGCAGCGGCAAACCCTGCCGACACAGTATGATGTCGGCATGTTCTGACAACAATTGGTTGACTGATTGCGACACTTCGCGGTCGCGTATGAGTATGGTTATTGTTCCTATTCGCTTCTCCATCAGGTGTTAGGCTTTTGGATTAGACAATCGGTTATCGGTGCAAAGATACTGAAAAAAACGATTCGCGCAATTTTTTTTTGCTCCCCGCCGTCCACAGGCCGCTTTCCGCCGCCGGCATCGCTGTGTCTCCCCCTCGGAGTCCCTACGGCGTTCCTTCGGCTTTTGTACGGCTTTTCTATTGCCGTAACTTGTTGATTTTCCGTGTCGCGGCCGAAGGGGGGCCGAGGAGGGTCCGAAGGGGGGCCGAAGGGGCTCTGTTTCGGGTGCTGAAAATCAGTGGGTTGCGAAAGTGTTAAAAACGGCTTTTTTCAGTGCCGGAGGACTTCGATGACGCCGTTGCGTCTGACGATGCCGTATTTGTTGCGCGCCGCGAAGCGGTAGAAGTAGGCCCCGTCGGGGCAGGGGCGCTCGTTGGGGTCCCAGAACTGGTCGGGCGAGCTGATGTCGCGCACGTGGTAGACCAGCACGCCCCACTGGTTGAAGATCCATAGCTCGTTCTGCGGGAACCAACCTTCGTCGAGCAGGCCCACGATGCCCCAGATGTCGTTGATTCCGTCGCCGTTGGGTGTGACGAGGCTCGGGAAGTCGAGCCATGGCAAAAGGATGTGGACGGTGTCGGCGGCGGTGTCGGTGCAGAAGAGGGTGTGCAGCGTGTCGTTGAGCAGCAGGGTGTGCCGGAGGGTGGCCACGAGGGTCACGAGCTCGTCGGAGGGGGCGCTGACTTCGGGCCAACGGTAGCTCCAGTCGCGCGTGACGGCGCTGACGGCGCTGTTGCGCCAGAGCCATGTGCAGGTGTCGGGCTCCGAGGTGTTGAGCGCCGTGGTCTTGTCGCCGAGGGTGGGGATGCGCTTGGGGGCTATGGTGAAGGCCGCGCGCGGCGTCGGCATGACGAGGGCCAGGGTGTCGATGTGCAGGCTGTCGGTGCAGCCGACGCTGTCGGTGCGCACCAGCGTCAAGGCCCAGCGGCCTGCGCCGAGCGACCACTCGGCAGCTGCGCCGCTGCGGTCTTCGCTGCGCCGGTGCAGGCTGTCGCCGACGGTCCAGCGCCAGGCGCTGACGCGCGAGGTGTCGACGGCGGCGAAAGGCATCTCGGCGCAGCCCGTGAGGGGGTGGCCTGTGGCGAAGGTGTCGGCGGCGTTGCGCAGCGTCATGGCCGGCGGCGGCAGGGGGTTGCGGTGGGTGAGGAGCAGCGGGCGGAGGCTGTCGCAGCCGTGGATGGTGGTGTAGGCCAGCGGCAGGACGGTGTCGGCCGCGTAGGTGATGCCGCCATAGGCCAGGCTGTCGCCGTAGCAGAAGAGCGAGGTGTCGTGTATGAGGTACGACGGGTGGAGGTCGAGGTGGAGCGTCAGCGTGGAGTCGCAGCCGTAGGGGTTGGGGAAGTGGAAGGTGTCGGTGGCTTGCAGGTGCTGGCTGCCGTCGGTCTGCCGGCTGAGGGTGCGGCCGCGCCAGCGGAGGCTGTCGCAGGCCGAGGCGACGGTGTCGCGGTGGGTCGATGCGGGCACGGGGACGACGATCTGCACGCTGTCGGCGTCCTCGCAGTCGGCGTAGTAGGACGTCAGTATGACGGTGTGGGTGCCCGGCTGGGTGTAGGTGACGACGACGTCGGTGTCTGTCGAGGTATGCCCGCCGCCGAAGTCCCAGCGGGCGTTGCCGGGATAGGCCGTGGTGTCTAAGGCTCCGACGGTGCCGCTGACCAGCACCGAGGCGTTGTGGAAGACCACCTGCATGGCGCAGCTGTCGAAGGTGACGGTGGTGTCGATGGCGGCGACGTTGTGTGCGGCGACGGCATGGCCTGCGATGGTGAAGCTGCAGTCGGGCCTGTCGATGAAGGTGGTCTGGCAGAGGTAGATGCTGCCGTCGATGGGCACGGTGATGCTCTGCTGCGTGGAGATGACGGTGGCGGGGTCTGACTGGCGGAACCAGCGGTAGAGGAATCCGTCGGGGGCCGACAGGGTGACTTGCGAGGTGCCGGAGCAGCTGCTGACGCGGATGACGCTCTTGGCGCATTCGATGTCGAAGTAGGCGTAGCCGAAGTGGGCGCCTTGGCTGCAGTCGAAGGTGGTGAGGCGGACGTGGATGGTGCGTCCGTGGTAGGCATTGACGCTGAAAGCCACCGTCGTCCAGTCTTTCCAAAGGTTTATGTTGTAGCGGTTCCAGCCGAGGCTCTGGCTCGCCACGAAGTCCGCCGCCTCGCAGGAAGGGTCTATCTGGGTGTAGTTCTCGTCGAGGAGCTCGAAGAGGAAGTGCGGCTGGGCGAAAGGGAGGTGGTTGGGGTCTTGCAGCACGGCGGCATAATTGAGGATGATGAGGTCGTAGTTGTTGGTGTCCACGGTGGTGGTGTACACGATGCTTTCAGCTTCACCGTCTGTTCTCCAGTTGCCGAGGCGAACGGAGGAGGTGGCGCCGGGCCGCACGGTGAGCAGGGCGTTGCCCGTTTGCGGGTCGCGCTCGTTGGCGTTGCAGTGTATTGTATGTCTGGATTTTTCGCTGCCCGGGCCGT
>OCTX014528824.1_pt1 | contig 11954 bp, 8 predicted proteins | sample 1539691 | NCBI WGS metagenome assembly OCTX01 (sample SAMN02144231, study PRJEB22623) | gut metagenome | biome: sheep rumen | host: Ovis aries | place: New Zealand
CTTCTTCTGGTCGAGACTGGTGTAGAGCTCGGGTTTCAACACGTAACGGTAAGAACCAGGATCGTTCTTGTCAAACTTCAGCAGACGTTCTACTGCTTTTACTTTTAATGCCATAATGAATTTAAATTTTAAGGGTGTAAATGTTTTTCCTCTTCCTTAAAACCTCTTCCTTAGTCCGTGTTTTTGCGGTTTGGCTATGAAAATCTTACTAGTGCACTTAGAAAAATATTTTCTATAGTTATGCCGCAAATTTTGTTGCCTTATGTCTGTTTTATAACAACGATACAAAGGTACGAAAATTTCTTCAATTATACAAATTTTAAAGCGATTATTTTTACCCTGATTTGAACTTTTTTCCACCCGAGGTTATTCCAGTTATAACTTATTCACTTTGGACATTAGCAGTTTGATAATTTACAAGGTATAAATTTAATATAATATATAATATATATATTATATATTATATTATTAATATAGAATTATTAATTCTATTCTATCTGTTCTCATTCCCGTTTCTTCGATGTGATATTGAAAAACCTAAATGTCCAAAGTGAATAACTGAATAAGTGAATAAGTTCAAATACAATACCTTTCTGCTTTTTTCATAAATTAAGCCCATAATTTTGGCAGATTGGATTATTTCCACTATCTTTGCAGCAAACAAAATAATACGCTATACGATGAAACTGATCAAAGGAGAATTCAAAGAGAAGCTGGATCTGCTGTTTGCACCGTCTATCAAAGCGGGGTTCCCGTCGCCTGCTGAAGATTACCTCAGTGATAGCCTCGATTTCAACCGCGACCTCATCAAGCATCCTGAGGCCACCTTCTATGCGGTGGTGGATGGCGACTCGATGACGGGTCTCGGTATCCATCCGGGCGACATTGCGGTGATAGACAAGAGCCTTGAACCAGCACATGGCGATATCGTCGTGTCGTATATCAACGAGGAATTCAATATCAAGCAACTCGATCTGACTCATAAGGACGAAGGTTATATCGAATTGCGTTCAGGCAATCCTAAATATCCTACATTCCGCATCAATGAAGACGATCATTTCCAGGTGTGGGGTGTGGTGGTCTATACGATTAAGAAGTGGAAATAGCGCATGTACGGCATCGTTGACTGTGATAATTGCTACGTGAGTTGTGAGCGTGTGTTCCGTCCTGACTTGGAGGGAAAGCCCGTGGTGGTGCTGTCGAACAACGATGGCTGTGTCGTGGCGCGATCCAACGAGGCAAAGGCCCTTGGCATCAAGGAGGGCACGCCTTATTACCAGGTGGCAGAGCAATACCCACAGGAAAAGATCGCCGTATTCAGCAGCAACTATGAACTGTACGGGGAACTCACGAGTAGGGTGGTGAGCATCATCCGCCAGGAGGCCCCTGCCTATATGCGCTATAGCATTGATGAGTGCTTTGTCTATCTCGACGGTATGGAGCACATTAATCTGCAGAAGTGGGGCGAGCACCTATACAACCGCATCAAACGTTCGGTAGGTATGCCCGTTAGCATCGGACTGGCACCGAATAAGACCCTTGCGAAGATCGCCTCCAAACTCGCTAAAAAATTTCAGGTGTACCGTCATTGTTGCATCATCGACAACGACGAGAACCGCATCGCCGCCTTGAAGTGGTTGCCAGTGGAAGATGTCTGGGGCATCGGCAGACGATACGCTGAGCGACTCCATGCCCTGGGCTGCCGAACGGCTTTCGACTTCGCGGAACATCACAAAGATTGGGTGCGTCAGACCTTCAATAATATTAACATCGTGCGTACTTGGCAGGAACTCAACGGCGAGGATGTCGTGCCGAATGAACAGCTGGCAAAAAAGAAATCCATCTGCACCAGTCGCTCTTTTAATGGGATGATCCCCGACAAGGAAATGCTTCGGACTCACATCGCCAACTATGCCAGCCGATGTGCCGAGAAACTGCGTCGTCAGGATACCGTCGCCTCGATTGTAGGTGTCTTTGTCAGCAGCAATCCCTTCCGCGAAGACCTGTTGCAATACTGGAAGTACGACGAGTTGCGACTCATCACCCCCACCAATTCCACGATCCCCATCGTCCAGGCAGCCGCCGAGGTGCTGGATCGGATTTTCATTCAGGGCGTGCAGTATAAGCGGGCAGGTGTCATCGTGATGGGTATCAGTCCCAACAGCCCCATCCAACAAGACCTCTTCGACATTACCGCCGAACAAATCGGAAAGATGAAAAGACTTGATGAAGTGATCGACCGCATCAACAAATGCTATGGCTCCGAAACCATCGTCATCGGCGCCCAGCAATACACCCGTCCCAACGGCGAGGGTAAGGCAGAAGTATTCGCCAACGCCATCAAACACGACTTTAAGAGTAAGAATCCCACCACCCGCTGGAGCGACATCATCAGGTTGAAATGATATTTTCTGCCTATAAGTTTGGTGGAGTGGATAAAAATGGCTATCTTTGCATCAATAAACTAAAAACATATAAATGGCAAATCAGACAGAGCGTGCGGAATTGCACAAGACAATATGGAAGATAGCCAACGATCTGCGTGGTAGCGTGGATGGTTGGGAGTTTAAGGCTTATGTGCTGGGCTCCATCTTCTACCGTTTTATTTCAGAGAACATCTGCGACTATATCCAGCACCTGATGGCAGAGGCTGGGCAGCCCGACTTCGATTATACTGCTATCACTGATGAGATGGGTGAGAAGATCCGCCAGAAGATGGTGGAGGAGAAAGGCTACTTCATTCTGCCTTCGCAACTCTTCCAGAATGTGGTGAAGCAGGCTGATAAGGATGAGAATCTCAACGAGAAACTGACTAACATCTTCCGCAGCATCGAGGCTTCTGCCCAGGGCACGGAGTCAGAAGATGACCTGCGCGGCTTGTTCAGCGACTTTACGGTGGATAGTGCAGCCCTTGGCTCTACCGTGATAAAGCGTAACGAGTTGTTGGCAAAGGTGTTGAAGACTGTAGCCACGATGGATCTAGGTTCGAAGTATAACGATACGGATAACGATACCTTTGGCGATACCTATGAGTTCTTGATGCAGATGTATGCCTCAGAGGCTGGTAAGAGTGGAGGTGAGTTTTTTACTCCTCAGCAGGTCTCAGAACTTTTGGCGCGATTGGCATCATACAACAATCCCAACATACAGAAGGTGTATGATCCTGCCTGTGGCTCTGGTTCGTTGTTGTTGAAGTTCGCCAAGACCATCGGCAAGCAGAATCCCAATCTGAAGTATTTTGGTCAGGAGGTGAATCCTACCACTTACAACCTCTGCCGTATTAATATGTTCCTGCATAATGTGAACTACGACAACTTCGATATCCGTCTGGAAGATACGTTGCTGAAACCTCAGCATATGCAGGATGCGCCTTTCGATGCCATTGTTTCGAATCCCCCATATTCGCTGAAGTGGGAGGGCAAGGACAACACCATCCTGATCAACGATGAGCGTTACGCCCCTGCTGGTGTGCTGGCTCCCAAGAGTGCTGCCGACCTGGCTTTCACGATGCACATGCTTTGGCACCTCAGTGAGCGAGGCACAGCTGCCATCGTAGAGTTCCCTGGTGTGCTCTATCGTGGGGGCGACGAGAAGAAAATCCGCCAGTATCTCATCAAGGAGAATCGGGTGGATTGCGTCATCCAGTTGCCTGCCAACCTGTTCTTTGGTGTAGGCATCGCCACCTGTATCATCGTGCTGAAGAAGAGTGCCAAGGTGGATTCGAGTGTGCTCTTCATCGACGCCAGCAAACTCTTCCAGAAGAACGGCAATAAGAATATCCTGCTGCCTGAGCATCAGGACAAGATCATGACGCTCTACCAGAATCGTCAGGACGAGCAGTATCTGGCCAAGTTGGTGAAGAACGATGATATCCTCGCCAACGACTGTAACCTCAGCGTCAGCAGTTATGTAGAGCAGGAAGACACCCGCGAGGTGATTAACATCACTGAGGTAAATGCCCGTCTCGAAACCCTCGTAGCAGAAGGCAACGAACTGAACGAGAAGATCGAGGCCATCATTAAGGAATTGGGAGAATAGGTCATGGAAGAGAACAAGATTGTTATATATCAGACTGAAGACGGACAGACTCAGATTGATGTCCGTCTGGAGAACGATACCGTTTGGCTAAATGTTACCCAAATGTCTGCTCTTTTTGATAAAGAGGAATCAAACGTCAGAAGACATATTTTGAATGCTTTTAGAGAGGGTGAACTTGAAAGAGATGAGAATAACGTGCAAAAAATACACGTTAATGGGGTGAAGAAGCCTGTTCCTTTCTATAGTCTGGACGTTATCATCTCCGTAGGCTACCGTGTTCATAGTAAGCGTGGTACAGCATTCCGGATCTGGGCAAGAAAAATAATTAAGGAATACCTGATACATGGCTATGTCATCAATGAGCGGATTCGCAAAGAGCAGATTGGAGAACTGCGCCAACTCGTACAGATGGTGGGTCGTACCATTCAGAATCAGGATGTGGCAGATACTTCGGAGAGCCAGGACTTGCTTAATGTCGTGGTCGATTACACCTATGCTCTCGATACCCTCGACAACTACGACTACGAGCGGTTGTCAATACAGAAAACAACTAAAGAAGAGCCATTCCACGCTACTTACGAAAATGCTATGGAGGCTATCAATGGTTTGAGGGAAAAATTTGGTGGCAGTTCACTCTTTGGCAACGAAAAAGATGACTCATTCAAGAGCAGTATAGGACAGATTTATCAGACCTTTGGAGGCGAAGAACTCTATCCCAGCGTGGAAGAGAAAGCAGCAATGTTACTCTATTTAGTAACAAAGAATCATTCTTTCAGCGATGGCAACAAGCGCATTGCTGCAACACTGTTCCTTTGGTTTCTTAATAATAACCATGTGCTCTATCGTGCTGACGGATCAAAGCGCATCGCCGACAACACTCTGGTGGCCCTCACTTTGATGATAGCAGAAAGCCGAACAGAGGAAAAAGATGTCATGGTAAAAGTGGTGGTAAACCTAATAAACCAACAAAATTAGGAGAGTTGCGTATGGTGGAGTGGAAGAAATTAGATACGTTGTTAGACTTTGAACAGCCAACACCATATTTGGTTAAATCAACCGAATATGATGATTCGTATGATACGCCTGTATTAACTGCAGGTCAGTCATTATTGCTTGGATATACAAATGAGACGGATGGTATTTATGAGGCAAGCAAAGAAAATCCATGCATTATATTTGATGACTTTACAACATCTTTTCATTGGATAGATTATAACTTTAAAGTTAAAAGTTCCGCAATGAAAATGTTACGTCCTAAGAAAGACGTAAACTTTCGATATGTTTATTACTCAATGTGCGGGATAAACTTCGTTCCAGGAGGTCATCAAAGACATTGGATATCAAAGTATTCTCAATTTGAAATCCCTATTTCTTCACTTTCTGAGCAAAATCGGATAGTGGGCATACTCGATACGTTCACTGCTTCCATCGACAACCTGAAAGAGCAAATCGCCCAGCGCCGCAAGCAGTATGAGTATTATCGTGACCAACTCCTCGACCTCGAAGGAAAAGAAGGAGTGGAGATGAAAACGTTGGGAGAAACTTGTATAATTAAGAATGGTTATACACCTTCGACGAAAGAACCTTCTTTTTGGGAGAACGGTACCCTCCCATGGTTTACACTAGAAGATATTAGGAAAAATGGTAGAATATTGAAAGATGCAATAAAGCATATTACGTCTTTGGGGGTAAAAAGAGGTGGCCTATTTCCCAAAGATTCGATTATTATTTCAACTACTGCAACTATAGGTGAATATGCCTTAATTAAGTCGGATTTTCTATGCAATCAACAAATCACCTGTTTAACTATTAAAGAAGAAATGAAGGGACATTTATTACCTAAGTATCTTTATTATTTGTCAGATGGAATTGGAAAGTGGTGTAAAAGCCACGTTAATGGTGGTGGGAGTTTGTTGATAGTTAGCACAAGCAAATTGATTGGTTTACAAGTGCCTCTACCGACTCTCTTAGAGCAGCAGCGCATCGTCTCAATCCTCGATACATTCGAGGCGAGCAGCCAGAACTTGGAGGCGCAACTCTCTCAGCGCGAAAAGCAATATGAGTATTATCGAAACAAACTATTAACATTTGAATGATATGGGTGAATTTGTAGGTACTATCGGAGAAATAACAGTAGATACGGCTAAAGCTGTTCTTATTAGTCAAGGAATTCCTGTAGATACTAATATTGATTTGGTTGCTTCGCCAATAGTAAAGTATTTAGTAAAACGAGGGTTTGATAAAGTCATAAAAGATATTGTATCAAGGCAACTCTCTGAAATGCAGAAAGCTAGGGTTAATGAAGTTAGAGATTTTGCCATTTCAACTTTCTATAAACTAGCTGTAGAAAATGGGTGGGAGGATCATAGTTCCGAAGGAGATGCATATACTCAGAGTGTTGCAGAGTCAATTGAGGATGTGTTTAATAGGGCTGTTAATGAAAGTAGGAGAGCTAAACGTATTTTACTTGGTGCTTTATTAGGTAGCACCATGTATTATTCTAATAGTCCTCAACCAGACATGGAGAATTTCTTCTATATATCAACAATCATTGATAGGCTTACATTTAGACAGTTGTGTCTTGTTAAAATGATAGGAAATAAGTTCCAAGATATAAAAGGAGGTAATCATGATTTGTGTATAACTAATAAAGTATCTATATCAGAGTTAAGTGACTTAAAAAGCCAAGATTTATGGCAGCCAATATTTGGTCATTTGGGAGGACCTAAAGAAAATGAACATCCAATACCTTTGGATTATATTATCCCAACTAAAACGACAAAGAATTTGGCACCTGCAATCATTTTTCCAGACGAAATTAAAGATGATTTTAATAGAGTAGTAGAATCATTAGGAATCAAAACTATAAATCCATCAGATTTTCCTGATAGCTTTATTAATAGCCTTAAGGATGCTATAAACAGAAACAACAATCAATGAATTCGCAAAATATGAAGAAGTATAATAGAGTAATGTTAGGTCGTGGCAGCATGTATGCCAAAATGTGCAGAGAAGAAGGATATATTGGAGCAGATTTCGATATACAAGTAGATCTCTCAGATTCGCTTTACGAGAACTGGAGAGACTTCAATGCTAAGTTTATCCCTGTTTGGATGGAGAATGTGCCTGGTAAATCAAAAACATCTGCAGGCCTTGCTTGTGGTTTTCTATGGACAATTGTCAAGGGCTTAAAGATTGGCGATGTAGTTCTTTGTCCATCTGGACAAGGCTTTTACTATGTTGGAACCATAGCCAGCGATTACTATTATGTTCCCAATACAGAACTACCTCATCGTAGGAATGTCAATTGGATGGACAAGGTAATTCTACGAAAGGATATGTCTAAAGAACTTCAGCATTCTTCTGGCTCTATAGGAACTTGTTGCGATATAAGCAGTTATGCAGTAGAAATTGAGGCATTAATTTCTGGAGTAAATATTTCAAATCTTTCAATTCCTGTGCAGAATACGACAGAGCAGAAAAAGACTTTTGATGAACGTTCTCTGCATAAACTCTTTTGTAGTTACTTGCGTACAAGAAATATCTATGCGAAGACTATCTTCCATGAGAAATCATCAACAAAGGTAGATAATGCTCAGAAGTGGGTGCATCCTGATATCGTTGGTGTGCAGTTTGAGGAATTTAAGAATGATGCTACTCTTTCACTTTTGAAAGCCTCAGAACCTAAAGAATCTGTTCATATTTACTCTTACGAGATGAAACGCAAGATCGATTCTGACTATACCCTGAAACAGTGTTATTTCCAGGCTCTTTCAAATAGTAGTTGGGCAAACTTTGGCTATCTTGTAGCATTTGAGATTAATGAGGATTTGACTGAGGAGATGGAACGTCTTAATAATGCTTTTGGCATTGGTATTATCCTGATGCAAGCAAACGATTCTAAGATTCTTTATCCAGCTCACGAGAAGGCTCTTGACTATAATACAATAGAGAAACTGAATAATCTCAATCCAGATTTCTGTTCATTTATCACTAAACTATCCAAGGTGATGAACGCCTCCAAGGATTATACGACAGATGCTAGAAATTCTTTCGAGAAGATTTGCGATAAGATTTTCGAATCTGACGAAGAACAAGAAGCCTATTGCAAAGAACATAATATTCCGTTCTAATAATATTTACCTATGGATGACTATAAAATCATAGTAGAACAGGAGCACCAGACGGTGATGGCCCACTACGATGTAGAGGCCAAGCCTGCTGAGGGGTATCAGAGTGAAGCCAAGTTGGAGGAGGCTCTGATCAAACAACTGCAAACCCAAGGCTATGAGTATGTGCAGGTGAAGGATGAGGTAGGGCTTTTGAAGAACCTGCGCCATCAACTTGAACTGCTTAACGATATCACATTGAGTGATTCGGAATGGAACCGCTTGCTACCTATGATCTCGAATGATCAGATGACCATCCAAGATAAGACGGAGATGATTCAGGGCAAGGGCTATATACTGAACCTGACGATGGATAATGGACAGTCGAAGAATATCAAACTGATAGATAAGACCAACATCTATAACAATCGCCTGCAGGTGATCAATCAGTATGAGGTGCAAGGCACCTATCAGAATCGCTATGACGTGACCATCCTTGTGAATGGTCTGCCCTTGGTGCATATAGAACTGAAGCGCAGAGGGGTGAGCATCAAGGAGGCTTTCAATCAGATCAACCGCTATCTGAGGGATTCGTTCTGGGCTGGCAGGGCCATGTTCGACTTCGTTCAGGTGTTTGTGATCTCGAACGGCACGGAAACGAAATACTATTCTAACACCACACGCTTTGCCAAGGAGGCAGAGAACGCCAGCGGACAGCGTAAGCACAAGACAGACGGAAACACCTTTGAGTTTACATCGTACTGGACGGATCAGGAGAATAACCTGCTGACAGACCTACGCGACTTTACCACAACCTTCTTTGCCAAGCATACCATCCTGAACATCCTGACGAAATACTGCGTCTTCAATGTGGAGAAGCAACTGCTGGTGATGCGTCCCTACCAGATTGCAGCCACGGAGAAGATACTGCAACGGATTCAGACGGCTATCTATAATAAGTGGCAAGGCACCATCAGGGCAGGTGGTTACATCTGGCATACCACTGGCTCAGGCAAGACACTCACTTCCTTCAAGACGGCCCAGCTGGCTTCGAGGATGGAGAATATCAAGAAGGTGCTCTTCGTGGTGGACAGGAAGGATCTGGACTACCAGACCATGAAGGAGTATGATAACTTCGAACCTAACTGTGCCAATGGTAACACCTCGTCGCGTATCCTGCTGAAACAGATCAAGGATGACAACGTGAACATCATCATCACCACCATCCAGAAACTCTCGAACCTGATGAAACCAGCCACATGGGACAGTGACGAGAAACTGCGCGAGGTGATGACGAAGGAGAACATTGTGCTGATATTCGATGAGTGCCATCGTTCGCAGTTTGGCGACATGCACAAACTGATTACCAAGCGGGTGAAGAAGTATATGATGTTCGGATTTACTGGCACACCTATCTTTGCCGTGAATGCCAGTGCAGGTAGCAGATACGCCACCACCGCCCAGTTGTTTGGTGGAGAACTGGACAAGGATGGCAAGCCCACGAAAGCCCTGCATACCTATACCATCATCAATGCCATCAGGGATAAGAACGTGCTGCGCTTCCATGTGGACTACAGCTCTACCATGCGCATGAAGAGCGATGTGGACAGGAAACAGGTGTGGGGCATCGATACGGATGAGGCACTGCATGATCCCCGTCGCATCAGCATTGTGACGAAATACATCATAGACCTCTTTGGGGATAAGACCAAACAGCGCAAGTTCAACAGCCTCTTTGCTGTGGATAGCGTGAAGGCTGCCGTCCTCTATTATAATGAGTTTAAGAAACAATTGGCCCAGCCTGGTGCGCCTGACTTGAAGGTGGCTACCATCTATACCTTCAATGCCAACGAGGAAGAGGTGGACGAGTGGGGTATGGGTGGCGATGAGAACCCTGAGGATGTGGGTACGCCACCAGATATGCAGAGCCGCGATGCATTGGAGCAAGCGATCCGCGACTATAATAATATGTGGACACCCAAGACCAGCTTCTCTACGGATGGTGATAAGTTCCAGGCATATTATAAGGATGTGTCGCTGAGGATGAAGAAGAAGGAGATCGACCTGCTGATCGTGGTAGGTATGTTCCTGACAGGTTTCGATGCGAAGACCCTGAACACGCTTTGGGTGGATAAGAACCTGAAACTGCATGGACTCCTGCAGGCTTATAGCCGCACCAACCGCATCCTCAATCAGGTGAAGAACTGTGGAAACATCGTCTGCTTCCGCAATCTGGAGGAGGCCACCAATAAGAGTCTTGCCATCTTTGGCGATGAGAACGCTGCAGGACTGGTGTTCATGAAGAGTTTTGCAGAATATTACAGCGATGGCTACGAAGACGAGAAGGGTCATTGGCATGAACCTTATACGGATCTCATCAAGCAGTTGATGGAACAGTATCCTGTAGAGGGTATGGCTGGCATCCTCGATGATGAAGACAAGAAAGCCTTTATCCGACTGATGGGTGAGATACTGCGTCTGAGGAATGTGCTGAGTGCCTTTGATGACTTTACCCCGGAGGTGAGAATCGTTGACGAGATGCGCTACCAGGACTACTTGGGATGGTATAACAACTATTACGAGGAATATCGCAAGCCATCCCACAAGGATGATCGTGAGGATATCCGCGACGATATTGTCTTCGAGATGGAACTGGTGAAGCAGGTGCAGATTAATATCCGCTATATCCTGGACTTGGTGCAGCAGTATCATGACTCCAACTGTCAGGATAAGGAGATCATCGTGAAGATCAGGAAGCAGATGGATGCCAGCCCTGATATGCGTGATAAGCGTGTGTTGATAGAGAAGTTTATCCAGCAGATGACACCCGAAAAGGGTGCTGATGTGGGTCAGAACTGGGAAGCGTATATCGAAGAGGAAAAGCGCAGGGAGCTCAGAGAGATCATCGATGAGGAACACCTGAAGCCTGCTGAGACGGAGGACTTTATGGAACGGGCCTTTGCTGATGGCTACGTCACTGAGACGGGTACAGGCATCGCCCATATCCTGCCACCGTCAAATCCCTTCCTGCCTGAAAGTGGTGAGAAGAAACAGACCGTCATTGAGAAACTGAAAGCCTATCTGAACAAGTTTTCTGATATGCTGAGTGATGACAGTGCTGGCTTCGATGTCTATAGAACCAAGAAACTGAATCGGGTAGAGGATGACGAGGCATTGCGTAGTTTTATTGATAGTCGTCTGGAAATGACTGCAGACATCTCTGACATGATGCTGCAACGGGATGTGATTGCGCAATTCGGAGATACCTATCCAGCCATGAAACCAAAAGACTGGATGCACCTGATTCACTCCTATATCACCCACGAGGACATTGAGGATAATTCATGCCTCATGGCTGCAGAGTCAGTCGATGCACCAAAGGAGGATTAAAAATTTAAATAATGATGGTTGATGCAAGTGCATATGAAGTGATAATGATCGTTCATGAACTCCATCAGCGAGGGTATGAGCAATTAAGGTTGTTCCCTGGCATCTCGCCTAATGGCATGTGCTGGCGATGGATGATCTATCCAAAAGTGCTGATGAAAGACAATAGTTTTGAACATCATGGTGATTGCACTCCTTTTGAATGCCTGCGTGGTTCTACTAGTGCTGCTTTCCCAGAAGAAGGGCAGGAACTTAAAACTTCTGATGACTTCATAAGAGGAAATGAGGAATTTTTGGATTTGGCTAAAGGTGAGGATAAAGCGTATGTGAAATGGTTTGAGCAGATAGTGGAGCATGCCAAGAATAAAGATTTCCCCATAGCTTTTGAAGAGTTCTTTGATGCAAAGGAATGGAAGTTTA
>OCTX012260362.1_pt1 | contig 11952 bp, 13 predicted proteins | sample 1539691 | NCBI WGS metagenome assembly OCTX01 (sample SAMN02144231, study PRJEB22623) | gut metagenome | biome: sheep rumen | host: Ovis aries | place: New Zealand
CTTAGTGACAGGTGGTGTGAGGTAATTGAGGCAAAGGAAGAAGATTTCTGGATTCTCCATGAAAGCCTTAAAGCAACTGAGGAGATTATCAAAGAGAATTACATCAAGTATCTACCTTATTCCGAAGATAACCGTGGCTAAAATTGAAAACGTATCAGAACTACTGTATGAGATAAAACAGGGAAATATAGGAATCCAGAAGCATCCGACGGAGGACCTATACCTATTATATTATACGGACAAGTGTAGTTTCGGTCACCACTGGACAGATCTCACAATGATGTGCCGTGGTTTGATAACTGACTTAGATTGGAACATAGTTCAAAGGCCCTTCAAGAAATTCTTCAACTATGAGGAAATCCAAGACAAGTCGGTAATACCCGACTCTGACAACTTCATAGCTTACGAGAAGATCGACGGATCCCTCGGTATTCTATACTGGATTGGCGACAAACCGTATATTACCACGAAAGGATCCTGGACCTCTGAACAGGGAAAACATGCTACAGAGCTCATCCAGAAGAAGGAATATGAGGATAGACTTGGTGACCTAGATCGGAGCAAGACTTATCTTTTCGAGATTGTATATCCGGAGGATAAACACATAGTCGACTATGGGGACCTGGATGCCCTCTTCTTGATTGGAATTATTGATACCGAGACTGGCAAAGATTTTCCATTGCCTTCCATAGGGATGTTCAGAGCAAAGGAGTACAAGACAGGGATCAACGACTGGAAAAATCTTCGTCAACATTTTTCCGGGGTAAACCGAGAGGGATTCGTTGTTCTCTGGCCCGATACCGGGTTTAGGCTTAAACTCAAGTACGAGAGTTACCTGAAGGCATTCTATCTTAAATACAAGCTAACTCCTAAGTATATCCTTGGGGCCCTCATGAATGGGGAGGAACACACCCTACAACTGGATGATCTCCCCCAAGAATCAAGGGCCTCCGTAGAGACCCAAATCCAGAAGTTTAACTCCGAGTTTGATCGGGTTCTATGGGAAACAAGACAATTCCTGAAGAACTATGACCAGAACACTCAGACTTCCAGGGAGGTTGCCTCGGATCTCTCGGGATTCAAGTATTCTCCGGTAGCATGGGCTATCTGGAATAAGAAGTCCCCCGATATACTGAGAGAGATAACGTGGAAATGTGTAAAGAAAGAGTTCGAAAATGAAACCAGAGAATAAAATAATCTTCTTGATCGTGGCCATATATCTGATGTGGCTAGGATTTATCTTGGGTGTTATCTGGATACTAGAGAGCCCATGGCCTTTGTTGCTCCTGATATTCACTCCGAGGAGATTTAATTTTGATTAGTGAACCGTCATACCCTTAGGTATGAAAGAATAAAGTTTACTTTTTCAGAGGACGAATTAACCGGCATGACCCCGAGATGGGAACCATGCCGGTATTTTTCTGTCTTCCTCTGAAACCCTTATGTGTGTAACAAACAATGAAAAACTATGTATTCTAAAAATCTAGCAGAGAGGCTTAAGTCTCTCATTGTTGACCTAGCCGAAGAGCTAGAGGTCAAAAGAATTTGCCTCTCAGAGGCAGAGATTGTTTTCACAGAAAGAAAAATTTTTATTTTAACCGCAGAGGATGAGGAAGAGTTATGAAGATCTCTTATACGTACATTTCCAATCCACCACTTACCTCATCCAGCGGTAAGTCTGACTCGTGAGGGTCAGACTTTTATTTTGTCCAAGGTGAAAAAGAAACCCCGGGATTCCCGGGGTTTTTCTTTAAGTTAAGGCTACGAGCTGTCTGAACAGGTCCTCATATCCGAATCTCTTGAGTGCCTCAGACGCTCTGGACTGGAGGCATCTCTTTTTCTCGAAGACACAGACGATGCCCTCTGGGTCGTGGATATCAAGCCGGTGGGTAGCCGGAATATAGTACATCCACATGATCATCCCGTACTTTGGGTCGGAGAACATCAGCTTTATGATATTCGATCCTTCGCCAACCAGAGCAACCGTCGTGTCTGGGTCTTGGACTTTCAAGATACGCCTGGCCGTATTCATGATATTACGGGCTGACGCTAACTCGACAAGACCAGTCTGGAATAGATTCACCTTGTTCTTGACTGGAAACTCTTGGAGCCCATTATATGGAAAATTCAATCTTGACATAATTCTTGTTAATTATAGAAACTGTACCTTCGTCATGCCATCCTGTCCCAGTTCAAGCTCCATGGTCTTGTTCTGGAATCCGGAAATTCCTTCCTGATGACTAACCAAGAGTATTGCCCCGATCTTCATATCCTTGATGAGGGTCAACATCTCATCATGATTGCCAGGGTCAAGAGACTTCAGGAACTCATCGAATACTATAAGACCAAGTCCCTCGGCGAGTTTAGACATGATATGCAGGTCCATCATAGTTTTCTGACCGGAACTAGCACTATCATACATCACCCGTTTACCGTCTGGTCCGATATAGTACGACACGAGATCCAGGTGTTCTTTCTTACGAAACGTGAACTTGGAGGCCTCATAATATACGTGGTTGTCCGAGAACTCGGTAGCAACCCTACTTAAGACCTCGGTATAGATCTCGCCGACAGCCGATGTGATCCCGATATATCTGAGCAGGTCGGACTCGTAGGAAGAGGTCTTGGACAATTCTGTATCGGCCTCGGCCAGTTCTAGTCTTAGCTTCTGCTCTTCGGCATTAAGATCGTCAATTCTCGTCCAGGCTGCCAGGTCTGACTCGATGGCAGACATGATCTGCAGTGAGTTCCCAGGCATCACGACTTTCTCGGGGATCTCGGTTACTCCGGTATCTGACTTGAGAGTAGCCAGAGTCTCCTGGATCTGATCCCGGCGATGGATGCTATTCTCGAGATCTATCTTGATACCGTGCAACCGCTGCTCTTCCTTCGAGAGGTCTCGAATCTTGGCCTTCACTGAGTCAAGCTCCCCTTGGTTAAACTTCAGGGACTCGATGTACTTCGTGATCGTCTGTTGTTTTCCCTGGAGCTCCATCATACGTCCCTCAAGCTCACTACGATATCTGTTGTAAACCTCGGTTCCAATCTGTTGTCCACAAGTCGGACAGACATCTGGCTTAAGACCTGACCATTCGGTCCAGATTCGTGATCCCTCGGTGTTGATATCAGACAGCTGCCCACGAAGGTCCCTAAGCTGGGTTCCAAGATTAACTATCCCAGACTCCTTAGCTCTAAGGTCAGACAGCTCACCCTGGACAGTCGCCAACTGAGACATGATATTTCCGAGTGATCCGATGTCAGAGATCTTCTGAGTCACTTCGGTCAGTTCTTGCTGGAGTAACTCCATCTTACCAGACCGATCCGAAACTTTCATCTGATAATCCAACCAGAGGTTGGCCTTTCTCTGAAGTTCGTACCCTTCCTCTCGTTCCGACAATAGGACTTCCTTCGGTTTACCGGGAACCCGCAAGGATGCTCTTTGGGCGTCCAGTCGTCCCAGGCGTCCCTGAACATCGACTTTCTTGAAGGTCCAGGCCTCATTCGATTTCCGGATGTCCTGGAGGATATTCTCGGCTGCATCATGATAGATATCTATCTTGTGAAGTTTCAGGAGTTTCGCGATCAAGATCGGTTTCTCCTCATTCTTCATGTCCCCAAGGAATCTGGCATGTGAGTCGTCGAAGTAGAAATACTCCAGGACGCTCAGGAACGGAAACCGCCTGGCGACATCGGCATTAAAACTGGTCACATTCGGATAAGGCTGTTGGACACCATCGATCTGGAGTCCCCAACATTTTCCAGAGTTATCTGTACCAGTTCCTCGCCGGAGGGTATACTGATGACCTTGATACAGGAAGTCTACCTCAGTCCAGCAATTCTTGGATGTTCCCTTGTTACACACATAATTCTTGAGGCCTCTCGGACTCTCGATGAAGGCGCACTTAAGGGCACTCAAGATGCTAGACTTACCAGAGCCATTCTGTCCGTGGAGAATAATTCGATCCCCCGGGTTAATCTTGATATCCAGGTAATCGATGCTCCTCCAGTTACTACACCGGAATCCAGTCAGGACAAAGCCAAGGTCAAGCTCATCGATATCCTGAGGTAACCGTCGGAGGACTTCTGAATGAAGTCCGGCCAGGTTTTCCCTCTGGATAACATCGTTGATAAGCGTATCAACCTCTGCCCATAACTTGGTAGATACCGATGATTGGCCAGGGACAATCGATTTGTCTGGTTGATAGACGTACCAGGTATTACTGTCCTGTCGGTAACCCTCGAGTCTACGGTCTTTCGTGTACTCGAATTTCAGGAGGTTATCGTCTGGATTTAGGTTCACTGGCATCCACATCTTCTTGACTGGGTCAAGAATTACACCAGAACACTCTGGCGAGTCACCCATACTACATCTCTGTGGTATGCCAAGGCTAACGTATTTTCCACGGACAGCCCTCTTATGGATATCACCGGAGAAGCATAATCCAAATTTGCTCTCATCCATCTGACAAGACGGGAAGAAGTCGGTATCGGAGTATGCTATGGTAGCGTGGGTTATCAGGAAATCTACCGGATTCCGGATGAAGCTTAGGTCAATTGTTCCCTGCCGCCAATTCGAGAATGCAATCATGGATTTCCCGAATTTCTCGGTCGTCCGGTCACAATACTTCAGGTTTGGCGGTAACATCACAGACAGGATACAGTCTGAGGGATCCTGATTCGGGAGCTTCGAGTCCAGGTCATGATTACCATAGATAATACGACCCGTCTTGAAGTATCCCATTATTGTATCGAGGAATCCTTTAACTTCCGCCATGATGTATGGTCTCATGACAGACTTGTGGATTAGGTCACCAGCAATGAACACGGTGTCAGCCCCATACTGTTGGGCTACCTTGATTATGTTCTGGGCGACTATCCTGGTCTGATAGAGACGATATCGGTAACTCGGGTTACGATGTGGATAATCGTTAATATGAAGGTCCGAGAATATCAGAATATTTCCCATATTAGCCTAGGTAGTAACTGAAGTTAGACAACAGATCTTGCAGGGCGGCATACGAGTGTTTACACAAGACTGACGTACTACGTCTGGTCGGGGCCGTATTGATAGCCTCACCGAGCTTAGTATCAGTCTTGACACTACGGTATAGTGCACCATGCTTCTGTAGCTCGTAAGCGCTACGATACATGAAGTCTTTACAGTCACACCAGACTTGGACCGGTCCAGAGGTATCTGATTTAGGGAGGGTTCTGATTATCACATTATGTGTATGACCCGTATCAGATGTCACCTTAAATTTAAATACTACATAGTAAGTATTAACCTGAGGCCGTCTGAGTAAGCTCCTAAGTTTATCAGACAGGGTCTCCGGTTTCAGTTCGTACTGTTTACCTACGAACTCAACCTTACAAGAACCCGCTTTCTGGGCCCTCTTAGATTCGGTTACCAGTAGGTCTTGGATCGACCAATTTCCAAACCACATACCTAATCACTTTTAATGTCACCAATGTCCCCCGAGTTTGATATTATCTTACCCGTGGTTTTATCATAGACACCGTACCATTCCAGTGTCCCTGGAATATACAGTGGTTCATAGTCTGAGGTACTTTGTACTACCCCGTCCTTGATTATCATCCCCAGTGCTTCATTGTACTGGTAGACCGACCCATCTTTTCCGTAGATTTGCTGTGTCATTCTGAAAATAGTTTTTGATCTAAGCGATTCAGGAAAGTCTGATAGTACTCGGAAGAGATTCCCCGAAGACCGGTTGCCTGACAAAAGTTCACAAATTCCTGTGTACTGGCGTAATGCCCACACTGAGGGATAGAACAGATTGCCTGGTATGCCTCGAAGGCCTTCGGAAACTCGAATACCTTGAAAGATTCAAGTTGTCTCAGAAATGCATCCTTATCGACCACGTTATCCCAGTTGTCATCAACCAGGATCTCGTGGAGTACCCGATTTGCATTCTTCCTGGGTCTCTTAGTCTTCTTGAGGTCATTATGTCCCTCACCCAAGGAGTCAAGGAGTGCCTTGTAGTAGTACAGGGCAGACCCATAGTCTGGGATAGATCTGGCTATCAGTGACTCCTTAAGGTCATCTGGTACCCGGTCCCACATTTCCTGATATGTTATAAATTCTGGGTCAGACCCTGAGACCGGCATCTTGAAATAATCGAGACCTGGCGTGGTGCAATACTGAAGATCAGAGTCTTTCGTGAGTATCACACTAGGTTTGTCCTCCCGAACCATCAGGACACCAGCCATGTAGACCAGGTCATCAAATTCGAAAGACTCCACCGATATGCTTGGTATACCAATAGGTCCCATAGACATCAGCATCTTCTTAGCATCCTTGATCTGCTGATTTGCATACAGCCTGTCGGCATAGTATCTCAGTTCAGCCTCGGATGCCCCGGAAGCTTCCAGCTCTTTCAAGCCTTCGACTGTCTCAAAGGTTCTCGAGCCTTTATACTCGATTATGTCCTTTATCAACCATGACCGATAGTAACCCTCGTATTCCCTTGACCAAGCATCAAAGACGAAGATAAACTTATCGGCTGTCACTCCATAATCACGAGCCATCTTGTTGACGGTCTGGATTGACATTTTGACTATGTCTAGATAATTATACTCCCCAGGGGCTTTCCCTTTCGAAACTACCCACCCATTTCGTCTGACAAGGTAAGAGGTATCGACAAAACAATATCTATACTTGTTTGAATCCATTACACACTAAAATTAAAAATGGGAGTATACTTTACAATATACTCCCGAATAATAATAATTACTTATTGAATGGATTCTGATAACCTTGAGCGAACTGTGGTGTTCCGAAGCCTGGAACAGCGGCACCACCGATAGGAGACTGTGACACAGGGTCAATCTGAGCTGCCGGTGGATTCTTGGTAGGATCGATACCGGCCGGATTCATGATTGCCTGTGGATTAGTCAGACCAGGGGCTCCCTGCTGAAGCATAGGATCCAAGGTCGTCGGCTGTTGCTGCTGTGTACCAGATATGGCAGTCTGCTGTACGTTCTTGATAGCATCCTCAATCGACACACCAGTCGATTTAGCCATCCTGATCGCTGCCAACTCGTTAGTCATGAAATCGATTGTCTCCTTCATGAGCTGACGGTTGAACAGTCGACCGTTACCTTCACGTCCAGCTTGCCATCCAAGGAACGTCTCGACTGGGTCCTGCATGAGTTCAGCTTCCTCGTTCGTGATTCCGAAGTTAGTCAGATACTGACCGCGGTCGGACTCATGGGTAGCGGTAACGGTATAACCTACCTTACCACCCTGGTTCAAGGCGATACTGAAGATCAGGTAACCCTGTCTGTTCTCAAGTTCTCTGTTATAGATCTGATCAAGCCACTGGATATCTCCACCATGAGAAATCTTTCCATCCTCAATGTTATCGGAGATAGCCTGTACAAAGCCCTTGGCTGTACATACGAAGAGGGCAGCGAAGTTCTGCTTCACCGGCTTCCTCTGATCCGTGATAGACCACTTGTTCAAGCACTTTGCATTGAAGATAGTGTAATTACGGATCCTAAGGTAATCCTTAGCCTTGTTCATACTACCGTCAGTTGTTCTCTGGTTTCCACCCATTTCTTCATAGAGCTGGTCCCAGATTGTTCTGGCAGCATCCAGGAGCTGTTTGTCCTCGGCAGTCAGGGAGCTCACGAGACGTCCCGTCTGATCGTTCATGACGTACGCTCCATCCGGGAGAATCTTGATCCACGTCTCATACTTCTGGACTGTTCCGTCCTGGAGCTGATGAGTTCTGTTGACCTTAACCTCACGGGTGTCATTCAAGGGAATGAATGGAAATCCGGTGACAGTCGAGTTCATTGGGAAGATCTGATACTTACCGTAGTTCTCGGGGAAGTTCAGATAAACCTTCTCAAGGGGTGACCTACCTGAAAACTGAGAGTTGTTAGCTTGGGGCTTACTGTTCTCAAGAGTTTTCAAAAAATCTTGCACATTAAAATTAGACATAATAATTTAATTAATTTAATAATTTGTTTATAATAGCTTGCCCGGAAGACTATCTTGCCGGGCAAAGAAGTTTACATACATAAGAATTTTAGGCTCTTCAGGATCCCCTTTTTTAATTTTTTATATCAGGCCATCACGACATTTCAGGATGTCTAGGTCTTGATACATAGGATCTGGCCAAAAATTATATCCGACTTGGTACTCAAGATAACCAAGCCAGTCTAAGTCTGATCCGGTCTCCTGGTAATCCCGAATCTTCGGAACATACAGGGTACCAGACTCATAGATATAGTAGTCATCGATGTCCTGGTCGGGACCGATGGTCATGCCATTCCACATTATCCGTGGGTAAACCCTCGGTAGATATGGAGCATACTTGGTCCCTGGGATCCCGGAGATTCTAGAAATTATGGTATTTCCGTAACCCCGGTCAGGTCCAAGTACGTAGTCACGCGAGTTTATTATCACCAGTTTTCCAGACAGATACTTCAAGGATACCGGGTTTACTTCTATCCCGATATCCTGAAGTCTGGCTGTCAATGGCTCATCCAGGTATATGCTCTCCAGGATACTTGGGAGTCCATTCAATCTTATCATACGTAGACTTCAAAGTCCTCCACCGGTATACCAGGGTTTACACGTTTCCGGCACTTCTTGAGTATCACCACATAGGATGACACAAGAGTGCCAGGATCATATACTGCATGGAGTACCCCAGGCAGACTAACTACTCGCGGTGGCATCTTTGTCCAGATGACAGGCCAGTACTCATTGGTATTCTCCTCTGAGTACTCGGTTACCTTTACTAATTTGTAATGTTTAGAACTCATTGATGACTTCCTCAGTATACTTTATCGGATCAAATGCCTTGAGGGCCTTCAAGCGTGCCTTAAGGTTCTTGATCCGGTCGGTATTATCTTTATTTTTCCTTAGTTGTCCGATCGGTTTAGACATGATAGCCTGGACTACGTCCTGTCTTATACCGAGAACTCCACAAATCTCTTTGTCGGAGACCTTCGGGTTCTTCATTATCAGGTCGGCTACCTTTGGCAAAGCCTCCTGAACCAAGATATCAAACTCGGTGTTCCCGATCTTCTTGTTGACCGAAAACTCGAGGAGTCTTGTATAGTTTGTATAAGTGAACTTTAGCCACTCCTTGAGAGGAATCCGGAAGGAACTCGTACCGTCAGTGACATTGAGGTTATACTCGGTTGTATTCCAACAGACTTCCTCACACAGCTTAGCTATGTCATCGATTGTCACACCACGAGCACCCGGGATTCTGGTGATCAACATCTTCGGGCCATTCTGGTCCGACACGTTGTCCACCGATATCTTTCCGTCCTCAAGAAGTTTCTTGAGTTTTCGTCCGAGCTTAATCTGGAACACACCGGTATCGCCGTGGAACAGGATTCCCTCTGACTTTCCGTCATCACCAGTAACTTTCTGGAGACGATACGAGTAAGTTATCTTACCGCGTCCGGTTTCCCAGAGTCCACGTAAGTCTGATCTAGATTTATCCAGAATCAGGTCAACACCGGACTCGAGGAGCTCAGGGTTATTCGCCATAAGGGCCTGATACATTGACTTCATCGAGAAGCTCGGGATCTCGGTCTTGATGGCAACACCTAGACCCTGCATATGATACTTCAAGATGAATGCGAGTGGTAACGGAGTTGGCATAAAGTCTGGTTCCTTTCCTTCGACAGGCGATTCATGCCAGGCCACATCCTTGATGAGATCTCCCAAGATCTTTCGATACTTGTCAGAGATCCAACACTTGGTATAACGGGGAGCAGCCGATTCGACGGAGTCACCATCTAGGATGAATACTTCACCAAAGTTTCCGTCACCACCGAAGATTCCGGAATGAACAAAGTTATTTATAGCCACAGTCATACCGTCGACAGAGTGCGGATGTAGTGAACTCATATCACCGAGCATGGTGGCTGTACTGATATGAGCACCAACCGGATGATTCAGGGCACATGTGATAATGCGCCGATACGATATCTTCAAGCCATCTCTGACATCCGGCAACTGCCTGTGATTGTTGGCATAATCACCAAATCTAAGATAGGCCGATTCGGCTATGTCGCCTAGACTTTTACATAGTTGTCCTTGTGGCACTGTGAACTGCGGAACAACTTGCTGTTTCTTTGTTTTCTTTGCCATTTTATATTAATCCAACTTGTTCGAACCCAGTAATTCGATTAAAAATCTCATTAACTTTCTTTGCGCTACTTAGTGTCTTCGAGATACCCTTGTTAGTAATCCGGATTTCCCAAGATCCTTTTCGACCAGACCAGGCAGCGTCATACATGGTTGACGTAATAAGTATTATGTCGCCAACCTCTATTTTCTCTGCAAATCTTTTATCTATTCCATAAACATTGTGCTCAGACACCTTAGTGACTTTTAGCGCAACTTGGATTTCAACATCATTTGCGTTCATCATTGTAATCCGTAAGGGTTAGTGATAATTCCTCTCTGTATCAAGAGATTCTTACGGACCTGTATTTGTTCGACGAGTGCATTTGCATAATCAAAGTTATCAGGGGTTACCTGAATTAATCGACGGGTAGCCGGATTATAGAATGCATCATATACCTCGTCTGGATTCAGTGATCCTACATTTGTGTTTACCGATAGTCGCCTTACCCCTATCGATGTAGCAGTTACGCTACCTCTATGTCTCCATAGAGATCAGACTATATCTTCGGCCTTCCATGGTTAGTGGAAGGTCGTCATACATTTCGGACGGTCATGTAGACTTACCGCCCTACTCCCCTTCTGAGAGATAGTCGTTGTGGTTGATATATTTATATCAACGAGCGAATTGTCTCTATTCAAGAGGTTGTTACTGGGTAAAACCGCCCTAGTACTCTTGACCTAGCAAGATTTTTTCGCAGCAGTATGATTCTAATGCTATGTTACCATAGCACGGGACTAGTATAAGTCAATCCCTTAAATCGTTTGAATGGTTTTGAAGTATCGAGCCCTACCGGAAATTCGGTTCCGGGAACTACTGGATCAGACGGGAAATAGAATCTTCCCTGGTGATCCCTGAAGAATGGGCTTTCAATGAGATAAACCATTCCAAAATCAATCAGGAATCTAGCAAACCTGGAGATTGCATAGCATAAACCATTTGCGATTGCCTCTCCATCGGCCATTTATGTTTGCTTAAGATCGCCTTAGTTCTTAAACGTGTTTACTTACAAACACCTCTATGTTTCCATAGAGATCAGACTATATTTTCATCCTATCACTAGGATGTTCCGTCTTTCGAGTAGTCATATAGGCTTACTACCCTACTCCATTAATGGATAGTCGTTGAGGTTATAAGTTATAACCGCGGATTGTCCCTATTGATTGAATTATTACTACAACCGTAGTACCAATCACCTAACAGGAGTTCCCCGCTACAACGGAATTCTACAGTTATGTTACCATAACTCCGGACTATAATTTAATCCGCATCGGTACTGATAATGATTTTACCGTACCGGCTAGCTTTCTTGATTTTCTCGAATGCTTCCAGTGGGTCCGACGAATCGGTAGCCACATTGTTTATATCGAGACCGAGTCCGATACTTTTGAAGATTGTATAGAACTCTTTGTTTTCCAACATCTTTTCGACTGATACGCCATCTACGTTCAAGACACGTCCACGAAGCGGCATGACAGCATGATACTTCGAGGACTTTCGTCCCTTGATTAGAGAGCCGGATGCCGATAATCCTTCGCAATTTTTCACAAAAATTCCAGCTGCTAATGGGAAGTTGTGCTCCTGGGCCTCTACTTCAAGACAATAGACGGGCTCTCTGTCGACCTTGACAAATCCGACCTTGACAACACGTCGGTTAGCTCCTTGATAGATAGCATGAAGCATACTAATAACTCCGACTCCAGACTCCTGATCCATCGGCGGTACCTCCGATAATTTCTTGACTACGACCGGATTGTTGATCGAGTAACCGTAC
>OCTX011845033.1_pt1 | contig 11951 bp, 9 predicted proteins | sample 1539691 | NCBI WGS metagenome assembly OCTX01 (sample SAMN02144231, study PRJEB22623) | gut metagenome | biome: sheep rumen | host: Ovis aries | place: New Zealand
CCGTCGTGGGAATATTGAAAGTCTGTCGGCTCATCAGTCATAGTGAACACCATTGGCAAGCCGACGGGTCAGTAATATGTGTCACCGAAAGCGATGTGTCGCCTTTCAGTTGGATGAACTATATCGTACTCTCACGTAACGATTACGAGGCACAGGATGCTTTTATCCTCGCCCATGAACGAGGGCACGTCCGTCTGCATCACTCGATAGATGTGCTCCTCGTTGATATATTCACCGCCCTACAGTGGTTTAATCCAGCCATGTGGATGTTGCGTCAAGACCTACGCGCCATCCACGAGTACGAGGCAGATGCGGCGGTTCTCTCTCAAGGTTTCAATATGCGTCAGTATCAGTATCTGCTTATCCAAAAAGCCGTCAGCGACTGCGGGTATTCAGTTGCCAACGGTATTTCTCACAGTACCCTCAAAAACCGAATACACATGATGCTTAACAATAAGAAAACCAATCGTGCGAGTTGGTTGAAGTTGCTCGCCCTGTTGCCTATCGTAGGAGTGGCACTGGCTTTGAATGCCGAGACCGTGAACGACTATGTCTATGAAGACACCCAGCAACAGCAGAAGAAAATAGTGAAGAAAGGTCGTAAGGAAGCTCAAGTAAAGATGAATGATACGACTATCGAGGTGAAGACCGAAGCAGAACCGACAGCAGACCGTCCGTTTGCGTTGCATGCCGTCGTTGATCAATTTGGTCGCATCACAGGACTTTCGAGCGAAGGCGAGCCTGATTCCAGGCAACCATTGGAGTTTACCATTGGTCGGATATTCTTCGATGACCGCGTAGCCACACTCGATGAAGTTATGAACCGTAAATCGCTTGGTTATGAGTTGTATGAAATCATTCATCGTCCTAATTCTGCAGGTGATCCTAAGTGGAACTATCAAGACAAGGACGGCATTCTTGTCTTCCGTCAGAATAAACAAGTGTCGAAGGATGCTCCAAAGTTAATATTTGGAGAACCGAATGGACCAGAGCCGTTGTTCGTACTTAATGGTAAAGTTGCCACAAGGGAACAGGTGATGTCACTTGATCCGAGTACCATCGACAACATCAACGTGATGAAAAACAAAGAGGCATTGGAAGAATATGCCAGTCATTTTAATGCCGACACATCGAACGGAATCATCTTCGTCAACACCAAGGATTATGTCAAGAATGGTGGTAGTAGGGATGTTGCCTCAGTACGTGTCAAAGCGAAAAAAACACAAGACATAGAGAATATCTTTGACGTGGTGGAGCACATGCCTGAGTTTCCTGGTGGTACGGCAGAGATGATGAAATACCTGCAGACTAATATTCGTTATCCTGAGGCAGCACATAAGGCTGGCACACAAGGGCGTGTCCTCGTGAACTTTGTTGTTGAGGCTGACGGTACCATCAGCAATGCCAATGTGTTGAGGAGTGTGAGTGAAGAACTGGATGCAGAGGCTTTACGCGTCGTTGAGAATATGCCGAAATGGAAGCCTGGTATGCAGAATGGTAAAGCGGTACGGGTGAAGTACACAATCCCCATCTCATTCCGTCTGAACTCAAAGGAGAATCAAAAAGAATAGGTAGAGAACACTGCAGTTACTGTTGTAGGACATTAATTTCTATAGAGAAATTACTTTGAGCCGATTTCCTTATTAATCTGCTCAATATAATTCAAAACTTCCTCCCTTCCCATCTTGCTTTCTGAACTGGTGATAAAGAAGAGGGGGAAGTTTTTCCCATAATTAATCATCGATATTTCATAGAAAAAAGAAGAAAATACTTAATTTTTAAGTTAATTTCTTGGTGGATACAGAAATAGTTTGTATTTTCGCAGTGGATAACTTAAAAGTTAAGAATCTAAATGAAACGGGAATATAGCATAGAACTACTTGAGGAATATGAGAATGTCAACTTCTACAGTATCAAATTGAACGGAGAAGAACTGACAGAGTTGGAAATATTCTTTGAGAAATTTCCCGAAGGATGCGAATACGATGAAGAAATGGATGTTATCATTTCTTGGTTAGATCAGATTGCAGAGCGTGGTGCAAAAGAACGTTATTTTAGGCCCGAAGGAAGATATGGAGATGGAGTTGGCGTGATTCCCATTGAAGTCGGTAATAAATTAAGACTTTATTGCTTGAGGCTGTCCGATAAGATACTTATATTTGGGAATGGAGGCGTAAAGGATTCTCGGAGTTGGCAGGAAAGTGAAACCTTGGCACCATACGTAAAACTCTTAATGGATACAAGTAGGTTTATTGCTTCAAGAATAAAAGATGGTACAATAGTGCTGGTAGATAAGAAAATCGTTGGGAATTTAAATTTTACGAGATATGAAGAGGAATAATGTTTTGGAGGAAAGGCGGAAAAGCGTAAAGCCAGAGATACGCCAACGCGTAGCCCTATCGTTCATGATTGTTGATAGGATTCACGATATCTTGGAGGAAAAGGGACTTAAACAAAAGGATTTAGCCATTCGTTTAGGTAAGAGTGAAGCAGAAGTCAGTAAATGGATGAGAGGCACCCATAATTTCACCATAGACACCGTGTCGGCTATCGAATCTGCTCTTGATGCCCCTATTTTGGAGGTATATGGAAAACGTGCGTATCCTGCTTATCAATGTGAACCAATTGTCGCTGCTGAACCGATGGTGTAATGGTTTTATCTGAAAGCTGACGTATTTTTATCCTTTTACCTCTTTATTGATTTGCTCAATATAATTCAAAACTTCCTCCCTTCCCATCTTACTTTCTGAACTGGTGATGAAATAGGGGGGGAGTTCTTCCCATGTATCTTTCAGTTGGTTCATCCATTGTGTGGCATTCTCTTGTGCCTTGCTTTTGCTGAGCTTGTCGGCTTTAGTGAAGACGATGGCAAACGGGATTCCGCTGATTCCTAACCAATCGATAAACTCAAGGTCAATCTTCTGTGGTTTCAGGCGGATATCTACTAACACGAATAGGTTGACCATTTGCTCTCGTTGCAAGATATAGCCTCGAATCATTTGGTCAATCTGTTGTTGTACCTTTTGTGACCGTTTCGCAAAGCCATAACCAGGCAGGTCGATGATGTACCACTCGTTGTTGATGATAAAGTAGTTGATGAGCAATGTCTTTCCTGGAGTGGATGAAGTCTTGGCAAGTCCCTTATGATTGCAAAGCATGTTGATGAGACTCGACTTCCCCACGTTTGAGCGTCCGATGAAAGCGTATTCGGGTTTGTTGTCTGAAGGACATTTGCTTACGTGAGGTGCAGATATGATGAATTCTGATTTGTTGATTTCCATAAGATGTACGTTTGAATGGTTGTTATTTTTGTTTCTTGACGTATAGTTTGAAATTGTCGAAAGTGACAGCTGCCTTGTTATCTGAATAAGTTGTCTGGAACATTCCTACCTTCAGTATCTTGTCGTCTGTCATTTGAGGCATTACCACGGGCGAGCCTATTGTTTCGCGCCAGTCGGTTCCGTTGTCGCTGATTCGCACGTGGAAGGTTGTTCCTTGGCGTTCTATCTGCATCCATTGTGCATAGTCCCAACCATTGCCGCAAGGGAATTGCGGTCTTCTGCCATGATTACTCACCGTAGTAAGCATGTTGCCACAATTGTAGTTGGGGAATACGCCCATTTGTACGATTTGTTGGTCATCCATATTGCTATCGTCCAGCACCATCAAACCACCTTCGTTGTATGATGGCGTGCGTCTGTTTTCGCTTCCCGTCATTCCCGTTATCATACACTCCATCACGAAGTCACCCCTAAGTTCTTGGTAGAGTAGTGCACCGTTATCGTCGGCATTGGCATTGAAGTTGCCCGACTTCGACGAAAGGGTAAGTTCACCGCTCTCTATTTTAGCCTCCACGTCTTCGGCATTTCTTCCTCTCAGGAAATGCCAATTCTTTTTCAATGAGGGAACCTCAAAGTAATCAACGTATCCTTGAAATTCTTTGATGTCCATCTTGATATTGGTGGTGTTGATTTTCACGATTTCGCCATCGGGCGTACGTGCCAATGCGGTAATCGTATGCTTTCCTAAGTAGGAGAGGGTGCGTAAAACGGTGGGATTCATGTTCCATTTCGTAGTTCCCTCTCCCTTGATTTCATACGAGATATCGTTATATCCCGCTCCCATCACTTCGCCTTGCGCGTTTCTCAGTTGCAATTTCAGCAAGTATGGAGTGACGGCGGTAGCCTCTATGGTTACGCCTTTTAGTTCATCCTTGGCAGCCTGTTGTTGTAAGGCTTTAGCTTCTTCTACGTTATAGTTGAGCGGAGCGAGATAGAGATTCTTGATTTCCTCTGCTTGTAGTGTGCGGTCGTATAGTTGCAAGGCGTGTAAGTAACCGTCAAATGGATGGTTGCCCTCAAATGATGCACCAATCTGCATCCATTGTGCAGGACGTAACAAGAGCATCATGTTTTTCTCGGATACCATTTTGCCATTCAGATAATGACGTTCCATATACCCGTCGTACGTAATCACCCAGTGTTGCCATTGTCCTTCTTGCGCCTTGATTTGCGGTGCTCCCGAGTTTTCAAACGATGCGTTGTGCATCATCAAACCGTTTTGTGGGTCGCTACCATTACATAGTTCGATGGTAGAGAGGTCGTGTCTGTCGGGGATGAATTGCGCTATACACTCATTTTTTTCGGTCTTGGGATTCAGAATCCATGCTACAACGGTATAAGGTGCACTATATTCCAATGAAGAAGGTAATCCGAAGCTGCTCTTAAACACTTGTGTCCCCGTGAAGTGGAAGGCTGGTTTCCCGTCTTTCAGTTCCATTCTCACAGGTGTTTCACTGGTCAGTTCTCCACCTTGTGCATTGGCGATGGTCTTGATGGTTGTGCCAATGCTATATTTTGTTGCGGATATGTCTACGATAGGTTCTTGGTGCCTTGTGCGTGGTTGGCCATCAGCCACGAAGTGTCGCTTCTTCCATGCATCGTTGCTTTCAAACGTTTCTTGCATCCATTCCGCCTCGCCATCCTTGAGGTTCAGTACCTTTACGTTCCAGATTCCGCCAAAGTGTCCATTCTTTTCCCTTCCCGTTACGGTGATGCGTATAAATCTTGCCTTTGTTTCCCCCTTGTCTATCATTGGACTTCCCGAACGTGTGTTTTTCGTCTTGTCGGCATAGAGTTTCCAAGTCTGTCCGTCGGAGGATGTCTCTATCTTATATTGATAATAGAACGTGGCAAATTCGAATTGTGTCCAAATCTGGTTGAAAGTCTTTTCTTCGCCCAAGTCAATCTCTATGTAATCATTGTCCATGCAAGTGGCAGGCTTCCAAAGCGTGGCATTGTTGTCATCCGTTACGTATTGAGGCAAGAACCACTCATCGTAATAGCTCGAAGCTTTCACCTTGGCTCCGTATGCGAGATTGTTTAATGTAGGCATGGATTGTACCGACTTGGGCAAGACACCATCGTGCGTAGGAATAACCTTTGCAATCTCTCCGTTATCGGTAAACGTAAGCTTGTCGATACATATTTGTCGGTTGAAACCATGAGTGGCTTGTGGGATGTTATGACGATGGTAGACGATGTAATAATCATCGCCGTCTTGCAAAACGCTATGATGACCAGGACCGTGCACGCTTCCGTCGGCATTGGTTTCCAAGATACACCCCTTGTATTCGTATGGTCCCATCGGTCCTACCTTGCTTGTGGCATATTGTACGCGATAGGTGTGGTCGTGGCATGAACCAGACGAGTACATGAAATAATATGTTCCGTTGCGTTTCAATACGAAAGGAGCCTCAAAGAAATCCTTGATTTCGGTATTCGGAATCAATTTCTTCTCGCTAAACGTTTTCATGTCGGGATTAAACTTGGCAACTCCACAACCGAAACCCTCATAGATGCCCCACGTTCCGAAATAGATATAAACGCTACCGTCGTCGTCCACGAATGTTTGTCCGTCGAGCGTAATGGCATTATGTACGAATCGGTCTTCCACCAATACCGCATCGGTTTCGCCCAAGATGTTTCTCCATGGTCCCGTTGGCGACTCGCCGATGCCTTCGTGCAACACGCAAGGTTCGCAATAGAAATAATGATACAATCCGTCTGCTCCTTTCATCACGTCGGGAGCCCACACCACTTCTGTTGTAGGCCAGTCCATCACTCTGTTTGTCCAGTTCCTGAAATCTTTAGAAACCCATACCTGTGCAGGACCATATCCGTTGCCCGTACCGTCGGTGGTGGCATAGAGATAATATGTATCTCCAAACTTCTTGATGGTTGGGTCGGCAAAATAACCAGGGATAAATGGGTTGCCTGCTTGTGGCGTATTCCATTTGGTAGCATCCTGTTTCGTGTCGGCAAACATCATTAACGACCACGTGAAAAGGATAGCGATAAGGAGAATCTTCTTCATAATTGCGTGAATTGTTTTTGCAAAAATAACAAAAATTATTTCAAAAGCCTTGTCAATTACGCACTTGTTCGTTAAAAATAGATAATATCTCAAACTTTTCCGCATCTGATTCGTCATAATGATAAAAGAAAGGCGTATTTTTGCCAAATAATAATGGGTGTTACAACCCTTATGAAGATTATTAACTAATGATAAAATACAAGGAAACGATGAGAAAATCAACAATGTTGTTTGCCATTACAGTATGTCTGTTGATGGCAAGTTGCGCAAGCAAGAAGGACTTGGTGAATTGTCAGAATGAAAACAAGCAATTGCAGACCAATTATCAGGAATCGAAGACCGCATTAGCAGCCTCACAAGAGCGCGTGGCATCATTGGAAGACCAGTTGTCGCTTGCTCGTGAACAATTGCAGGAACAAAAGAAGGCTTACAATGCTTTGCAGAGGTCGCTCGATAAGAGTTTGACGAATGCCAATCAGAATAACGTGAGCATCGAGAAGTTGGTAGACCAAATCAATGAATCTAACCAATACATCCGCCATCTCGTAGAGGTGAAGTCGAAGTCTGACTCTTTGAACATGGTGCTGACGAATAACCTCACTCGCTCATTGAGCAAGGAAGAGTTGAAGGAAGTAGACGTGCAAGTATTGAAGGGTGTTGTTTACATCTCGTTGGCAGATAACATGCTCTACAAGAGTGGTTCGTATGAAATCAACGACCGTGCTGAGGAAACATTGTCGAAGATTGCGAAGATTATCATGGATTACAAGGACTATGACGTGCTGATTGAAGGCAATACCGATAACGTACCCATCAAGCGCGAGAATATCCGCAACAATTGGGACCTCTCTTGTCTCCGTGCTTCTTCCGTTGTTCAGTATCTGCAAAACCGCTATGGCGTAGATCCAAAGCGTCTTACTGCTGGTGGTCGTGGTGAGTATAATCCTATTGGCGACAATAATACGGAAGTGGGAAAGCAACGCAATCGTCGCACCCAAATTATCATCACTCCGAAACTTGACCAGTTCATGGACTTGATTGACAAGGCACCTGAGAAATAATTCTATAAACCCTTTTTCATTTAGGGTAATATTTGAATCCAGGCAATACTTTTTAAACTTAGAAGTATTGCCTGGATTCTTTTTTTTATTTAACATCCTTTATACTTAACATTTAGCATTCGCAAACGTATCCTTCATAGCATGACTCCAGAAGCGTTTGAACATATTGCCCAACGATTGCGTCCATTGCTGCAAAGCGTGGGCAAACGTTTTTATATGGACAATGATAAGGCTGAGGATGTAGCGCAAGAGGTGCTGATGAGATTATGGCTGATGCGAAATCGCATTGACTTAGACAAAGACATCACGGCGTTAGCAATACGCATGGCCAAAAACTATTGCGTGAGTGAGTGGCGCAAACAAAGGGTTGTTTCATTGGAAGAAACGGAAAGCAACATCTCCGTGGAGAATAATGAGGATGCAAAAGAGACGTTTGAGAAATTGAATAAAGCATTGAGTCGATTGCCGATGTCGGAACAAAGACTATTTAGAATGCGCTATGAATGGGATTTATCAATCACGGAAATCAGCACTATTACGGAAATAGCACCCCGTTCGGTGAGTTCGATATTGAGTGTAGCGAAAAGAAAACTATTTGAACAGTTAAGGAAAGGAGGTCTTTTATGAAAGATATGGAGCAAATGCTCAAAGAACATTATTCATCTAAAAGTAAAGTACCATTGGACAAGCAAATTGACACATGGCTCGCGGAGGATGAAACCGATGAATACGAACGTATCGTTTCGTCGCATAGAAGAAAACGAGTTGCATTATGGTTGTCTATGGCAGCTATGGTGACTTTGTTGGTTGGCATGGGATGGTGGTGGATTCCGACGAAGCAAGAAACTGAATCTTCTCAATTGGTGGTAAAAAAGATGGATTCTCCAAAACCTTATCTTATAGTGACGAAAGAAACTCCCCCAATACAAAAACAAGAACCGATAAACGTTATTCCAACGAAGAAAGGTTCTTTATATCGGGCAAAGAATCATGAATGTTTGCCAAAGACGGAGGTTACATTGAATGAAACGAAAACAAACGACCATCCTGGAGTGAATGTAGATAGTCTGGAGTATTATATTGCTCGTTTGGAAAAGAACCTTGATGAAGTGGGGGATAGCGTCTATATGGAATGTGCCGAACAAGTGATTCGCGCAGATGTCCATCTACAACGATTGGTACGTAAAATCTACATGAATGAAATAGATCAACAAGAGATAAAAAACGAAGCATTGTATTTGAAATTCTAAAGATATCGTTTATGATGACTAAATATATTGTTTATGATGACTAAAGATATTGTTTACAACATGCAAAGATGGTGTTTATCATTTTGTTTGATAGCTTCTTGTAGCACGAGCATGATAATGGCGCAAGAAAACAAAGGAGCGCAACGTATTCATAAGGCGATAGTGGAATTCGTGAATAAGTATCAAGACCCCATCTATCAATATGCGGTTACGTCTATAACGGCTCCTGAAGACGAACTACCTCCCAACAAACAACACAAGGTGAAATATACCAAGAGAAACCATTTTTCTGAAAATGAAAGGTTGTTTGGTACGTTGGAAAAAACGCAATACATGCAAGTTTGGGTGTTTGATATTTATTCAGGACAGGTAGAACCAGAAGATCCTTTCCCGTTGAAAAATATCTTGAAGGCATTCGACAAAGGCGTAAGCCATTGTTCGAGTTGCTATAGTTACACCGTAGGACAGGGGCAGAGTGTCTTTCCTGGCGTTATCATAGAGTATGGACCCAATGGCGGTAATAAGCATGACCATGCCTTTAGTAACAAGGATAACGTACGCCTTATCTCGTTTACAGATGAAGATGGTTTCAGAAGCACCTATACACTGACGTGGCAGATGGAGCTAGACAATGATGAGGCAAAATCCGTTGACTATAAAAAACTATTCAAGAAAGATAGCTACAAACAATATGTGCATCTTAGCGGAACCATTGGTTGGCATCATTGTCCTGCATCTGCTCACCCTATACGACCATGGGAGTTGGATAATGAAGACCGTGACTATTTTTTCAAGTCATTGGGAAACGCGAAACATACTTTACTTGTTGAGAAACCAGTCATTATGCCTACCAATGAAGTGCAGCTCAATAACCTTGAGATAGAAGAGGGTAGTTATGTAGCTTACAAAACATTGTTGGCGAAAGTGAAACGGATGGAGCAATTGGTGATGAACAGTAATGCCCATGAAAAGCTTGCTATCTCTTATACTCTTGATAAGGTGTGCAATGAATATACTGCTTTGTTGTCGCCTTGGCAATACGATGAACTCAAGCGACATATTTCTGAGATAAAGAAAAAACTGGAGGAGAATCCAAAAGAAAACCTTACGACGAATGCAGAAAATATCTTGAAGGAAAAAATCAACCGTACTCCCGACATGGCAAGCTTGAGTGATAGAGATCAAGCATATCTAAACGCATACGGTTTCCATCTTTTGCGTCATGATGTTTGCCATGATCACGTTACATACGATGGTCAGTATTATACGGGTGATGAAATCGTGAAATATTTGGATACGTATGATAGCGAGTCTGAACAGAAATATCATGCGGAGAAAATGGTCAAGAATTTGGAGCCAGGAATCTATCGACTCTCCGTAGCCGTTCGTGCTTCGGGATTAGGAGCATTCATTTATGCGTTGGGAGACCATGATACGAAATACCTGGAGGAAATACCCCCTTACTATACGGAAGGTGGCAATATTTGGGCAGATGCTTGTAAGCGCATAGAACAATTGAAAGCCGAAGGGCGCGATGATGAAATCACGGGATATGACCGTCGTTTGGCTCGCGCCAATGATGGCAAGGGATTTGGCTGGACACGATTGGTCATCGATAACATTATCGTGAAAGACGGAGTGGTAAAGTTTGGAGTTTCTACCTTACCAGAATTTACGGGAAAGACGTTGCGTGCAACGTGGTTTTCGGCTTGTGATTTCGAACTGACGAAAGTCAGTACGTTCAAATAGTCATAACATGTAAATGAGGTGTTTAGGAATAATCTCCAAACACCTTTTTTACAAGACTATTAAATTCTTGATAAGCTTCAGTATCTGCCAATGGCGACAATGCTTTGGCAAGTCCTTGGTAATGCCAAGCGTGTGGAGCTTTTTCCTTTACGTGGAAACGTTGCCATAATGCTTCGCCTAACTCGGCATAATCGCGTGCAATGCCTCGCATGTTAGATAATTTATCGCCCAAAGCTACTATCTGTTCATCGCGTTTGGCTGCCCCCAATCGGGCGATGGCTACTTTCTTACGCAGGTACCAAGTATCTTCCTCTGTACCATCAATCACGATGTCGCTCTCGGTTTCAACCAACCTCGCTACACGTTCACCAAACTCTTCGCGGATTTGTTCAAACGTTGCGTCAGTATCTTCTACCGTATCGTGTAGAGCAGCGGCAGCCAACAATTCTTGGTCGGATGTCATCGTGGCAACGATAACTACCGCTTCCATAGGATGAACAATGTATGGATAGCCCTTACCATTGCGTTCCGTATTAGCGTGTGCTTTCACGGCAAATGTAATGGCGCGGTCGAGCAGAGTGGAGTCAATCTTGTTTTTAGCCATATTTATACGTTGTTATGCATGAAGGGAAGGTTGGCAGCTTGTTGTATGATGATTTCAGCAAGCATTCCATTCGACTCTTGCTTCCCATTCAAGATGTCGTAAACGTGCTTGATGCCAGGACGACCGCCTCCGTTCTTCAATACATAGACGAAGCAGAGATTTTGCAAACCTACGTTTTCTGATAGGATATCTAAGTCTGTCATGGCTAATTGCGATAATGCCAATTGATAAGCATCTTCCGAATTGTCATTGATAAACTGGTCGATATCTTTGAGTGTTTCCATGCGAAACTCCTTGAATATTTTCAGGAATGGCATAAGCGAAACGGGATATATCTCTGCTTGGTTGACGGCGGCAATGCGCTCGTTGAGACGTTCGAAAGGATGTAGTTCGAGATAATGACGGAACGTATCTGAAGACAAGGGAACTTCCTCCAGTTGACCTGATTTGACAAGTGCTTGCATCTGTCTACGATAATCGTTCAATGTAGTGCGCAACCTACTGAATTCATCATCAATGAGTTCGAGCATTCCAGCTAATCTACTGAACTGTCTTCTATATTCGTTGGGCAGTTGAACGGATCCTTTATAACCCGTATCGTGCTCGATGGTTGACCAGACGTGTTGCAATGCGGTGCGCATCTGTAATTCGAAACGGATATTGTTGAGTGCATCATTGTCTACGATGCTCTTCGGCAACTTGCAAATATAGTGTAGGGAATTGTAACCGAAACTGGTCAATTGATGTAACTTTCGTTTATCGACTGAGTTTTGCCAATCTACCTCAAATTCGTTTTTCACGATGGCGGCTATCTTATCTACATCGTCGGTATAAAACGTGATGATGCGCAAGCCAATGAGGTCGGTAACGTCGTCAATGGAATGGTATTTATTTCCCTTGAGTTCCAGTTTT
>OCTX012240148.1_pt1 | contig 11951 bp, 9 predicted proteins | sample 1539691 | NCBI WGS metagenome assembly OCTX01 (sample SAMN02144231, study PRJEB22623) | gut metagenome | biome: sheep rumen | host: Ovis aries | place: New Zealand
CGCCCGCCGCTACCGCGGCGCCGAATACGAAATCTGCGTGGAAAACCCGGACGGCGTGGAAAAGGGCGTGGCTTCCGTCACCCTCGACGGCAGAAAGCTGGAGGGAAATATCCTGCCCGTGCAGCGCGCGGGAAGCCGCGTCTCCGTTCTCGTCCGCATGGGCTGAGCAGCCTTTTGGAAGCGTTTCGCCCGCCCGTGGCCGCCGGACGCTCGTGCCGCTTGCGATGCGGTGCCGTCACGGCGCTGACGGGCAGGTAAAAAACAGGAAAGAGAGCACCTCACTGCGGTGCTCTCTTTCCTGTTTTTTTATGGAGTTATACTGGAACCACTCTTTGATACTATTTCTGATTAAAATCTTTCATCAGAAAAGTCATGCTGCACTTTTTCCGTCTTCTTTTCTTATTTGCTGGCCCCGGTTTCGCAAAGAAGCACCTGCCCCTTTGCCGCCGGGTCGTCCATGATGATCTCGCCCGCTCCTGGCACTTGAATGCGGCCGGCGCGCGGATTTTTGATGCTGAGGATCGGCGCCGTCAGCGTGGCCTCCACCTCGGACTTTTCAAAGGCGAGGTCCGTGTCGGTCATGCGGCAGTTGACAAGTCTCAGGCCCTTGCAGTAGCAGAGCGGCTGGGTGCCGATGATGGTGCAGTTTTCAAAGCGCACGTTCTCACAGTACCAGGCCAGATATTCGCCTTTGATCACGCTGTCCTTGACCAGCACGTTTTTCGCGTGCCAGAAGGCGTCTTTGGTATCAAATTTGCAGTTGGTAAAAACAGAGTCGGTAATGTACTGGAAGGAATACTTTCCCTTGAGCTTCACCCGGTCGAAGCGGAGACGCTCCGAGCGCAGCATAAAGTATTCGCTCTCGGCGCTGCAGTCGTTCATCTCAATTCCGCGAACCGACCAGCCGAATTCCGGGGAAACGATCTCGCAGCCGGACATGGCAACATCGGCACACTCCCGCAGGGCTTTGATGCCGTGGAGCTTTGTGTTCTTGATCCGCACGTTTTCCGAGTACCACAGCGCTGCGCGGCAAAGCGGCGTCAGCTCGCTGCCGGTGATGCGAAGATCGCTGTCATGCCAGAAGGGATAGCGCAGGTTGAAAAAGCAGTCCTTGACCCGGATCTCCCGGCTCTCCTTGAGGGCGCTCTCGCCGTCGGCCGGGCCGTCAAAACGGCAGTTGTTCAGTTCCACGCCGCAGCTGCCGTACAGCGCGCGTTCCTCATCAAAGCGCTTGTTTTCATAAACTGTCATGTTTTGTTCTTCCTTCACCATGATTTTCCGATCGTGATCGTCACGTCGCCATTTCCGAGCAGCGCCGTCAGTTCCTCCGCCGTCTTGTCGCTGACGCGGCCGAGCCTTGTATAGGCCCAGGAGTTGGAGCCGTAGAACACGACGATCTGATTGCCGGAATACAGGACGATGTCCCCGGCGCTTGTAGTGGTCTGCACATCGTTCCGGGGCAGGCTCTGCCCGAGGGAGCCGACCTGCTCAAAGCCGCCGTACATGGACATTTCAACCGTCAGCGGATGATCCTCTGCAAGCGCCCGCAGCGCCTCAACGGATTCGTTATGTTCCCATTCCACCGCAACGACGGTGTCGCCTATTTTCATCTGCATCTCCTCATGCTCCTCCCTTTCCGTTGGCATGTCCGCCGGGGCAGGCTCGGCTTCCTCCTCCGCTCCGACCGTTTCAGAAGGCTGCGGCGTCTCTTCAGCCGCCTGCGTGCCAGCCGTCTCCGGCTGCGCGGGGAGGGGCTGCTTCTCTGCCCCGCAGCCGCAAAGAAGGAGCAGCGTCAGGCACAGCGGCAGGGCAAATCCCAGAAGCTTTCTCATACGCTTTGCCCCATGCGGCGGGCTTCCTCCAGCGCCGGGTGCGCCGGATTCTCGCCGGCCCCGGTCACGCCGCCCATGAAGACGCTTCCGGCCAGGCGGGCGCGCTCAAAGCACGCGATCCAGCCCTCCACGCCGCTGACGGCGCGCGCGGGGACATGGCTTTCATCCTCCGCCGCGGCGGTCAGCAGGTAGACGTCCCGAAAAGCATAGTCGCTGGGAAACAGGGGGTTAAAGCGATCCAGCAGGGTCTTGAGCTGGCCGGACATCTCGTAGTAGTAGATGGGCGTGGCAAAAACCAGCACGTCGGCTTGCAGCGCCTTCCGGCAGAGCTCATCCGCGTCGTCATGGATCACACAGCGCTGCTTTTCCTGACACACAAAGCAGCCGCGGCAGAAATTTACGGTTTTTCCGCGCAGGGAGACAAAGTCCACCTCATGACCGGCGGCTTTCGCGCCCTCGGCAAAGGCCAGGGCCAGCGACTCGGAATTGCTGTTTTTGCGTGGACTTGTCGATACGATCAAAATCTTCTTCATGATGTTTCTCCTTATTTCTCTTTTTCAAGCCGGTAGCAAAGATAATCCAGCCGGTCAATGCACTTTTGCTTCTCGTGCAGCCGATCCAGCTGTTCGCGCCGACAGGCGGCGAGCCGTTTCTTCATCTGTGCAAGATCGCCCCTTCGCCAGAAGCCCACAATCGCTTCGATTTCTTCTGTGCCGCAGCCTGCGTCCCGCAGATTCTGCGCAATGCTCCGTTCGTCCTGCATCATTTCAGATTGTCCTTGAAGAAGCGCTCGAGCTTGTCAAAGGGGATGCGATCCACCCGGTCGTAGAGGTCGATATGCTCGGCGTCCTCCACCAGGTACAGCTCTTTCGGTTCCGCCGCCATCTCATAGGCCCGCTCGCTGAAGAGCTTGGAATGTGCCCGGTCGCCCGCGATGAAGAGAATGGGCCGGGGGCTGATCTCCTTGATATAGTCCAGAGCAAAGAAGTTCAGCATGGAGAGCATTGAGGTGGTGGTAAAGCCGCCGCTGGCGTTGGGGTGATGCCCGCGCGGCACGGCGTAAAAGCGGTTCCACTCGTCGCTCAGCGGATCGACCTGCGGCCGCTTGTCGTACTCATAGGGCTCTTCGGGGAAAGTGGGATTGTACTCCGGCTCGCCGTTTTCAAAATCGGCCCAGCGCCGGGCGCAAAGCTCGCGCTTCATCTGCTCGATCACAGCCTTGTCGTCGCCGAACATGAAACGCCCGTCGGTGATATTGTACATACTTGCCGTGGCCACGGCCTTGATGCGCACGTCTGTTTGAGCCGCCGACAGCGCAAAGCCGCCGGAGCCGCAGATGCCGATCGCGCCGATCTTTTCCCGGTCAACATAGGGAAGCTTTACCCCGAGATAGTCCACCGCCGCGGAAAAGCTCTCGGCAAAGAGATCGGGCGAGGAGACGTGCCTCGGCTCGCCGCCGCTTTCGCCCATGTAGACCTGATCGAAGGTCAGCACGACAAAGCCCCGCTGCGCCAGCTCGTTGGCGTACACGCAGGGGCCCTGCTCCTTGACGCCGCCGTAGGGCGCGCCCACGATCAGCGCCGGGTGCTTCCGGCTTCTGTCCAGATCCTTCGCGGTATAGACGTCCGCCACAATGGCGATGCCGTAGCGGTTGTTGTAGCGCACATGCGTCCGTTCCACATTTTCGTTCAGCTTGGTGATGTATCCGTAAGGCATAAAGAATCCCTCCGCTTTTTGATGATCTCAGTATAACGGAGGAATTACTTATATTCAAATACTTATATTTGATAGAGTGCTATGCAATAATTGCATAGAAAAGTGTTTTGAGGTCGGGGGTTCGATGAGTTCCCCGTATATGCAAAAACCCGACACCCCATGCGGGGTATCGGGATTTTGGCACGCCGTAAGGGATTCGCTTGCATTCCTTTTCGTTTGCGTGAGACACGAAAAGGAATAATCGTATTCGCCAGTGTCCGCACTGGCGAATGCACATGCCCCCGGCATGTGCGGACATGATTCGAATCCCTTACTTTTAAAGAAATGCGCCAAAAAGGGCCATCCCGAATGGGATGGCCCTTTTTGTCTAATCTTTACACTAAAGATGCCAGATTATCATCACATTATACTGCATTCTTTTACGCCATCTTTATGACAAGAAAGGCTTTATCCGCTCTAAACTCAGATTGTCTTTGGTTTCTGCTTTAAACCCTTCAATTATTTTTGTCATTGTATCAGCGCTCCAGAAGATTTTTAGTTTTTCCTTTGTGCGCGTGATTGCAGTATAAAAAATCCCATGCGTGATTTTCTCCGAGTTGCTATTAGGGATTACAACCTTGATTGAGTTATACTCTAAACCTTGCGCTTTATGAATTGAAACCGCGTATGCTAACTGAAACGGTACTATTGACATTATCCGAGCTTCATCTGAATCTTCTTCTGTATTGCTCTCGTCAGTTTCAAAAACGCCGAAGCGAATACGAGTTTTATTTTCCTCATTAGATACTATCTGTAAATCACTCCCCCTTACATCCAGTGAAGTCAATACAATTGGAATATCTACAGTAAAGTAAATACTATCATTGTTCTTTTCTATACCAATGATTACTCCCTTTAGGTTGTTATACAGCATCGGAAACCGTCGGCTTTCATTAAACAGAACTGGATCCCCTATTTTGTACTTCCAATCTGACCAAAAATATGCTTCTGACGAAGGATTCGCATCTTGAAAATAATTGTTTATGCAGTTCAGTCCAAATTTCCCATCATAGTTTAAGCATAGCACGACTTCATCATCATCTGTCCGTTCAAGTAGTTCCTTTCCAATGTCTTTTGAAAACGGGCCATCAATTACCAGCTTTTCTGTGATGAGCGGGCCTAAGTATCGGACTTCTTCCCACAGACTAATGATGTTTTCTTCTTGCGTTCTCCAGGTTCCTGTTAACTCTATAATTGCCTTTTCAGGCAGTAATTCTTTAGCATAGAAAAACCAGTTGCCAAAGTCTATCGACTCAATTTGATAAATATCGCCTGCAAGAACCAGCAGCGAACCCGGATCAATCTTGCTCAAAAACTGCACCATAGTTCTGTTGTCAATGGTACTGCATTCATCAACAAATATTACATCATAATCAGTAGATTGCTTTGTGTTGACGAATCGGTCAATTCCCATGAACATACTGTCAGCACCTGGAGATTTAATTCTTCGCCGCAAATTGTCTAAGGCCGTATGTGTCTTTGTAAGAAAGAGCTTTTTTCTTCCCTCCATCAAATCAGATATATAGTTCATCAAAGTCGTCTTTCCGGTTCCCGCTGCACCATAAATCATAGCGACTTTTGATTTAACGAAAACTGTTTTTAAGGCAGCTACCTTTCGTTCGTCTACACCTGATGAATCAAATTTTGAAACAAAAGCTTTATTCAGCTGCTCCTGTCCTTCGTTGCCATTCGAAGCTGTTCTCAGTAAGGTTTTCAAAATAGATACAGTGTTATTTACATATTCATCAATAAATACATAGCCATTTTGCTCTTTTATGGCCTTTCCCTTATCTCTATCCCAATCTGACAGTGAACAGTTGTAGCCTTCTATCGTCTGGTTTCCTGAAGGATTTTCTATTGTTTTCTTCTCATGGAATAACTCTCCAGTTGAATCGGTCAAAGACCTTATTCTCATGTATGGCAAAAAACGCTTGCATCTGTTGATGCCTACTGCTCGAATCACATCACGTGGAAGAGATTTTCCATTGGTTTTATGTCTTGGTAAGTTATAAAGCAGCGGGTTCCTCTCAAATGAATAGCATTTTTTTGATAAGAAGACGCATTCACTATTGAGTGCATCAGAACTGCTAATCGGCAAAAGGTCTTGCAATAATTCTTCGCGTAAGCCAATTAGTGCGTATCGCACAGTATACTTTCCGAAAGTAGTCGACTTCTCGTTAAAAAGAGTATGAAGGACTGTCAGTGATTCGAGATAGCTATTTGTTTTAATCCCTTCATACACTTCGGAAAGCTTTTCGTTGAATCTATCATCACTGAAGTCAATAAAGTCGAGAAGATTGATGCCTGTTTTAGTCAAGAAATCCATTAACGCACGGTATTCATTATACTTTGAGGTTATTCTCGTATTACATTTGATTACTTTTGACAGCTTGTTCAATACGGTTGGTGCAATGGAAACTCGCCAATCAGTTATTACCTTTATTTTTGTTGGCTTGTCCAATAAGACGATGTCCGCCTGGGCATATCCGATTTGGATAGAATAGTTTGAAGAAACATCCTCCTTTGAGTAAACGGTAAGCCTATTGAACTTTGTTGCATACATATCGGCCAGTTGCAGGGTTATTTCAAAATACCTTTCCCCCAAAACATAGAAGGCCGTCTTTTTCTGTACATAATATCTTGTTTGCCCTATAGCGTTTCTTGTGTTATGTACGGTTTCAATTGAATCTGCTAATAGCTGATTATACTCGGCGTCCTCTTGGTTTAGATAATATGGAAACTTTTCTAAGTTCTCCAGAACTGTTAGATCATAGAAATCTTTTAAGTATTTTCGTATTCTCCACAGAAAGCCATAGTACTTGAGCATTAAACGCTCATTTTGTCCTTCCTCGGGTACCCGCAAGTCTATATATCGAAGTCCCTGTAAAAAGGAAGCCAGAAATTTCGTATCTATGCGCATCAATGCCATTTCCCATGCAGTTCTAAGACTGACAGCGACATAGTACCGCAAGCCATTTAAAATCAATGTTCCTTTGCACAGATCTTCCAATTGAGTTAATACCCTTCTGGAAAGCTGCTCGCGAGTTTGATCCGCTTCAATTCCATTCTCAATCGTTTCAGAAATCAACTCACAGCGCGTACATACTATTTTGATTATATCCTCTTTACTGTATTCGCGCGGCTCTAGCTGTTTCATATAGGAATGCGTGTCTGCAATAGAGTCAAGCTTTTTAACGAAAGCATCCAATGAATCATCTGTGTTTTTTATTTCATCTTCAGAATTAAACACAATCGTTGCGGAGTTGTTGTTAAAATCTAAGGATGCAATAAATTCAGATGACATATACTTCCAAAAGAAGCGCGCTTGGTTACGCAAATGAGGATTTAACACTAAAAAGAAGATACCGGGGTCTAATGATATTTCAGTCGCAACGTATGCAGGGAAAGCAAGATCTTTTAATTGATAGTGAATTGTACCATCTGTCGCTATACGAGCGGTTTTAGTTCCCTTAATCTGAACCACAAACTTCTTTTGAGGCTGTCTGTTGATCTCTGGTTTTGAAACCAGTTCAAAATCTCCATCAACATTCGGCCATTTATCATCGACTGCAAAGTTCGTATAAATGTTCTCTCCAGAAATGCAAGCGTCTATTTTTTTAATTGCCTCTCTATCTTCCTCTGACTTTTCACTATGTGTCTTGATGTGTCTCTGCAATTGCTCGACTGTGATTTTTTCTTTCGGCTTCTGTCTCGGCATTTTTTATTCACCACCTAGCAACGCTCTTATATCAATCAAAAAGCAATAGATTACTCGATTCATTTTTGCTGAAAAATTATGGGCGTTTATCTAGCACTATTAAGTCGGAATTCCTCCTCCGCCTGCTCGATGCGTTTTTGAATTTCTTCTGCTGTTGGCAATTGTGCTTTGATATCTTGTATTTGAACATTCGAATAAGATGCGACTCCCATTGGGGTTGTAATTCCCTGAAAAGCCCACTGCACTTCTGTCTGATCTTTATCCTTACAGATCAAAAGCCCTATTGTTGGATTATCTGTATCTGTTTTCATCAGATCATTTACAGCATTGACATAGAAATTCAGCTTTCCGGCGAATTCAGGCTCGAAGGCAACGGCTTTTAGTTCTACTACAACATAGCAACGAAGCTTAATATGATAGAACAGCATATCGATTCTCCGTGTCTTCCCGGAAACAATGATTTCTTTTTGCCTGCCGACGAAGGAGAAGCCTGTCCCCAACTCCAGAAGGAAGCGCGTAATGTTCTGTTCTAATGCGGATTCAAGCGCAGATTCATCATAATCTGCCGGAAGAGTAATAAAGCCCAGATCGTAGGTATCCTTTGTTATCTCCTGCGCAAGCTTGCTCTGAGTCGCAGGAAGGCGCTCAGAGAAATTTGTAATGGCTGCTCCAGCGTTATGATAAAGGTCTGCTGCAATATAGTTTTGCAGTGCACTTCTGCTCCATGCTTCTTCGGCTATTTTCTTCACATAAAAAAGCGCCTCTTCGATAGATTTGCATTTGGTTACGATCTCCACATGATGGCCCCATGGTACAAAGCCAAACGCATCGGGAAAAGGTAATTCTCCCACATCTTGTTGGAGAGTTCCTTGCACTTCGGACAATTCTTTTTGTTTTTCATTATTATCACGATATTCAATTTCTCCAACAAGCTGTTGGAGATTTTTATTGTGACTATGTCGTGAGTAAAAAGCATACCACTTCTTCATGTTCCAGAGGTTTGTGGTGCTAAATCCCTTCACATTCGGGAATTCCGCTTGGAGATCGAGGCTGACCTGCTCAACAACGCCTGCACCCCATGTATCTTCAGCCCGGCGCAAAACAAGGTCTCGCCCTAATTGCCAATTGAACAAAAGCTGTTCAGAGTTGACTTTTACTGCAGCTTTAATCTGCGTATTGCGATAACGCTCTTTTATATTATGGAGCCACTGAATATAATCTGAATCCAGATGGACATCATGCATTTTTACAAGGCTAGGCTTCTTTGACATATCTGTGGCCTCCTCTGTCAACCAATTAGCGTTCATATTCACTTTTATTATAGTATGCATTTTACATGCTGTCAAAGATAAGCTAAATATTCTGGTTTTTCCTTCCCTTGATTTCCTGTACCAGTTCAAATGTTTCGCGGTCAATTATCGGCTCGTGTGCGTTTTTGATCAGATACATGGCCAGTTCGCCATTGTTCTTCTTCTGTTTTCCTGTCATAAAATTCGGCGTATAAGTTTTCTGCATCAAAACCTGCCCAATGTACTTTTCATTGCTCAGCATCCGGTCAATGGTCGAGGTGCTCCATTCCGCTTTTCCAGTCACCGTCTTGACCCCGTTTTCCTCCAAGTATCGCTTGATCTTCCGGACGCCGTTTCCTTGTAAATACAAGTTGAAAATCTGTCTCACGATTGCAGCTTCCTCCGGTACGATCTGTAGAACTCCGTCCTTTCCCTTGGTATATCCGAGAAACTGCGTGTGATTCAGAACGGCCTTCCCGCTCCGCATCCGCTGACGGATACCGAATTTAATGTTTGCACTGAGCACTTGGCTCTCCGCCTGGCTGAAAGCAGCGTATGCGTCCAGAATGATATTGTCTGCTGTCATTGTGTTAATGCCTCCTGTTTCAAAATATACATCTATCCCCATTTCTTTCAGCTTCCGTACCCGTCGGATTACTTCAAGAGCATCTCTGCCGAAGCGGCTGACCGATTTGACAAGAACCAAGTCGATCTTCCCTTTTGCGCAATCCTTCAGCATATGTTGATACTCTGGTCTTTTTGATACCCGTGTGCCAGAAGCACGGTCATAATAGATGGCGACAAGCCTCCATCCCGGCTTGTCGCTGATATAATGGGTATAATACGCGATCTGGTTTTCAAGGCTGCCCAGCTGTTCCTCTCGTATCGTGCTGACGCGGCAATAGGCAGCAACTCTCAATTCGTAGTCGGCAGGTGCTGTTGTTTCTTTCTTTGGTATGAGAAAGACATTTTCAGGCATAGAAAAAACCTCCACGATATACCGGAGAAGTATACCATGGGGGCAATAACAAGAAAAGCTACATTCTAACCGTTCGGCTAAAATGTAGCTTTTAACTTGGCACGCTGTAAGGGATTCGAACCCCTGACCTTCTGGTCCGTAGCCAGACGCTCTATCCAGCTGAGCTAACAGCGCATTTTTTTTGGCGCTCAAGTATAATAGCACAGGCTTTTGAAAAATGCAAGCCCTTTTTTCAATTTTTTTCATTTCCCGGAAAGATTTTTCCACCGGGCGGCACGCACAAAAACTGCGCGGAAATCTTCCCCGATATTTGTTGATATTTTCCAAAAACTTATGTATAATACCCCTGTGTGAGTCCGTTCCGCCGCTTTGCCCCCGGGGCGCGGGGGACGGCTCGATTACGCGGGCGCCTTCGCGGCGCTGGGCCTCGGCCCGGAAAGGGGTTTCGCCATGAGCGGCATTTGCGTCAGAAACGAGATCGGAACGCTGAAAAAGGTCCTGCTGCACCGGCCGGGGAAGGAGCTGCTGAACCTGACCCCCGATCGGCTGGGAGAGCTGCTGTTTGACGACATCCCCTTCCTGCGGGTGGCCCAGCGGGAGCACGACGCCTTCGCCGATACCCTGCGCCAAAACGGCGTGGAGGTGGTCTACCTGGAGGATCTGATGACCCAGGTGCTGGCCCTGCGCCCCGAGCTCACCGATCGCTTCCTGCACCACTGGCTGCAGGAGGGCGGCATCCGCACCCAGCGCTGGCAGGACCGGATCACCGACTACCTGCGCAGCCGCTACCAGGGCAAGGCCCTGGTGGAGAAAACCATGGAGGGCATCACCCTGGCCGAGATGGGCAACGTCAAGGCCTACTCCCTGCAGGACATGATCGCCCCGCCGGACGACCTGATCGTGGACCCCATGCCCAACCTCTACTTCACCCGGGACCCCTTCGCATCGGTGGGCAGGGGCATCCTGCTGCACCACATGTACTACCCCACCCGCCGGCGGGAGACCCTCTACGCCGACTATATCTTCCGCTATCACCCGGACTTCGCCGGACAGGTGCCCCGCTACTACGACCGGGACCTGCACGCCAGCATCGAGGGCGGCGACGTGCTGAATCTCAGCGCCGAGACCCTGGCCATCGGCATCTCCCAGCGCACCAGCCCCGACGGCATCGAGGCCGCCGCCCGGAACCTGTTCCGGGACCCGGAGGCCAGCGTGCGCCGGGTGCTGGCCTTCGACATCCCCCGGTGCCGGGCCTTCATGCACCTGGACACCGTGTTCACCCAGGTGGACCGGGACCGCTTCACCATCCACCCCGCCATCCTGGGGCCCCTCACCGTCTATGAGCTGAGCCCCGGCCCCGCCGACAAGGGCGGACTCAGCATCCGGCGCATCGACTCGGACCTGGCCTCCATCCTGGCCCAGGCCCTGGGCGTGGAGCGGGTGGAGCTGATCCCCTGCGGCGGCGGAGACCTGATCGCCGCGGCCCGGGAGCAGTGGAACGACGGGTCCAATACCCTCTGCATCGCGCCGGGGAAGATCGTGGTCTACGAGCGCAACGACGTGACCAACGCCATCCTGCGGGACAAGGGACTCACCGTGCTGGAGATCCCCAGCGCCGAGCTCTCCCGGGGCCGCGGCGGCCCCCGCTGCATGTCTATGCCGCTGGAGCGCGCGGAGCTGTGAGGACGGAGGATGCGGGAGTTTTGAGATTTTCGTTTTGAGGAGACGGGAGAGAAGACGGTATGCATCCGTAGGGGCGATTCACGAATCGCCCGTGGTTCCGTGACGACCGGCGGGCCGTTCGTGAACGGCCCCTACGATGGGGGACGGGGGGACGGGGACCTTGCTTCCCCCTTGGGGGGAAGTGGCGCGCAGCGCCGATAGGGGGGACGCGTGGGACAGAGTAACAAGCCCACGGGCATGGTGCGCCCCCACCGCCCCCGGTGTGCGCACCGGGGCCCTCCCCCGGCGGGGGAGGCAAGACGCCGACAGGGGAGAAAGATTTCCGGAAATGCCTTGTATTTCCCGCGGGACTGTGCTATATTCCTCTGCAGAGTTCTACTTCCTGCCAGACGGGGCCGCGGCCCCGGGGAGATTCTTCTATGAGCTTGACGATCCTGCAACAGCATTTTTTGCTGGACTGTATGCTGGAGATGGGCGATCTGCTGCTGGACTGCGGCGCGGAGATCACCCGGGTGGAGGACACCCTCAGCCGCATGGGCCGGGCCTACGGGGCCAGCCGGGCGGACGTGTTCGTCATCCCCTCCCTCATCAGCATCACCCTGAACTTTCCGGAGACGGAGCCGGTCACCGAGACCCGGCGCATCACCTCCAACGGCTCCACCGACTTCTACCGGCTGGAGAAGCTGAACACCCTC
>OCTX012247040.1_pt1 | contig 11951 bp, 11 predicted proteins | sample 1539691 | NCBI WGS metagenome assembly OCTX01 (sample SAMN02144231, study PRJEB22623) | gut metagenome | biome: sheep rumen | host: Ovis aries | place: New Zealand
CTTGGAAAGTACCATTTTTACGTATTCCAACTCTTTTCCCTCAGGTTGAGGGAAGTGAGGGTTTGAGGGAAACCTGCGCCCCATCTCGCTCAGGCCACCCCCGCCTGCCGAGCTATTTTGTAAAAAGTCTTGATGATTGCCCGACCAATTCTATGAGCTCGGTCATCAGGTAAGCCTGCGGGTCGTATCCTAAATAGCAAGCTCGTGATTTATTGGAACAGAGAGGGTCCACCTGTTTCTCGTCCAGGCGGTAGGTCTTCATCCATAACTTTAATATTTTTGCAGATTATTTTTGTCGTTTCAGAATTTATGCTTATTTTTGCAGCGTAAACTATTAGATTAAACTTTATGGTAGACGTACAACCCACTGTTTTCAACCCAGCCCAACTCTATCTGCTGGATTTGTTTTCGCGCGTTAAGAGTGACGAGGAACTGAATGATATCAAGCAACTCGTTACTGACTATTATGCCAAGAAGGTCGACGAACTCACAAAAAAAATGTGGGAGTCGGGCGAACTTGACCAGAAGCGTCTTGATGAGATTAGCGAGATGGATCTTCATCAGTGGCTGAGAGAACATAAAGCTAAGGATAAAATAGAAGCGTAGCAATGCGTATCGTTCTTGACACCAACAGCCTCATCCAGTGTGTGGCATATCACAGCGTGTATCGCAGGGTGTGGCAGTCTGTCTTGAACGGCCAAAACACCCTGTGTGTCTCCAACGAGATTCTCTTTGAATATGAAGAAATCCTGAGCAATTTCTTCAACCCCCAATTTGCGGAGACTGTTATCAACGCTATCTTGGAGAACAAGCATATAGTGCGGGGCAATCCTACTTATCGTTTCAACCTCATCACTGCCGACCCCGATGACAATAAATTTGTCGACTGTGCCATACAGACCAACGCGCGATACATCGTGACCAACGACCACCACTATGACATATTGCGGCAGATTGACTTCCCCAAAGTGGGAATCATTAAGTTGATGGACTTCCTGCTGATGATTCATGGGTAGATCCGTCGGCACATTTCTTTGAAAAATCTTGCTAAATGTTTGGCGGTTTCAATTATTTTTTTTGCACGTAAAAACGCGGAGGAACACTGGTAGCGGATGGAAGAACTGTGTTTCTCCGTGTTTTTCCGTGCCAAAGAAAGTTTGCTGAACCGCCTTGTTCTTTTTACGCCAGCTCGTAGATGCCGGTCGGCGTCTTGCGCTTGAGCACCTCGAGCTTGAAGTCCTTTCCGGCGACGATGCCATAGTCGCGCAGTACGGCCTCGACGGTCTTACGCGCCAGTTCGGGGTGGTTGTTCTCCTCGCTGAGGTGGCACAGCCAGACGTGGCGGATGCCGGGCTTGACGTTCTCGGCGATGGCGACGCCGCAGTCACGGTTGCTCAGGTGGCCGGTGCTGCTTTGTATGCGGTCCTTCAGGTGCTGGGGGTACGGGCCCTGCAGGAGCATCTCGACATCATGGTTGGCCTCGATGACGAGATAGTCGGCACGCGAGATGTAGGGGCGCATCTCGGCCGTGATAGAGCCCGCGTCGGTGATGATGCAGAAGGTGACACCGCAGGCCTCGATCTGGTAGCCGACGTTCTCGGTGGCATCGTGGGGCACGGAGAAGGGCGTGACGCTGAAGGCGCCCAGCTGCAGCGTCTCTCCCGGTGTGACGAAGCGCTTCATGTCGGCCGTCAGCTTACGTGTGACGCAATAGTTGCGGCCGATGCCTTCGTGTACGTTCTTGGTGGCATAGATAGGCAGGTGGAACTCGTGGCTGATGCTTCCCACCGACTTGATATGGTCGGCGTGGTCGTGAGTGATGAGCACATGATGAATGGAACTCAGGCTGAGGCCAAAGTCTCTGAACTGCTTCTTGAGCATGCGTATTCCTATTCCAATATCTATCAAAAGCCCCTCTGTCTCAGTGTAGAGGTAATAGCAATTACCACTGCTGCCACTGCCAAAGGATATGAATTTCAGCATTACAGTTGTTATTTTTTGCAAAAGTACAAAATAATTCATGATTCGGTGGCCTTAATTCATATTTATTTCTTACCTTTGTACTTTATTAAGATTTAGCACATGAAAAAATATCTGTTTTGCCTGTGCCTTGTCCTCTTCATGGGTTGTGAAGAGAAGGAGGCCGACCCCTACGCTAAAGTCGTGGCGTTTGCCGCGGCTTTTGCTGATGCCTACTTCAACATGGACTTCACGAAGGCACGCGGGATGGTGGCTCCCGAGGACGTGAAATGGCTGCGGTTCATGGCCTCGAACGTCACGCAAGAGGATGTCGACCTGCTGAACGCCCAGGAGGAGGGTGCCACGGCTGAGGCTGAGGGCTACGAGCGTCTGGACGACTCGACGCTGGTGGTCACGATGTGCGTCAGAAACTACCTGGTAAAAGACAGCCTGGGTGCTGCGGCCGGCATGGCCGACGAGGGGCGCTTCCGCTTTGTAGTCGTCGAGCGCGGCGGCGACTATAAGGTCAGAATGGAAGGCCTACCGCGAAGTGAAAGGCAAAGTCGCGACTGAACCGCGGGTGAAGCAGCGGATAGTGCTCGTCCTCGTCGAAGGCGGGGTTGACGGCCTTCATGCCTAAGTCGAAGCGTACAATGAAATAGTCGAAGTTAAAGCGGAAGCCCAAGCCGTAGTTGGCGGCTATCTGGCTGGGCAGGTTGCGCAGCGAGAACTGCCCGTCGGGCTGCCCGGGATAGTCGCGCAGCGTCCAGATGTTGCCGGCGTCGACGAAGAGGGCGCCGTCGAGCTTCCAGAACAGATGGGTGCGGTACTCGGCATTGAGGTCGAGCTTCATGTCGCCCGTCTGGTTGATGAAGTCTATTCGTCCGTCGCGTCCCTTGTAGCGTCCGGGCCCAATGCTGCGCACGGCCCATCCGCGCAGAGAGTTGGCGCCGCCTGAGAAGTAGCGCTTCTCGAAGGGCAGCTGGGTGGAGTTGCCGTAGGGATAGGCTATGCCCAGGCCGAGGTGGAAGACGAGCTGGTTGCTGTAGTCGAGCTGGAAAACGCGGGTCAGGTCGATGTCGGCCTTGACATACTGGGCATAGGCCACGTTGAACACCATGTACTGCCCTTCAGCGTTCTTCGAGGCACCCGTCAGCCCCGAGGCGAGGTTGAAGATGTTGCCCGCCGTCTCGATGTTAGTCTTCAGGGCCGTCTTTCCGTTGTTGTACGTCAGCCCGAAGCCCGTCTTGGTGATAAAGAGGTTCTGGTAGTTGTAGCGCAGGATGGCGTTGCGCGACGACACGTCGTCGAGGTACAGCGTCTTGAAGGTTTCGCTGATCCAGGGCATGAGCACGTAGTTGATGTCTATCAGGTCGAGCTGGTACTGATAGCGGTTGCCGGGCAGGGCCCAGCGGTAGCGCCAGGCCGCCGACCAGAGTCGCCGGTGGAACTCGGGGCGATCCTGCATGTCGTAGAGCAGCGACACCTCGCTGGTGGCGTTGATGCGGCGGCGCGTCTCGGCATTGACGAAGGGCATGATGAAGCGGGGAAACTTCAGTCGGGTCTCAAGGCTGTACTCCACGAAGTCCTGGTTGCTGTAGCCCTCGAGCCCCTCGATGGCCTCGTAGGCTCCGCGGAGCTCGATGGTCAGGTTCTCGGCCCCGCGGAAGAGGTTGCGGTTCTGGTAGGTCAGCGTGGCGGCAGCGCCGAGGTCGCCCGCCGTGTTGGTACCCTCGGGCTGGAAACTGACGGTCGACGGCTTGTTGGTCTGCAGTTGTATGCGGCAGTCAAGGAGTGCCGTGTCGGGCTGTTCGCGGAACTGGATGTTGGTGTACTTCACGGCACCCAGACGGCCGAAGTGGTTGTAGGTGTTCTGGAGGTCGCTGCCCGAGTAGTAGGCGTTCTCGCGGATATAGGTGCTCTCGGTGAGCACCTTCCGGCGCAGGTGCAGCACGCTGTCGTTCTTGTCGCCGCTGACAAAGTCCACCCGCCTTATCCTGTAGCGGGTGTGCAGCGTGTCGCTGTCGGCGGCGGTCCTGTTAAGCCCTAAGATGAGTTTCAGGTTGACGTTGCGCCCGCCGCCCAGGGTGTCGGCCTCGTAGCTGATGAAGTCCTTGTGGAATCGGTAATAGCCGATGTCGTTGAGCTGCTGGGTGATGCGCTTGCGCTCCTTGTCGAGCTCGTCGACGCTGAACTGGCTGCCCGGCTTCAGACCCCAGTTACGTGGGTCGTCGAGGCGGAGCTCCTCCTTGATGTGCGGGTCGTTGATGACGTAGTCGAGCCGGCCTATACGGTAGCTCTCGCCGGGGTAGACTTTATAGATGGCTGACTTCTTGCGGCCTTTGGCTCGCGTCCACAGCTCTACCCTGCTGTCCATGTAGCCATAGTTATTGAGCATCTGCTGCAGTTCGCCGACGGTGCGGTTAGCCTGCAGCGAGTCAAAGAGCACAGGCGGCTCGCCCAGGGTCCTGAGCAGCCTGTTGTACCACCGCGTAGAGTCGCGCCCCGACAGGGAGTAGAGCCCCAGGGGCAGCTTCACCAACGAGAACCACTTCACGTTCCCCTGCTGGCGGACGTAGCTCCGCATGGTGGCGGCGCTGATGTTCTTGTCCTTATGCTTACCATCGACGACGACCTTGACGTCGTCAAGCAGATAGCTGCCGTCAGGCACGTACTTCGTCTCGGCGCACGACGTCAGCAGGACTACCGCAAAGAGAAGGTATCTGAATGGTTTCAATAAGGCAGACGTGTTTAGCAGTAGACTATATCTTCAGTTCTTTCAGGATTTCAGACATGCGCTGCATGTTCTTGATGCGCATGGGTACAAGAGGAAGACGTAGGACGTTGGCAATAAACCCCATCTCGTGGAGCATGGCCTTCACGCCGGCGGGGTTGCCGTCGATGAAGAGCAGCGAGAAGAGGTCGATGAAGCGGTGGTGAATCTTGCGCGCCGGGTCGTACTCGCCGCGCATCTGCAGGCGTATCATCTTCGAGAACTCACGCGGCAGGGCATTGCCGATGACCGAGATGACGCCCACGGCACCGCACGACACCATGGGGAACGTCAGCGCGTCGTCGCCGGAGATGACATCGAAGTCGCGGGGCTTGTTCTTGATAATCTCGTCGACCTGCTCCAGGTTGCCGCTGGCCTCCTTGATGGCCACGATGTTGCGGCAGTCGCGGGCCAGGCGGACGGTGGTCTCGGCCTTCATGTTGACACCCGTACGCCCCGGCACGTTGTAGAGCACGATGGGCAGCTCCGTGGCAGCGGCGATGGCCTTGAAGTGCTGGTAGAGCCCCTCCTGCGACGGCTTGTTGTAGTAAGGACAGATGCTGAGAATACCATCGATGCCCTTGAAGTCGCCCGTCTTGAGCTCCTCGACGACGGCGGCGGTATTGTAGCCTCCGCAGCCCATGATGATGGGCACGCGCGCCTGAACGATGTCTACCACGAGGTTCTTGATCTTGAGCTTCTCCTCGGCTGTCAGTGTGGGTGTCTCGCCGGTAGTGGCAAGAATACAAAAGAAGTCGGCACCGTTGTCCAACTGATACTGAACCAAACGTTTCAGCGCGTCGTAGTCAACGGAGCCGTCTTCGCAAAAGGGGGTTATCAGGGCGATGCCCAATCCCCGGAATATGTTTTGAACCATGATGTTACCTTTTCTGTCAAATCCGGTGCAAAATTACACAAAAAGATTCGTTCCTGCAACAAATTACACAAAAAACATCATTTATCTTATAACTTTCTTACCGCCGACAATGTTCAGGCCGCGGCGAAGGCTCTGACGCCTGACGCCATCGAGGCCATAGACGGTCTGGGGCGAGGCGTCGCTACTGGGCGCGTCGATGGCCGTCAGCTGACCGCCCGCCATGACTGACTTCACGTCGTCGGCCGTCAGGGCGTAGTTGTAGATGCGGACGTCGTCGATGTCGGCCGAGAGCAGCGGGTCGGCCGCAAACTGGCTCCGCCCGATGAAGTTCAGCACGGGACGGATGTCGCCAGGCTTGATGTTGATGGTTGCCGACGAGGCGGCTTCCTCGCCGTCGACGTAGATGACGGTGCGCTCGTTGCCGATGGTCAGCACGACGTGCTTCCACTGCGACGAGGGCAGGGCCGACTTGCAGTCGAGGGTCTGTTCGTCGCCGCCGTTCTTGATGGCAAAGCGCATGACGTTGGTATAGCTGTTCTTGGGCGTCAGGAAGAGGTAGTGGTTCTCGTCGTTGCCAAAGTCGAAGAGGCGCTGCCACGACGAGCTGCTGCGCAGGCGCACCCACAGGGCGACCGTCAGTTCGTCGCCGGAGGCAACGGTGTAAGGCAGCTGCAGGTAGTTGCCCTGCCCACTGTTGAGCCTCAGTGCTGCCGTGCCCTGCTTGCAGTCGTCGGTATAGACGGGTGTGCCGCAGCAGGCAGCGTCCATCATGTTCACCGTCGCGTCGATGACATCGTTCTCCATCTGCCAGCAGGCCGTCATCGAGCGCGCTGCCGTCGGCGTGGCTTCAGCCGTAGCCGAGGGCTCTGAGAGGTTCTGCGCCCTGTCGATGGCCTTCACCTTATATATATATGCGGTGCCCGGCGTGCAGGTGTTGTCGGTGAAGGTGGTCTCGGTCAGCTTGCGTGCTATGGTGTTCCAGTCGGCACTGTCGGCCGGCGAGCGCAGCAGCATGTAGCCCTCGAGGTCGGCCTCGGCCGAGGCATTCCAGCTGAGCGTCACCGAGGCCGGGTTGGCCTGTGCCGTCAGTCCCTCGGGAGCTGCGGGAGCCTGGGTGTCGTAGTCGGCGTCTACGGGCAGTAAGCGGAACATCATGCGGCCACGGGTTGACTCGGGCAGCATGCCTGTCTGGATGAGCCGCGACGTGGCGGCGATGCCCGCCGAGGCCAGGTAGAGCGCACTCTCGCGGTTACGCAGGTAGTAGTAGCCGTTGCCGGCATACTCTGCGTACCACTGCTCGTTGCTCGTCGGGCTGTCCTGCGACCAGGCTATCATCTCAGCACCTGCCGACGTGGAGTAGTCCCTGACGTTGATGTGTACCTTTGAGTCGGCCACCGAGGCAATGTCCAGGAAGCTGTAGTCGCCGCCGGTGCGGCTGCTGCAGGGGGCTACCGTCCACTGCTGCTTCTTGTTTGCCGCCGAGAACTTCTGCAGCACGATGCTGCTGCCGGTTGCGGTCCAGGCGACGACGCTGCCCGTCTGCTTGTTGACAATCTTGTAGACACCGTCGAGCACGCCGGGGGCAACGTCCTCGCCCCACGTGACGTCGATGACGCGCTCGGCGTTGGTCTGGCCCGTCTGGTAGCCCGTGCCGCCGGGAATCTCCATTCTGAACTCGCGGAGCGGACCGTGGCCGTCGTAGTAGACGTCGCGGGCGGTAGAGACAAACTGGTAGCTGGTGGTCGCAGCCTGACGCTCGCTGGAACCGATGAAGGCCTTCACGCGACCGTCGTCATGACGATAGACCGAGGCGGCCGTCCAGTTGTTGCGGTGCTCGCCGTAGGCCAGCCGCTCGCCGTGGCGGCTTATCTGGCAGAACTCGCCACGGGCGCGGCTATCGAAGCCCCACCAGATGCCGACGGTCATGCCGTACTCCAGGCCGATCATGGCCTCGCCCACGTTGTGCATCTCGTCGGCGTAGGCCACCTTGCCGTCCCTCGCGACCTGCTCGTAGAACTTGGCGAAGTTGTCGAACGAGCCTGCCAACTGGTGGGTGTTGCCCCAGTCGTAGTAGTTCTTGCCGGGCGTGTACCATAGCAGCGCCTTGTCGTCGTTCAGGGTGTTGCCGCCCACCATGGCGACGTCGGCACAGCGTGGATACTGCTCCTTCAGCAGCTTGGCCACCTGCCACTGCTTGGCAGCCGAGGCGCCCTCCTCGACCGTCCAGTAGTCACCCTCGTTGAAGGGCGACACACCGACGACGGGGTGCTTCGTGTTCTGCTGCAGCCAGTGTACGTGACTGTTGATCATGGCTGCCCAGTGTGCGTTGTCGGCCGTCTTGTTCTTCACGTAGTACTCGTCGGTACCGGCCTCCTGGTCGGCGGTCAGCACCAGGGGCAGCGTGGTACTCACCTGGTTGAAGTTGTTGACGCGCTCGCGCAGGACGCTGATTATCGTGGCCGGCAGCACGGAGTCGTTGATCAGCGGCTTGGTGAAGCGGAAGGCCACGCGCCCGATGCCGATGTTCTCCTTCAGCATGTGGTTGATGCCCTTCTTCAGGTTCTGCTGGTTGATCCACGCCTGGTCGAGTCCCCAGGTCGGTTCGAAGCGCCGGCCCTTAGCACTGACGTCGAAGGCCAGCGAGACGTCGGCCTTCTTGTAGGCGGGCAGGTATCGGCTCGACGACGCCCGCGGGCCATCCTGCGCCGAGGCAGCGACCGTCGTCAGTACGGCCGCTGCCAGGATTGTAGGCTTGATATTCAGCATGTTACTACTCCGACTTAAAGAGATCCTTGATACCACCGATGCTGCCCAACAGGTTGGTAGCCTCGTAGGGCAGGTAGACGGTCTTCGTCTTGTCGCCCTCGGCCAGCTCCTGCATCATCTGGATATACTTCTGGGCCAGCAGGTAGTTGGCGGGGTTGGTCGACTTACCCACGGCCTCGGTAATCAGCTCGATGGCCTTAGCCTCAGCCTCGGCCACACGGATGCGGGCCTGGGCCTCACCTTCTGCCTGCAGGATGGCCTCCTGCTTGGCGGCCTCAGCCTTGTTGACGATGGCCGTCTTCTCACCCTCAGAGGCCAGGATCTCGGCAGCCTTCTGACCTTCCGACGTCAGGATCTGGGCGCGCTTGTTACGCTCGGCCTGCATCTGCTTCTCCATGGCGGTCAGCACGGAGTCCGGCGGCGTGATGTCCTGCAGCTCCACACGATTCACCTTGACGCCCCACTTGTCGGTAGCGTCGTCGAGCACGGCCGACAGTTTCTTGTTGATGGTGTCGCGCGAGGTCAGTGTCTCGTCGAGCTCCAGCTCGCCGATGATGTTACGCAGCGTGGTCTGCGTCAGCTTCTCAATGGCGTTGGGCAGGTTGTTAATCTCATAGGTGGCCTTGAACGGGTCAACGATCTGGAAGTAGAGCAGCGCGTTGATCTCGGTCTGCACGTTGTCCTTCGTAATCACGTTCTGCTTCGGGAAGTCATACACCTGTTCCCTCAGGTCGATGGTCGTCGAGTACTGGTAGCGCCCGTGGTTGAGCACGACGATCGACTTGGCGCGGTCGATGAACGGGATAATAATGTTGATGCCCGGCTGGAGCGTGGCGTAATAGCGGCCGAGGCGCTCGACAATCTTCGTTTCCGACTGGGGGATGATCACCAGTGCCATCTTGGCAAAGAGGATGACACACACTACGATTGCAATAAGTACATAAGTCATAATGTTGAGTTGTTTTTGGGGTTGTTATTTATTGGTTAATTGTCTCTACGGTGATGATGGTGCTCTCGCGGCCCACCACGCGCACGTTGGCGCCTGCGGGAATGTCAGCCAGCTCGTTGGTGACGGCCTTCCACACGTCGCCGTCAATCTGTACGCGACCGAAGCCGTCGTGGGCTATCGGCTCCACTACCCTGCCCTGGCGCCCCATCAGCGCGTCGGCGTTGCTCACGCGGGTGTCTTCGTCGGTGTGCAGATAGCGCTTGGCAAACGGGCGCACCCAGAAGAGGCACGTCAGCGTGAACAGGACAAACATGGCCAGCTGCCAGTAGATGTTGCCGCCTATCAGTGCGGTGACGGCTGCAAAGACCGCACCGATGGAGAAGCAGATGATGAAGAAGTCACCCGCCGTCAGTTCCAGAATCAGGCAGACGACGGCTACCACCGCCCAGAGCTGCCATAGATGTTGTGATAAATAGTCAATCATAACCTTTATGTTTAAAATGTCAATTCTAAATTCTCAATTATCAATTCTCAATTATCAATTGCTAAAAGCTCACAGCGTAAGCACGAAGTCGTCCCAGTCCTTCGACGAGCCCTTCTTGTTAAACACCTTCTGGTACAGTCGGCTGCGCGTCGTGGCCACGCTCTCCTTCGAATGGGCCGTCAGCAGGGCGATGTCCTTCGGCTGAATCCTGATCTTGATCAGCAGGCTCACGTGATACTCCTGTTCGGTCATGCGGTAGAGACTGTAGAGCTTCTCGGTAAACCCCGTGTAGATGCTGTCAACCAGCGTCGTCAGCTTCATCCAGTCGCCGTTTGTCAGGCTGCGGCCGCTCGCCAGACAGTCCTGCAGCCGCTGGTAGATATCCGACGCGAAGATGGCCGTCTCGGCCTGCTGCCGCTTCTCCTGCTCAATCTTCGCCACCTTATTATTATATGTAAGGGTGGCCTTCTTCTCCTCAAGCTCCAGTCTCAGCAGTGAATTCTCGTCGCCCAGTTTCTTCAGCAGCAACTCCAGTTCCTGTATCTTCGCCTCATTCTGAGCGATACTCTGAGCGCTCTGAGCCAACTGTTGCGCCTGCAGCGCGCGCACCTTGTCGAGCCGTTCCTGCATGGCTGTCACCTTGCGTCGGCTGCTCTGCACCGTCACCGCGAACAGCAGGGCGTAAACCACCAGACCTATGAGCAATTCGTAAATCATAGTGCAAAGATACGGTTTTTTCTGCAATCCTCCAAATTTTTCAGTTTGCAATAATTCACAACCGCTCCCTCAGTTTGCAAAAGTTTGCAGAAGCGTCATTTTCAGCCGTCAGGACGACCGAAAAGTGCCGTCGTTTCGTCGTTAGTCGCCCAACATTATTTTTAATAAAATCCGTCACATCCGTCACCGCCGCACATGTTTCTGATTATCAGCAGTCTGCGGGGTGACGGATGGCGGTGATGGGTGACGGATGACGGATGAAAAGAAAAATGTGTATGCCGCTGTCGGCAACGCTTGGGGGTTACTGCTTCACGTCGTTGAGGAACAGCGTGTTCGGAGCATCGTAGAGCCGCTTGTAGTCAGCACCGCAGGCATGACTCTTCGAAGGGCCGAAGAACTCCTTCTTGTAGTTGCGCCAGAGCAGGAAGTAGCTGATGGGGAACTGGTCCATGACGGGCTTCAGCACACGCGTCCACCAGGTGGCGTCGGTCATGTTCTTCAGTCCACACTCGGTGAGGGCCAGCAGCTTGCCGTTCTTCCGGCAGAAGGCGGTCATGAACGTCAGGTCGGCAGTGACGGCCTGGCGGAAGTCCTGCTCAGTGCCCCACTGGTAGGCATCCTCGCCGATGAGCGTCACGCGGTCGTTGCCGGGGTAACGCTCCATGAAGCGCTTCTCAGTCCACTGGCCGTCGAGGTTTGGCGAGTAGCTCCAGAGCAGGTTATGCAGTCCGCGCTCGTCGCGCAGGTAGTCCTGCAGCATGTTCCACAGCGAGTGGAACTCCTGGTCGGTGCAGTTCTTCTGTCCCCACCAGAACCACGAGCCGTTGTTCTCGTGCCAGGGACGGAAGATGACGGGCACGGGCTGTCCGTTGGCGTCCTTCAGCGAGGCGATGAAGTCGCCCACGCGCTGCATCCACTGCTGGAACTTCTGGTACTGCTGACCGCCGGGCAGGATGCTCGTCACGACGCCGGGAGTCTCTACGTCCCAGGCCGTGCCGCCGGTGAGGGGATTGCGCGGATGCCAGCTGAGGGTGACGATACCGCCGCGCTCGACGTGTGCCACCAGCTGTTCACGGATACGCATGAAGGGCACGCTGTCGAGGTTCTTCTCGTCGCCCATCTCGATGCCGCCGAGGTCGAAGCCCATGACGGCGGGATAGTCGCCCACGAGGTCGCGGATGTCGCTGCGCCCCCACTCCCACTCCCAGGTCAGCCCGTAGAAGGGGTCATCCTGGTGGCCGGCCATGTAGCCGCGCTTCTGCAGCGTCTCCAGTCGTGTTGCCAGCTCTGTGGCCGGTGTGATGATGTTCATCTGCTGCAGCAGCCACTGCTGCCACTCGTCCCACTGCTCCTGATACCAGAAGTGGGCCGTCTGCTGGTAGACGCTGAGCGTCTTGGGGCAGTTGAGCGTATTATAGGTGGCGTA
>OCTX012170687.1_pt1 | contig 11950 bp, 18 predicted proteins | sample 1539691 | NCBI WGS metagenome assembly OCTX01 (sample SAMN02144231, study PRJEB22623) | gut metagenome | biome: sheep rumen | host: Ovis aries | place: New Zealand
TCAATGAAGTTGTATTTGATGTTGTGATCATCGTCGGCCTTTCCAACGCCAACAGGGAACTGACCATGATTATGCATGACTTTGTCGAACTGGATATCAATAAGTACGGTTCCGTCATTCTTGATAAACAGAGCCTTGTTGTTCAGCAGCTTAAGAGTGAAGATCGTATGCTGAGAGTCAACCTCGTATGAATCTTGATACCAATACAGTGCGTCATTTGTTACCAGTACGCTCACTATAGGATCGAATGACGTACTCCCGTCTTCGCGTACGGTAAATATGCTCATCGTATGATTGGGTTCGAACGCCCTACCAGATTGAATAAGCAAATGATTGGTCTTTGAGAATTCATCCCTAAATTGCTCATCGGTAAGTAGTTTCTTTCCAAATTCCACAGTCGGAATAAGCTTCCTGATAGTCAATGGGGTTATACGGCCAAGAGCTATCAGCTCGTCCTCGGTATATCCTGGGCACTTCTCCCATACTGGGAATCCGAGTATCTTTGAGAGCTGGATTTCGTTGTAGGCGTCATCGCCAGTTCCTACACCTTCCTCGTGCTCCAAGTTAGGCGCATGGTTGTAACGGTTATTACACACACAGAGTTCCGACTTTCCGTCCTCGTCGACTGGCCCCATGTCGAAACCGATCATCGAACGTCCGTATCCTGGGTCGCCCGGTTTCAGCTTCTCGAAGCCGGGTGCCAGCGCTATGTACAGCTTGTTACCGCCTTGTGCGTATGAATCGAACGTGTACTTGCTCTCTAGGTAGCACCAAGGATCTGCAGTACAGTACGGAAGGAACTGATGGGCTTGTTCGAAATTCTTCAGCTCGATTATCTTGTATCCGTTGTCGGTGGACTGATTGTCCTTGGTGAACCGATCCCGTTCGGCATTTGTAGCAGACCTCGACTCGTTGCCGAACATGTCGGCCAGCTGGTCAAAGGTAAACGGCTTGGACTTGACCTTCATTCCCTTCTGCGGCCCTTCCTGTATGACCGAGATCCTTTCCAAGTTGCGTGTGAACTGTCCCTTGTGTGCGAGTGTTATGAACTTGACCAGACTGCGGAGCTGCGCCACCTTCTGCGTGTCTTCGTCGTCACTGTCGAAGTCAAGCTCGCCGTATGCGATTCGTGCGATGCCCGGTACGAAGTATACATCGCATCCCTGATGTACGAACGAGTCACGGATCTTGTTGAACACGGCCTCAGACCAGTTCTCTCCGTAGTCATCGGCAAGCTCTTGTTCAAGACCCATGGACTGGAGCATCTTCTTCATGTACTTTCTCGCGTCACCCTCGGAAGCCTCGTACAGTGCGATGACCGCCTCGGTGAGAGGTGACGTTGATAAAGAATAAAGGTAGGAATGGAAGTCGCACATCATGCCCCTAGTTTATCATTTTTATGCCGAAATTAGCCTTTTTTATGAATCCGGCTTGACAAGCATGAGTGTTGTTGCTATATTTGTACCATAACTAATGAGGTAGACCAATGTACGATAAGGAATTCGACCGCTTTGCGGAATTCATGGAAAAGCAACATAACGACGGCTGGGGCGGATACTTCTCTGGCTGCGTGAGATCCGCACAGAAGGCTTACAAGGCCATGGAATCGGACAACCATTCCGGTGCATCGTGGCACTTCGCGTCGAACGTGCTGTGTCAGGCTTTGTGGGGAGACCGTCTCGCACCCATCGAGAAGTCCGAACTGAAGAAGCCGTCCGAATACCCGGCTCGATTCCTTATCGACAAGTACGTTGGCTGGAAGTTCGAGACATTCAAAGACTTGCCGTTGAATTTCTACCGCATCACCAAGCCGGACGGAACCACGATCTATGACGACGAACGCCGAGTGAGGTTCGTCGTTGTCAAGTCCGAAACCGATCTGACGAACGTGACCGATGAAGACAAGCCGCACTGCTTGCAGCGCCTCTTGAACGACATCGCGGACGAAATGTTCCCCATCTCGTTCCCCTACCACTTCAATAACATCTTCAAGCACGTGTTCAATGTGACCGTCAAGAAGTTCGGCAACATGAGCAGTGACAACTGGTATATCCATGTCATTTCCGTCATCGACCCCGACCTCATCGTACATCCGGTCAACCGCTTCTTCCACTTCTATACGCAGAATACCGAAGACTATTCCCATGTCTTGAAGGAAATTGCTCGTTTCACCTATGACACCGGCAATGGCGAACGCTGAAGCCCTTAGTTGAGAATCAGCGTCATGTCGTATGCGCTGAACGGATTTTCTACAGTACCAGCTGCGTCGCAGTGTAGTTGTCCTACAATAGTCTTTCCGTTGGGAGTTGTCCCGTTGATTTCGTAAGTTTTCCTACGGGGCATTCCGTCTTCGCCAGGGTTGCTGTATCCGCCGTCAGTTGCGCCAAAAGTAAACTGGACTTCCGGGGCCGCTTGCTTGATGGTATCCAGAAGTCTGTACACACCAGCCCAGTTGTCGTCCTTATAAAGGTGGCTAGTCAGCGGCTGAGTCGCGTTGTATATCCGGCGGATTAATTTCGGCTTGTCGTTGGCGATCGCCTCGCACAAATATCCGAACGCTTCTTGAAGCGGTTTTGTAGCAGATGCGCAGTCATACGACTCGCATATGGAACGTATAAAATTGGAATATTGGAGTTGTTCTGGTGTCATGTTCCATGCCCGAACTTAGCTACTTGGCAGTTTATCGGATTTGCCGACGGAAATAAGAAAGGCGGCATTGCTGCCGCCTAGCTGAATACGTTAATCTAATGAGCTTAGATATTGTTCGCAAGTATCGAATCGACATACTTGCGGAAATCGTTGTCGGACACCATATTTCCGCTTTCTGACTGCGTAGTGCACCAGCGGTCGCAAAGCTCGCGGATGGCGCTTTCATAATCCGTGCCGTCATCTACCGGATCGGTAACCATCATGTCGGCGAGCTGGTCTTGCATGTCACGATTCAAAAACTCGTTCTCTTTGCGCTTCATGATACGGCGGACTGATGGAGCAAATCCTGAATTCTGACCAGTGGACGTGCCGTTGTCTGCCAGTGCCCATGCGTCACCGAACTTGCCTGACTGGCCCATACCCTTGGCACCTTCCTTGAAGTAACCGTAGTCGTCGGTTGTCTTGCCCAACGTCTTGGTCTTGTCGGCCTTGTTATCCAGAGGGCTGTTCTGCTTCCAATAGTTGGCATGCTGTTCTGCCCATTCCGGGTCGCCGTCGTTGGACACCTCGTTGTACAAGTCCTCGGACATCTCGGCAGTCGGCACATACAAGTTGCGGTCGTTCTTTTGGCGAACCTTTGCATCATAGTTGTTCTGGTCACGCAATGTCTTGCCGAACCAGTTTCCTCCGGTTGTACGGTCACGGTGTGCCTCGGTAAGGGCACAAGCTTCGCACATCCACGGCTGTTCGGACTCGTCGGACTCTATGCTGGTGCCGAAAGCCGCGATGTATTCGCTGTTGTCTTGCGGCAAGATGGAAGTGTCAACGCCTTGTGCGGAAAGGTCGTCCAGAGCCTTCTGGTAGGCAGCGTCAACGCCGTTAGCCGATGCGAACGCCTCGTCGAACACGTCCCACAGCTGCTTGGCCGCTTGCGGATCCGCATTGCTCGATTCGTATTCGTCGGTGGACATCTGGTTGAGGAACTTGTCGTCTACATCGTAAGCGCCGATGTTCTCCATGCCCAGAGTGGCCTCCATCATGGCGTCCAGACCCTTCTGGAGAGGCTGGATGGCGTCCACAATGCCGTAAATGTTACAAACGCTCTCGATAAAAGCCTTGTACTGTTCGATTTCTTTCATGTTGGTTTCCTAAAATAGCTATTTGACCATAGTTTATCGGTTTCTTGACAAGTTTGAAATGTATTGCTATATTTGTACCATAACTCACGAGACTGCGTATGGAACCCAATGAACTTATTGACGAATGCCGACAGGAGATTGACACGATCGATCAAGAGATCGTGACGTGCCTTGTACGGAGAATTAACATTACCAAGGACATTGCCGCGTACAAGAATCTCTTAGGCACGCCCATTCTTGACGAAGCTCGTGAGCACCAAGTGATCGACATGGCACGTGACTTTACCGAAGGATTGGTCAGCGAAGAAGTCGCAGAGAAAGTGAAGACGATTGTCGAACATGTCTTCCGGACAATTCTCGACACCAGCCGCCGTTATGAATATGGCTGCAAGTATGACGAAACCGTAGTAGATGCAGATTACGAGGGCGCACCGAAGGTAGAACCATTATTTACTTGCAATAGCGATAAGTATCTCGGCATCATCGACAAGGCCATCGAGGCTAACGAACGCAAAACAGCATGGTCGAACCAGTATGAGATCAACCGAATTAAAAACGCAATGGAACAGCTGACTGCTACGTTGCCGCAGATCAATGACTTGTTCGAAATGCACCGTCGACTTGAGAAAGCCGGTATCGACGTCACACGGGACGATATCCTTGGTTCCAGCGCAGTCCAGATTACCATAAATCACGACTTCGATGGGAAATACTACCTCTGTGGCGGCAAGACGAAGCTCGTCGCCATGGACGCCGATGGAAAGTTCTACGTGAACTGCACTATAACCGACTACAGGTTCGACCAATATATCGATAAGAAATTCCCGTACGAAGTGACACTCGACCAGCTTACTGAACTTATCAAGACTTATGGATTAGATGTAACGTATATTAAATATAAAATCAGTGACGACAAGACCATGAAAGATGTCGCATATGAATTCTATGCGCTTGCGGACGGACTCCACTACTATGCAGAAGGCTTGGCTGAATTTATTGCTCACTTGAGGACTTTCTAATGATCGAAACTACAATCCCATTGTTTACATTCAACGCCGCATACTTCGATGAATTGAGCAAAAAGGCAGACCAGCTGATTGATGCCAAAAAGACTCGATATGAGGACGAGGTAGCGCCGTTGTGCAAAGATCTAGAGAGATCAGTTGCCAACTTGAGGGCTACGCTTCCTCAAATTAACCAGATGTTCGAATTGCTATCGAAGATTTCAGGCAACGGAATCTGCGCAGTATCCGATCTCAAAGCAACAACACCAATTACGATTGATTTCCGATTGTTCGATAAAAGCATTGTCGATAATGATCCACATAAGTACCTTGTGAAGATGGACGCGGACGGACAATTATATGCGCACTGCCAGTACTTTATGTTGGCTCAGGAGAAGGAGATCGAAGTTAGTCTCGACTACATTGTCAGCCGCTTGAAGGAATATGGCCCGGACACCGAATTCGTACACGGTATATGGATTCTGGTTAACAACGCAAAGATGAAAGATTTCGTCAAGGGCGTCAAGAAGATCGAGAAGGAACTTCCGCTGCTTGCAGAAGCAGTTGCCGAGTACATCCGAACCACGTACAATAAAACGGTAGGTGCAGAATGATTTCTGAATATTTCTACATGCCAGCTACCAACAAGAAGGTTACCGAGGAAGACCGCATCAAGTTCACCCAGGACCGCATCAAGTCCGTCCGCGAATTTCTGCAGAAGGTCGTGTTCGAACCGATCTTCATTCCGGACATGCCGTCGTCGGAACACGATCCGTTCTTCGACCAGTTCAGCGGTACAAAGTCGCTGCATGCCGACTGGAAAGCCGCAGTAGTCCCTAGCCATGTGGTAATCAACCACAACTGGTGGCAGAAGAACGTGGAAGAGTTCTGTACCGAGCGCCGCGTGAAGATTCCGGACATCGACTTCTTCTACATCCTCATGCAGATGTGCCGCGAGCGCAACTGTACGGCGACTCCGTTGTCTGGAACGATGGGTCTCTCGCTCAACAAGCCGAACTGGCTATTCGAGGTTCCGAATGACTAACGGCGAATCTATGACGGACAACAAGCAAGCTAAAATGGAAAAGCTTACCGTAGGTATGCTTAAAAAGCTGCTGAAGAACAAGGAACTGCACGACTCCGACGAGGTGTTCGTCGACTATCCTAGCGGCTGGAGCGGTGTGTTCCAAGTCTACCGTTCAGATAACCGTCTGTTCTTGCTGGCCTCCGACAAGTTCAGCGACAGTGGTATCGGTGGCGGCGAGAAGTGCATTGACCATGAGTTCTGGAGATCCAAGGATTTAGACGAGGACGAATGATGGCTAAGCGTGTGACATACAAGACACTGTCCGAATGGCTTGCAAAGGGTAACGGTCACGTCAAGGAACGTAGTGTATGTTCGAAAGATTGTGATAGGATTCGTACCCATATTGAGTACCTCCAGTTCTATGAAAACAAAGAGGTTCCCGACAAATATACCATCAGGGTTTTCGGAACTACCAAGTGGCTTGAACCAACTGCGAGAAACTTGTACCCAAAGAAGAGGAAATCATGAGTGAGTTTAATCCACTACAGTACGCATTGCCGCTTATCATGCCAGCTAGGGTAAAGATGGTTCCACCGACTTGTCGTATAGTTCCTATGCCGTATTCACTCAATCCGTTCAAGCAGAACCGAGCTACCAGAAGGAAACGCAGATAATGAGCGCATTCACACCTAAATATCCGATCTCCGACGAGGACATGCTGGACTTGTTGCACAAGTACCCTTTCTTGAAGTTCAGAAAGGAATACGGCAGCAATAAGCCGCTGCACGAGTCCGAAGCCGAAGATGTCGAGAACAACTACTACAAGTACTGGGACGGCCACGGATGGGAAGACCTCTGGAAGAACCGCTACCTACCCCGTCTGTTCAAGCTGTACGATTCCTGGGACGACGAAACCAAGAATTGCTTCGAGTTCATTGACGTGAAGGAAAAGTACGGAGAACTCCGTGTGTACACGTCCGTGTCTACTGGCGAGGACTCTCTCAACGGTATCGCCGAATCGCTGTCAAGCTGGATATGCGCCGACTGTGGCAAGGAACCACGCACTGCCGACGGCAAGCGTGTCATCTGGACTACCGGTGGATGGATTACCAACCTCTGCGAGGACTGCGCTCGCAAGGCTATCAGCAAGGGTATCCGTGTTACCGAGGAAGACCAGCTCGACAACATGAAGACTGTCAAGGAGAAGCCTTTCGGCTACACAAGGTTCAGCCGAGAAGGCGACACAAAGGTAATCTACAAGGAAACCGAGGACGGTTGGCTCGAACGTGACCACGTGGAGACTGTTCCTAAAGAAGTGTTCAAACAACAGTTCATGCAAGACATGAAAGGAGAATGATTATGCTTTCAACAATTTATTGGATTTCTGTGGTCGTGATTATCTTGGTAATCTTCTTGATTGCCTTGATCGTGAAACATGCCAAGCATGATGCGGATATGGGTGACACTGTTATCCTGGCGGTTTTGGTAGTTCTTATTATCGCATTCGGAATGCCGTTGATTTCCTCAATTAACCATATCCACACGCCGCTAAAGGTCATCATTACAGACATGGATGGCAAGGTTACCGTATACGAAACCGAGCGTGGGTATGTTGATGACAACAAGGACTACTGGCGTATCTACGACAAGGACAGCGACGACTGGTCTGAACACCATAACTTCAAGTCCGCACAGATTGAATACCTGGATAATTAATTATGTGGGAAATTTATTTTGACACGTACTGTGTACTGATGTGTATTTTTGCGATTACTGGTGGTAGCTCACTTGCGATCGCAATGGAAACTAACTGGAATCCTCCATTCTTCACAGCAATTTTATTATTCCTTCTGGCGTTACTTGTCCATCTCGTGACCCCGACGGAAGAACAGATGCTTACCAAAGAATATGACGATATCAAGGCGTCACGTCCGGCATGTGCAGTAGTAATCGATAAAAACATCGATTCGGCATCCTTGCAGTGCTTGCGTGAGTACAAGAACTACTTGAGTGATTCTATCGACGCCGCCAAGCAATACTACGAACATTTCAGCGAACTTAAGACCGATCTCAAGAGGTAATATGGGAATCAATTGTACATGTCCGCTGTGCCGTCATGGCCGAGGCGAGCTTACCGACCGCGAATATGCGTGGTACTTGAAGGGATGTATCGAAATCCTTTCGTCCATACCGAAGAGCGTACTTGCTTTCTGCGAGCGAGACGACGCGACGGCGGAAGAAACACGATTCGAAGACAATGCGTACGACGAGCTGCACGGCGGCAGCATTGTATTGAAAGAAATGATTGAGAAGATGAAGAAGGCTGGCATAGAGGTAGACCCGGCGTTCCTTCATCCAGAACAATTTACTCTGCCAAAGAATGAGGTGAAAGATGGATCTGATGATGATTGCACGACAGAGAATTGCAAGTGAAGAATCAAAGCGAGTCGACGAACAGCTCGGCGTCTCCCCCGTAGTGAAACAGAACGAGGAAGCACTTGCCCGTAGGCGTAGGCTCAACAATGAGGCGAACCGTAGGTACAGACAGACGGAGAAGGGAAAGAAGACCAATGCGCTCAAGTGCAAGAAGTACTTCCAGTCACACCGCAAGCAGTGCCAGCAGTACGTCATCAACTACAAGAACGAGTTCCACGAGAAGTACGGAGTCTGGTTCACCGCATGGAACTACTGGAGAAAGAAGCTCGTCGAGGGCAAGTGTACGGAAGCCGACGTGCCTCCGCAGTACAGCAAGATCCTCGCCGACTGGAAGCAAAAACAAGGAGAACCGAATGTTCCGAATAACATTATTAGCATTGACGCTGTTAATCAGTAGCGCATTCGCCAAGAGCGAAACATGTAAAGAATTCCTCGTATGGAATCCAGCTACGAGGGATACATTATTTGCATTTGTGCGAAACGCCGAGGACAAGTCGACTAAAGACGGCTCGTGCTACTACAATTCTGGATGGACTGCCAAGGTGGTCGAGTGGCATTGCCAGAACATGTACTTGATGCAAGATGGCAAGTCCACGTTCCAGAAGGATCACCGTGGTTCAATCAGTCTTAACCCATACCAATTCTTTTGCCGTTCGAGGTGGTAAATATGGTTCCAAAGTATAGTTCATTCCGAATTACTGAAGGCATCGAGAAGTTCTACGACTTCTTTAAAACGTATTCCGAACGTGGATATCATCTTACGTGTGGTTGGGAGATCCGACTAGATGAGTGGTATGATCCGAACATCACTGGCAGTACGATTCGCTATATTGTATTCAGTGGCGTGTACGACGAAATCAAGTTCGATGTGCATTTCGCGTTCAAGTCAAATTTCCGCGAGGCATTTGTCGGAAACATCTGCCCGACGAATCGGTCACGGCTTTCTCCCAACGAGTACAACCAGTGCTTGGAGAAATTCGTGAACGAGGTCGTGAATTGGTATGACAAGATCAACGCTGACGGCGAGTTCAGATACGAATACACGGCAATCCCGTCTACGCCGATCAAGCCGCTCGAAGCGAGTGCCAGTAAAGTACCGGCTGGTAAAATCGTGTTCAGTATCAATGATGGAGAAGCTGGTGTCAGTGCCGAATTGTACGCAGTGTTATCTGCCGATATCGACGTAGCTAAGATTATCGAACGCTTTGATCCCAGCAATGAAGAATCCGTGTTGACTACGGCCAAGATGTACGATAGCGCAGACATTATTCTTGATACCAGTAAGACTGACGCATTCCGTGTGGTTGATAGCGACAAGTCGGCGATCGATCTCTTGTCCGAACCATGCGTGATTAACGGATTTACGTTCATGGGATCAACTTACATTAGCGGCAACTGTGGCATTGGTTACCGTTCCAAGGCTGTCGTAATGGCTGACCGAATTGAATTAATGTTAGGTTAATTTTACATATATTTCATTATTAATCTGCGTATGGTGTTGACACATACGCCGATTTGTGCTATATTTAGGGCATGGAAAAGAAAAAGCTTACTATGTTCATCTCTAAGAAAGTCCTCGGACGCTACATCAACGGCAACCACTCTGTCGTAATCTTCGAGGACGGCACTAAGATCAAGTCTACCGGACACTGGGAAAAGAATCTCAAGAACGGTGCCAACGTCTGGGTCGAGGACGACCAGGACCACTTCACCTACGACTTCCCGGAGAACTTCGACATCAAGATTACCGACTACTGCGACGGCGGCTGTATCTACTGTCACGAAAACTCCACCATCAAGGGAGCCCACGGCGACCTCGTCGGCATGGAACCCGTGTTCCGTTCGCTCCACGCTGGAACCGAATGCGCAATCGGCGGCGGCAACGCCCTCGCACATCCGGATCTGGAATGGATGCTCAAGGTCTTGAAGGAACAAGGCGTGATCGCCAACATGACCGTGAACCAGCAGCACCTCAAGCGCTACAAGGACAAGCTCTTGAAGTACGTCAAGGAAGAACTCGTCCACGGAATCGGCGTGTCCCTCACGGACTCCACCAACAAGGACGACCTTGCCATCATCAACGAACTGGGCAACAACGTGGTCATCCACGTAATCGCTGGCATCTTCTCCCAAGACGACGTCGATTTCGTCAAGGGTCACAAGATCCTCGTGCTCGGCTACAAGGACTTGCGTCGCGGCCACACCTTGTTCGAAAACCAGTCCGACAAGATCAAGACGAAGATCCAGTGGCTCGTATCCTACTTGCCGGAACTCAAGAAACAGTGCAAGTGCATTTCGTTTGACTGTCTCGGCCTCGAACAAGTAGACCCCAAGACCGTGCTGAACATTTCCGACAAGGAGTTCAACACTCTCTTCCAAGGTAGCGACACCGACGTGACCGACAACGACGGCAACATCACTTGCTGCACCATGTACATCGACGTGCCGAACATGAAGGTCGCCCGTATGAGCACCGCCGCTCTCGACAAGCGTTACGACTTCACTGGCAAGGAAAACATCGCCGAGCTTCTGAAAATCACCACGCAAGGCTGGTAACATGCAGTTCGTAATCAAGTTTCGTTCGGCTCCGGCACGTGACCATTTTGAAAGCGAGATCCGTTACCATCTTGGAGATTCACCATTTGTAATCATCAAGAAGAGCAAGGCAACGGTTCCTACTCTCATTGTGGTCACTAAGCGCGACGACGCTATGTTCGTCGGGCCGGTCGAGAACAAGTTGATTACATACATGGCTACTATCCATCATGACAACATGGTATCCCTTTACATGCAACATTCAAAGGAGAAATGAAATGAAAACTATACGCCGTGGAGTATTCGAAACTAACTCCAGTTCGGAACATTCAGTAACCGTAGGCGAGGAAATTTTCGCATTGCCGAAGGCTCAGTATGAACAGTTCAAGGACGGCAAGGCATTCTTTGACAAGTTGAATGAGCAGTTCATTACTGGCAAGCAAGCACTGCATACGGTACATACCAATGCGAAGTATCTTAGTCATATACAACATGCCCAGTGCGAACCGATCAGCCTTCAAGTTCTGATGGATATCGTCAATGGTGAATATTATTGGAGTACCGAATCGTATATTAAGCACCTCAAGAAGGCTTGGGTGACCAAATACGGCCTTTCCGTGGAGCTTGTCCAGCTAATTCGTGGCATTTTACGTAACAAAGGCTGGTCTGCTTACAAGCAATTCCAGAACGACATCTATGCCGACTCGGTAGACTATATCGAAAAGGAAATCAAGACCGCTCGACACACTACCGTAGTGGCCTTCGGTCACGCATGGGCTAACTGCGATTAGGAGATAATATGATTCAAGAAATTCGCGACATCAAGAACTACTCGTTCAACCCCGTTCTGGAAAGCAACGAAAAACTGTACGATACCCCGGTCACGCTGTTCGGAAAGCCGTGGCGCATCATGGACGATTTCTGGATGAAGCATGTCCATATCAAGATCACCGACCGCTGCAACGCTCGCTGTCCGTTCTGCATCGAGAAGGAAAGCCACCTCAAGGACAACCCGGTCAAGCTGATGGCCAACCTTCAGAGACTTATCGCCGACCTCGATAGCCAAGGCCATCTGGCCACGGTGAGCATCACTGGCGGCGAACCGTCCCTCAGCCCCATCGCTGCCGAAGCCGTGGACTTCTTGAAGGGTAACTACAAGG
>OCTX012282625.1_pt1 | contig 11950 bp, 9 predicted proteins | sample 1539691 | NCBI WGS metagenome assembly OCTX01 (sample SAMN02144231, study PRJEB22623) | gut metagenome | biome: sheep rumen | host: Ovis aries | place: New Zealand
AAGAGGAGGAGACTCGAACTCCCACGTCGCACTTGACACTACCCCCTCAAAGTAGCGCGTCTACCAATTCCGCCACCTCTCCAACAAAAATCATTCTGAATGACGTTGTGCCCAGAACAGGACTCGAACCTGCACACCTTGCGGCACACGCACCTGAAACGTGCGCGTCTACCAATTCCGCCACCTGGGCATGTACCCGGACAAATCAATGACTTATCCTTCGTTGTCATTCAGAATGTTGAGCGGAAAACGGGACTCGGACCCGCGACCCCAACCTTGGCAAGGTTGTGCTCTACCAACTGAGCTATTTCCGCTTATTATTCAGACGATCGGCCTTTTCAGAAACACTCGGCAAAACCGTAAGTTTTTGCACATGTTTGAATAAAAAAACCGCATCTAAAGCATATCTCTCTCGATTGCGGATGCAAAGGTAATGCTTTTTTCTGAATCACCAAAAACTTTTTCGGTTTTTTTTTCAATCCATGCGATTTTTGTAGTCTTCATAACAGAATATCCGCAACATCTCCAGCTCACCGTTGCTTCGCAGCAAGGCTAACGACGGATGGGAGATGCCATTGAACATTGTCGTCTTCACAGTTGTGTAATGGAGCATATCCTCAAAGATGATGCGCTCCCCGATCGTCAGCTCATGATCAAAGGCCCAGTATCCTAAGAAGTCACCGCTCAGACAACTATTTCCTCCCAGACGATAGACATGGGCATATGGGGAGGGACGGTCCGATTCCTCAATGACCTCTGCTCCTCTCACCGCTGGCATGTAAGGCATCTCCAGACAATCTGGCATGTGACATGTAAAACTCACGTTGAGGATAGCCGTACGGATACCTTTGTCCTCCACCACATCAACCACCTCTGACACCAACGGACCCGTCTGCCAGCCAAAGGCACTACCGGGTTCCATAATCACTTTCATGTGGGGGTATCGAGCCTTGAAGCCTTTTAATATATTAATAAGGTGTATGACGTCATAGTCCTTACGAGTCATCAAATGCCCTCCTCCGAAGTTAATCCACTTCAGTTGGGGGAACCATCGTGAAAACTTCTCCTCAATATGCACAAGTGTACGTTCAAACACATCGTCGCCACTCTCACAATGACAGTGGCAATGGAATCCCTCAATATCTTCAGGTAACAGGTCGGGCAAACGATCAGCACTCACCCCAAAACGGGTTCCTGGAGCACAGGGGTTGTACAACAACGTTTCCACCTCAGAATATTCAGGATTGATCCGCAGACCGAGGGAGATTCCCTGAGCACGTTGATGGAAACGCTCATACTGACTGAGAGAATTGAAAGTGAGATGACTGGAGCAGCGCACAATCTCATCAAATTCCCCATCGGTATAAGCGGGAGAGTAAGTGTGCGCCTTACTTCCGAATTCCTCTGCTGCCAAACGGGCCTCAAACAACGAACTGGCTGTAGTAGCATGGATATACTCTCGGAAGATAGGGAACGTTTTCCACAAGGCGAAGGCCTTGAAGGCAAGAATGATCTCTATGTCAGCTTCTGCGGCAACCCGAGCAATCAGTTTCAGGTTATCACGCAGCAGGTCCTCTTCCAGAATGTACACGGGGGTCATCACCCCTTCGAACGTTTGTCTATTCACTTTCATCTTGAAACATTTGGTTTGCAAAAATACGAAAAAAACATGAATTCTCAAAATGTATGACAATCATAGACAACAAAAAAATGCCCAGCTCTTCGCAGAGGTAGGCATTTATCTCAAATAGGTATTAGCTTTTTTAAGGTAAAAAGATTGTATTCAGGATAACGTTGGCAAAGGTACAGCCATTTTTTCGACAAAACAAATATTTTTATATGTTTCATAACATATTTTATTATTCGTAGTTTCTTCCCTTCCCCACCCCTTCCTTTTCTAATTAAAATAAATAAAAAAGTATTTTTTAGTCTGGTCATGCCTATTTCTCACAGATTTGTTGTACCTTTGCGCACAAAATAAAAAACTTTGATTATGGCAGAAATAAAAGAGAACAACAACGAGGTGAAGAAAAGCCTGAGCTTCGTTGAACAGTTTGTGGAAGAAGATCTCGCAGAAGGTAAGAACGGAGGAAGAATCCAGACCCGATTCCCTCCGGAGCCTAACGGATACCTGCATATTGGTCACGCCAAAGCCATCTGCATGGATTTCGGGATTGCCGAACGCTACAACGGTGTCTGTAACCTTCGTTTCGATGATACGAATCCCTCGAAGGAAGACACCGAGTATGTTGACTCGATCCTACACGATATCCAGTGGCTTGGATTCAAGTGGGGAAACCTTTATTATGCCAGCGACTACTTCCAGCAGCTGTGGGATTTTGCCATCTGGATGATTGAGAACGGCAAGGCGTATGTTGACGAGCAGACAAGTGAGCAGATTGCCGAGCAGAAGGGAACGCCCACACAGCCTGGTGTGGCCTCTCCCTATCGTGACCGTCCCGTGGAAGAGAACCTTCGTTTGTTCCGTCAGATGAATACCCCAGAGGCCGTGGAAGGAAGTATGGTTCTCCGTGCCAAGCTCGACATGGCAAACCCGAATATGCACTTCCGTGATCCGATTATCTATCGCATCATCCATACCCCCCACCACCGTACGGGTACCCAGTGGCACGCCTATCCCATGTATGACTTTGCACATGGACAGAGTGACTACTTCGAGGGGGTGACCCACTCCATCTGCACATTGGAGTTCGTACCTCACCGTCCGCTATACGACCATTTCATTGATGAACTGCAAGAGATGCAGAACCAGAAGGAATACCGTCCACGACAGATTGAGTTCAATCGTCTGAACATGACTTATACGGTTATGTCCAAGCGCAAGCTCAAAGCTTTGGTGGATGAGCACCTGGTAGCAGGATGGGATGATCCCCGTATGCCTACTGTTTGTGGCATGCGTCGTCGCGGCTATTCTCCAGAGAGCATCCGCAAGTTCATCGACAGCATCGGCTATACTAAGTTCGACGCCTTGAACGACGTGGCCTTGTTAGAGGCTGCCGTCCGTGATGACCTCAATGCCCGCAGTACCCGTGTCTCTGCCGTGCTGAACCCCGTGAAGCTGGTTATCACCAACTATCCGGAAGACAAGACAGAGGAAATGACTGCAGTAAACAATCCCGAGAACGAGGCTGACGGCACACACACAATCACTTTCAGCAGAAACCTGTGGATCGAGCGCGACGACTTCATGGAGGTTGCCGAGAAGAAATACATGCGTCTGGCTCCTGGCAAGGAGGTACGCCTGAAGAATGGCTACATCATCAAATGCGATGAGGAACATCCCTGCGACAAAGATGCAGAAGGGAATGTTACCACTATCTATGCCACCTACGATCCAGAGACCCGCAGCGGCATGCCTGGTGCCAACCGTAAGATTAAAGGCAAGACCTTACACTGGGTAAGCGCCGATCATTGCAAGAAGGCTGAGGTAAGAATCTACGATCGCCTGTTCAACGTAGAGAACCCTGGAGCTGACGAACGCGACTTCCGCGAGTTACTCAACCCCGAGTCACTAACGATTATCGACACTTGTTATGTTGAGGAATATGCCGCTGAGCGTCAAGCTGGAGAGTATTTGCAGTTCCAGCGCATCGGCTATTTCATGGCTGATCCCGACAGCACACCTGAACATCTGGTTTTCAACAAAACCGTGGGTCTAAAAGACACATGGGCAAAGCAGAATAAATGATTAGCGCAGATTATTATTACACAAAAGAGTTCAAGGAACTTCTAAATAAGTACGAGACATGTGAGCACGAGCAAGAAACAAGTGTCTTCTGTTCCACTGAATATTGCTGTCTTGCATCCTACTACTATTTCTCCGACAAGACCGAGAAAGCCTTATCCGTGTTAAACGAGGGCCTGAGTTTCTACCCAGACTCTGTCGACATGCTTGTCCTCAAAATCCATGTGCTTCTCAAACAGCACAAGAACACAGAGGAGATTCGGACCATGCTGGAGGAACATGAGCTGATAGATGAAGATGCCCGATCCTATGTTTCCTCTTTCCTCTTGATTACAGACAAAAGGTATAAAGAGGCCAACAACGCCTTCAAAAAGGTGTACAAGGAGATGCCTTTGGAGGAAGAGGAAAAAGATGCCCAAGCACTCAGCATCGCATGGGCTTTCTACCATGCCGGCCAGTTCAATTATGCTCGTTACTGGATGGAAAAGGTGAAAAACCATGACAAGAACGACTATCTCGAGCTTTATGGACATATCATTCTCGCTGAAGGCAAGTTTGTTAAAAGTGAGAAGGTCTTTCAGAAACTGATCGATAAGAATCCCCATGTGGCCAGATACTGGGAAGGCTTGGCTCATAGTCAGTACGGAAGTGAGAAATTCAGTGAGGCATCCACCAATTGCGACTATGCGCTTGCCATCAATCCGGAAGACGAAGTCGCCCTCTTCCTCAAAGGAAACATCATGTTTATGATGGATAACTACCCAGAGGCATTGAAATTCTTCAAGCGTTATAGCCAACAGCTACCAGATGATGGAAGTTGCTTGTACTACCAAGCAAAATGTCTGCTGGAGATGGAAAAGGAGAAAGAGGCTTTGAACGCTCTCCTTGAATCTTCTCGCTTGCTGGAGAAGTACCCTGAATATCAGGTGGTGGTTCCCCTCTATTACGTTTATAGGGATATTGCCCTCCTTTTGGAAGCAGATGGGAAATGCGAGGAGGCATTGTCGTATGTTGACAAGATAGATAACCATGAGGGAAATAAATTGGAATTGATGTTGATGCGTAGCCGACTCCGTTTAGAGGTGAAATACGCAAGTAAGTTAAAAAATGAGTTTGAGGACGAGGCAGAAGAGGAGGATCAATAATTATTGTTTTTGATGAACTGGATAACATCTTTATTAGGAAACTTAAACTATGGAACGGTATTTTTTCTGATGATGCTTGAAAGCACCGTCATACCCGTTCCATCTGAACTGGTTGTAAGTCCTGCTGCCTACCATGCCGCAGGAGGCAACCTGAACGTATGGTTAGTGATTCTTTTTGCCACGTTGGGTGCTGACCTCGGTGCTACCATCAACTATGTCGTGGCCTACTTCGTGGGACGACCTGTCATATATAAATTCGCCAACAGCAAATTAGGAAAGCTTTGTCTGCTCAATCAGCAGAAGGTGGAACGCAGTGAGAAGTATTTCTATGATCACGGAAAGGTGGCCACTATTACAGGACGACTGATTCCAGGTATCCGCCATCTCATATCCCTGCCTGCCGGTCTGGCCAAGATGCCTTATCATACTTTCCTGCTTTATACCACCATCGGTGCTGGTGTATGGAACATGATTCTCGCTGCTTTAGGCTGGTATCTCTACTCCATCGTCCCCGAGAGTGAATTGAACGATAAGATCATGGAATATGGTGATTATATCAAATGGACCATTATCGGTTTGGTGGGTATCGGCATCGTTTTTCTCATCGTCAGGAACTATCTCAAGAAAAAAGCTTCCTGACCTTCCGTCTCTCACGATTGTTTATCGTATCTCTGTGGTATAAACTACGAAGTTACTCGGTCTCGGAAGAAAAACAAACGGTTTGTTTTGTTCTTCGCCTGACTTTTCGTATCTTTGCGACAAAATTCAAATTTAAGGTAAAAACAAATGATAACACTGACAAATATCGCCATTCAATTTGGCAAACGTGTACTGTATAAAGATGTGAACATCAAGTTCACCAGTGGCAACATCTACGGTGTGATTGGTGCTAACGGAGCAGGAAAGTCAACCCTTCTGAAAGCCATCAGCGGTGAACTGGAACCCAACAAAGGTACTGTGGAGCTGGGAGCAGGTGAGCGTCTCTCTGTCCTCGACCAGGACCACTTCAAGTTCGATGAGTTCACCGTCATGGACACTGTTCTGATGGGGCACCAGCCCCTGTGGCAGAACATGAAGGAACGTGAGGCTCTCTATGCCAAGGAGGAGATGACAGAAGAAGACGGAAACCTTGCTGCCGATCTGGAACTGAAGTTCGCGGAGATGAACGGATGGGAGGCAGAAAGCGAGGCTGCCCAGCTGTTGCAGAACCTCGGTGTGAAAGAGGAGCAGCATTACAAGATGATGGCTGAGCTGTCGAACAACGAGAAGGTACGTGTGATGCTGGCCAAGGCTCTCTTCGGTCATCCTGACAACCTCTTGCTCGATGAGCCCACCAACGACCTTGACCTGGATACCGTACAGTGGCTGGAGGAATATCTGAGTAGTCTGGAACAGTGTGTGCTCGTCGTATCCCACGACCGTCACTTCCTTGATGCCGTTTCCACCCAGACCGTTGATATCGATTTCGGAAAGGTAACCGTATTCTCAGGAAACTATTCGTTCTGGTACGAGAGTTCTCAGTTAGCCCTCCGTCAGGCACAGAATCAGCGTTTGAAAGCTGAGGAGAAGCGCAAGCAGCTAGAAGAGTTTATCCGTCGTTTCTCTGCCAATGTGGCAAAATCCAAGCAGACGACCTCCCGCAAGAAGATGCTGGAGAAGCTGAACGTGGAGGAGATCCGTCCATCGAGCCGTAAATATCCGGGCATCATCTTCCAAATGGAACGTGAGCCGGGTAACCAGATCCTGGAGGTGGAAGGACTGAAAGCCGTGGATGCCGATGGCACGGTGCTCTTCGATAACGTGTCGTTCAATATCGAGAAAGGTCAGAAAACCGTCTTCCTCTCCCACAACCCTAAGGCCATGACCGCCCTGTTCGAGATCATCAATGGTAATCGTGAAGCAGAAGCAGGAACCTACAAATGGGGTGTGACCATCACCACCGCATACCTTCCCTTGGACAATACAGAGTTCTTCAAAAGCGACCTGAATTTGGTTGACTGGCTGTCACAATACGGTGTTGGCAATGAGGTGACCATGAAAGGCTACTTAGGAAGGATGCTGTTCAAGCAGGAGGAAGTGGAGAAGAAAGTGAACGTGCTCTCCGGTGGTGAGAAGATGCGCTGTATGATTGCCCGTATGCAACTGAGAAATGCCAACTGTCTGATCCTCGATACTCCTACCAACCACCTCGACTTGGAGTCGATCCAGGCTTTCAACAACAACCTGATCCAGTTCAAGGGTAATATTCTCTTTGCTTCCCACGACCATGAGTTCATCAATACCGTGGCCGACCGTATCATCGAGTTGACACCGAAAGGTACGATTGACAAGTTGATGACATACGACGACTATATCTACGACAGCTCCATCAAAGAACAGAAAGCAAGAATGTACGAATAATCTGGCACGGTATTTGTAATGTGGTTTAAAAAGAACAAAAAGTCTAAAGTTATGAGCGAAGAAAAGAAAATCAATATCGAAGACGGAAACGCAGAGAATACCGCCAACGAGCAGGAGTTGAACGAACAGGAGACGGAAGAGACCGTTACTGCCGAAGAGACCGAGACTCAGAATCCGGAAGAGAATCAGGAAGATGCCGAGGAGAAGACTCCGTTGGAAAAAGCTGAGGAAGAGATTGCCCAGCTGAAAGACCAGTACCTGAGGGCACGGGCTGAATTCGAGAACTACCGCAAGCGTACCATCAAAGAGAAAGCTGAGCTGATCCTCAACGGTGGAGAGAAGACTATCACAGCCATCCTCCCCGTGCTGGATGACTTTGAGCGTGCCTTGGCAGATACGACCGATGATCCCGAAGCCATCAAGCAAGGTATGGAACTGATTTTCCATAAGTTCGTGAAAACGCTCGAAGGACTGGGCGTGAAGAAGATCGAGACCGAGGAGAAACCTTTCGATGTTGACTACCACGAAGCAATTGCCATGGTTCCCGGCATGGGTGACGATAAGAAAGGTATGGTTATCGACTGTGTTCAGACGGGTTATATGCTGAACGACAAGGTAATTCGTCATGCCAAAGTGGCAGTAGGACAGTAAAAGTTCAAATTTCAAAGTTTCAAAGTTTCAATGGCAAAGCGTGACTACTATGAGGTGCTTGGCGTTGACAAGAATGCCAGCGAGGACGAGATCAAGAAGGCCTATCGCAAGATAGCCATCAAATACCATCCCGACAGGAACCCCGGCAGTAAGGAAGCCGAAGAGAAATTCAAGGAGGCGGCCGAAGCCTACGATGTTCTCCACGATCCCCAGAAACGACAGCAGTACGATCAGTTCGGATTCGATGGTCCGAACATGGGTGGATTCGGTGGATTCTCCGGTGGCGGTTTCAGCATGGATGACATATTCTCGATGTTCGGAGATGTGTTTGGCGGTCATGGCGGATTCTCCGGTTTTGGCGGATTCGGTGGCGGCAGTCGGCAACCCGCTCAGCACCGTGGCTCCGATCTTCGTTTGAAGGTCCGCCTGTCATTGCAGGAAGTAGCCTCGGGTGTCACCAAGAAATTCAAGGTCAAGAAAGATATCACCTGTCAGCACTGTCATGGTACAGGTGCTGAGCATGGCAGCAGCAGTGAGACCTGTCCTACTTGCCATGGCAGCGGTGTGGTAACACGCACGACACAGAGCTTGTTCGGCATGATGCAGACGCAGAGTGTCTGTCCTACCTGTCAAGGAGAGGGCACAGTCATCAAAGACAAATGCCATGAATGTCATGGCACCGGTGTCGTGAAAGGCGAGGAAGTGGTGGAGATCAAGATCCCCGCAGGTGTCGCTGAAGGCATGGTGGTGAATGTTCCCGGTAAAGGAAATGCTGGCATCCACAACGGCATCCCGGGTAATATCCAAGTGTTTGTGGAAGAAGAACCCAACGACACCTTCGTTCGCGATGGCAGCAACCTGATATACAACCTGCTTCTCGACTTCCCCACAGCAGCTCTTGGCGGTACGGCAGAGATTCCCACCGTTGACGGTTCCAAGGTGAAGATCAAGATCGAACCGGGCACCCAGCCGGGAAAGACACTCCGTCTGCGTGACAAAGGACTGCGTGAAGTACAGGGCTATGGCCGTGACACCGGTGACCTCATCGTGAACATCAGCGTCTATGTCCCAAAGGAACTCTCCAAGAGTGAGAAGAAAGCCCTTGAAGAACTGCAACAGAGTGAAAACTTCAAAGGCGACAGTGCAACGAAGAAGAACATCTTTGACAAGTTCAGGAACTATTTCAGTTAAGTGATGAACTACGATCAGACCGTTTCCTATCTCTTTCATGTGACACCCGCCTTCGAGAAGATCGGTGCCGGTGCCTACAAGGAAGGACTGAGCAACACCCTTGCGTTGGATGCCCACTTCGGGCATCCACATCGTTTTTTTAAGACGATCCACGTAGCGGGCACCAATGGAAAAGGATCCTGTTCGCATACCCTTGCCGCCATCTTGCAATCTGCTGGTTACAAGGTAGGCTTATACACCTCTCCCCACCTTGTTGATTTCCGTGAACGGATTCGTGTTAACGGTAAGTGTATCAGCAAGAAACGCGTTGTTGACTTCGTAAAGAACGAGCGTTCTTTCTTCGAACCGTTACAGCCCTCTTTCTTTGAACTGACCACCGCCTTGGCCTTTGTCTATTTCGCCGAGCAGAAGGTGGATATCGCCGTCATCGAAGTAGGGTTAGGCGGAAGACTCGACTGCACCAATATCATCACCCCACTCCTCTCCGTCATCACCAACATCAGCTTCGACCACACCCAGTTCTTAGGGGACACCTTGGGGAAGATTGCAGGGGAGAAAGCGGGAATCATCAAGCCGCAGGTACCCGTGGTGATTGGCGAGACGACCCCCGAGACCGCCCCAGTGTTCGAGGAGAAAGCCCGACAAGCACAAGCCCCGTTGTTCAAGGCTGAGGCGTTCCGTATGGACATGTTCCAGGATCCCGACTTGTCATCCCTTCCGTTCGACGAGCTGTCGTTTGAGCTGAAAGGTGACTATCAGCAGAAGAACAAACGGACCATACTCTGTGCCATCCATGTCCTGCAGACATCTACCGACCTGCACATTCCCACATCGGCCATTCTCAATGGAATGAAACAAGTGTCAAAACTCACCGGACTTGCCGGACGCTGGCAAACCCTGCGCACCACCCCACTCGTTATCTGCGATACAGGCCACAATACCGGAGGATGGCAATACCTTGCCCCCCAAATCGCCGCACAGCCCTGTCGGCAGCTGCGCATCGTCTTCGGAATGGTTGATGACAAAGACATCCATACCGTGATGCTCCTGTTACCGAAGAATGCCGTCTATTACTGGACACAAGCCAGCAGTCACCGTGCCATTCCCGCCCAACAGGTACAGGCCATAGGAGAATTCTATTCCCTGCATGGCACCGCCTTCCCCACAGTAGCAGAAGCCTATCAACAGGCCTTGTCTGATGCCGGTCACGATGATTTCATCTTCATTGGCGGCAGCAGCTACGTGGTAGCCGACCTTCTCACCTCCCTTCAGTAACCACATTTCACATTGTTTTTTTTTATGGGAAAGTGATGACAAAAATGCTGTTTAGGTGTTTTTAACATTCACTTTGTGTTATTTTATGGTGTTTCGTTTGCTATTCTCGAATAAATTTCGTTACTTTGCAACAATGTTCAATAACTAAAAACTTTGGATATTATGAGCACAACTGAAACACAGTATTTATGTGGTCTGAAGAAAGAAGACTTTCAGACCACGATAAACGGAAAGAATACCGATCTGTACATCCTGAAGAACAGTCAGGGGTACGAAGTAGCAATCACCAATTACGGAGGAGCAATCGTTGCCATCATGGTACCCGACAAAGAGGGTAATGTGGCTAATGTGATCCAGGGTAACGATAACATCAAGGCTGCCACCAGTGGCGCCGAGCCCTATCTCTCCACCCTGATCGGACGTTTTGGCAACCGCATCAAGGATGGTAAATTCACCCTCAACGGAAAGGAGTACCACCTCGCGCTGAACGATGGTCCCAATTCCCTCCACGGCGGTCCTGCGGGATTCCATGCCCAGGTATGGGATGCCTTCCAGATGAGTGACAACACCTTGGTCCTCAACTACGTATCTCCTTACCTCGAGGAAGGCTTCACCGGAGAGATGAAAGTGACTGTTGTCTATACATTTAGCGATGATAACGAATTGATTATCGGCTACATGGCGACAACCAACAAGAAGACCATCATCAACCTGACCAATCACGGGTTCTTCTCATTGTCAGGTATCGCTGATCCCACCCCGACTATTGATGATCAGATCTGTGAGATCAACGCCGACTTCTTCCTCCCCATCGACAAGACATCCATTCCTACGGGCGAGATCCTGAAAGTGGAAGGCACACCCTTCGACTTCCGTACTCCCAAACCCTTCGGACAGGATATCAATGCCGACAACGAACAGATTCAGAACGGTAGTGGATTTGACCATTGCTACGTACTCAACAAGAAAGAGGAAGGTGAGCTGAGCTTCGCAGCTCGCATCACCGACCCCAAGAGCGGCCGTACCATGGAGGTTTATACCACAGAGCCGGGAATCCAGCTCTATACTGGTAACTTCGAGAATGGCTACAAAGGTCAGCATGGAGCGACCTTCCCACGTCGCAGTGCTGTATGCTTAGAGGCACAGCATTTCCCCGATAGTCCGAACCGTCCATACTTCCCCTCCGTTGTGATCCGTCCTGGACAGCAGTATAAGCAGAAGACTATTTATAAGTTCGGTGTTATCTCTTGATAATCAAAAAAGGTAAAAGCTTATGATGAAGATTGATCATGTAAGAAGTCGCTTCGTGAAGCACTTCGATGGTATGACAGGTAACGTTTATGCTTCTCCTGGTCGTATTAACCTGATTGGTGAGCACACCGACTATAATGGCGGATTCGTTTTCCCCGGAGCCGTTGACTGTGGTATCATGGCAGAGATGCGTGCCAATGGAACGGAAGATACCGTGATGGCCTACGCTATCGACCTCAAAGACCGTGTTGATTTCAAGCTCAGCGACCCGAAGGGTCCGAAAGCCAGCTGGGCACGCTATATCTATGGCATTGCCAAAGAGATGCAGAAG
>OCTX011977738.1_pt1 | contig 11949 bp, 10 predicted proteins | sample 1539691 | NCBI WGS metagenome assembly OCTX01 (sample SAMN02144231, study PRJEB22623) | gut metagenome | biome: sheep rumen | host: Ovis aries | place: New Zealand
GATGAAAATTTTCGTGTATCGAGGATAAAAGTTTTCATGTATCGCGATAAGTTTTCAGTTCCATCCTTTGGAATGTAAGTTCCGTGGGATGGAATTTACGTTCCAGCCTATGGAACGGAGCACTTGTCGGGCAGAAGCGTTACATTTGTTGCCGATAAGCAGTTGTGAATGGGGGGGGGTAATTCTCCCCGCAAAAAAAAGAGAAAACTTTTTGTTGGTTATTCAAATATAATTATCTTTGCAACAACTTTGGAGTATTATGAGCCACTTTTATCTTGATAAACATGCAAAAGATGGCAATAGGATAATGAATAATAAAAAGAAACAATTGATAAGCATAATTATATGACGATGAAAAAGACAGTTCTGTTAATGACATTCATGTTTGAGAGCATACTGACCTTTGGCGCGATTACTTCAATTACCGATAATGGTTTGGTATATGAATTTGATGTTTATGACGACAAACTTGTACTTGTGTTGGCAGGGTACACTGATGACATGCGTTCTGAGGTGACTGTCCCGAGGTTGATATCTTATAATAAGCAACGACTTCCTGTAAAATGGGTGGCTGACGGCGCCTTTGAGGGTTGTTCGAAATTGGTAAAAATAACACTTTCTGATTCTATAATAAGCATTGGCAAGCGTGCATTTAAGGATTGTAAAAATGTAAAAAGTATCAATATACCGAAGTCCATAACAAGGATTGAAGAAAGCACGTTTAGCGAATGTAAGAAACTGGAAGAAATTAATCTCCCTGAATCGGTTGAGAGTATAGGCAAATATGCCTTTTTTGGCTGTAGCAATATCCAAGTACGGCTGAATGTTAATGTGGAAGTCATTGAGGACTCATGTTTTATGGGTTGCAGAGCAGATAGAATAGTATTAGGAGAGAAAGTAAAATATATTCGCGAATGTGCTTTCAAAAATTCTGGTGTATGTGAAGTTCCCTCGAATGTTGTTTCGATTGGCAAGAATGCATATGAAGATGCAAATGTAGGGATGACAGATTTTCCAAGTACCTTGAGAATTATAGAGGACAGTGCGTTTTACAATGCCCATACTCTGATTTGGAATTCAATGGCTGAGGGGTGCGAGAGCATAGGAAACTATGCATTTGCAAACAGTAGGTTGGGGCGGTCACAAGGAAGTCCTGTCAACATCCCCAACTCTGTTACAAGCATAGGCAAATGTGCTTTTGCAAACTCTGGCATGCTTGCATTGACTATCGGAACAGGTATAAAACATATTGGAGAACGAATGTTCATGCGTTGTACAAGTCTCCTGTCTGTGATTATCCCGGAGACTATGGAAAGTATAGGAGACAGTGCCTTTTACAAGTGTGATGACTTAGTATGGCTGAACTTGCCCGACAATATAAAGAGCATTGGCGAATATGCTTTTGCCGAATGCAGTATATCGGAAAGGGAAGTCGCTCTCCCTGCAAGTCTGACAACTGTAGCACCTCATGCTTTTGCGGGTTGCGCCATGAATTCTGTAGTTATACCTGGTTCGGTAAAAACCATCGGTGAATCAGCTTTTGAAAACTGCAAGTATATGGAGAATCTTAGTATTGCCAATTCGGTGACGAATATAGGAACGTCGGCCTTTTCGGGTTGTTCAAAATTAGAGACGGTCAATATACCCAATTCGGTGACGAATATAGGAAAGTCTGCTTTTGCAGGCTGCATAAATATGAAGACAGCGGACATTCCCAACTCGGTGACGGAAATTGGTGAAAGCGCTTTTTATAACTGCCCGATGCTTCTGTCAGTCAATATACCCTCAAGGTTGCAGGAAATTAAACCCAATACGTTTTACCACAGTTCAAAAATAAGGACACTCACCATACCTGCATCCGTGACAAAAATCGGAGCTGGTGCGTTCCACGATGGGGTAAGGCTGTTGGATATCTATAACCTGTCAACAACGCCTCAGGCAATAGACGAGTCGGTCTTTCCAATTTATGACAGCTATAATCTGATTACTCTCCACGTGCCGACAGGCTGCAAGGCCGCATATCAAACTGCCGACAATTGGAAGACGTTCAACATTGTCGAGGAAGATTTGTCAGGCATACAGGCTGTCAAAGTGAATATTGACGACAAAGATGCGTGGTTTGACCTTGAGGGCAGGGAGGTCCTGCGACCAGAGAAAGGCAGGATATACATCCATGGGGGCAGGAAAGTGCTGGTAAAATAAGTTGCAAAGACAGGCGGGGGTCAGTTTTGCACCTTCGGGATGGAGCGCTCGCCGTGGATGTCTTTGACGATAAACTCCTTGGAGGACAGTTTCATGATTTGGACAGTATCCCCACGCTCCAAATCGGGTCCTTGCAGAATAAGGCGGCCGTTAAGGATTTTATAGTCTTTGACGAAAGTGTTGAGTTGACTGAGATTGATGGCACTTACCAAAGACTGCTTGTCATTGGAGATAATCATACAGAAGCGGTCGTCGAGTATCAAGTCGCCGTATATCACGCCATCGACGCCGGCTTCGGAGCTACGATCAACGTATAAGGTGTCGCCGTTGTCGCATATCAGGCAAAACGTACTCATGCCGCAGTCGCCAGCCTTGCCGTAGAGCGTGCTGTCCTTGGCCTGAATGATTACCGTCGGTGAATCCGCCTCAATCTTTGTGTCAGCCTTGCCGCTACGGGCAGGCTTGTCAACGCACGAAGTCAGAAAGAAAAAAGCAAATATGACTGACGGTATAAAGAACTTCCGATCCATAGTAAAATGTGTTCTATTCTAAAAACTGGTGCGAAGATAAGCATTTCTGGGGTAACAAAACATGTATCATTAAGAAATTCAGAGAAAAAAGTGACAAATAAAATAATTTTTGTAATTTTGCACCCGCGCAAGCAAAAACAACATAAAGTCTAACTTATCAATTAACTAATTTAATTAACTTATTAATGAACGATTTAAAGAACATCACTCCTCAGGAAGACTTTGACTGGGAAGCCTATGAAGGTTCATCCCTTGCTTCTGAAGAGAAAGCGCAGATCGAAAAAGCCTACGGTGAGTCTTTTAACCAAGTTGCAGAACACGAGGTTGTAAAAGGTACCGTGATTGCTATCAACAAACGCGAAGTGCTCGTTGATATAGGCTACAAATCAGACGGCGTTATCAGCGCCAACGAATTCCGCTACAATCCCGAGTTGAAAGTCGGTGACGAAGTAGAGGTTTACATTGAGAAAGAAGAAGATAAAAAAGGCCAGCTCCTCTTGTCCCACAAGAAGGCCCGCGCAAAAGAAGGTTGGGACAAAGTCAACAATGCTCTTGAGACCAAAGAGACTGTCAAAGGTTTCGTTAAGGCTCGTACGAAGGGCGGTATGATTGTTGACGTATTTGGTATCGAGGCATTCTTGCCCGGTTCACAAATTGACGTTAAGCCTATCCGCGACTACGACATCTTCGTTGGTAAGACAATGGAATTCCAAGTTGTCAAAATCAACCAGGAGTACAAAAACGTTGTCGTATCTCACAAAGCTCTTATTGAAGCAGAGATTGAGGCTCAGAAGAAGGAAATCATCAGCAAGCTTGAGAAAGGTCAGATTCTTGAGGGCGTCATCAAGAATATCACTTCTTACGGCGTATTCATTGACCTCGGCGGCGTAGACGGATTGATTCATATCACAGACCTTTCTTGGGGCCGCGTGAACGATCCGCACGAGATTGTACAGGTTGATCAGAAAATAAAGGTCGTAATCTTAGATTTTGACGACGAGAAGAAGCGTATACAATTAGGTTTGAAACAACTCACTCCGCACCCATGGGATGCTCTCGATGCAGACCTCAAAGTCGGCGACAAGGTTCATGGCAAGGTTGTAGTGATGACCGATTACGGTGCATTTGTAGAGATTGCTCCGGGTGTTGAAGGCCTGATTCATGTATCAGAAATGAGCTGGAGCTCTCACCTCAGAAGCGCACAGGACTTCATGAAAGTCGGTGACGAAGTAGACGCTGTTATCCTGACATTGGACCGCGAGCAGCGCAAAATGTCTCTCGGTATCAAGCAACTCACAGAAGACCCATGGCAGAATATTGAAGAGAACTATCCTATTGGCAGCAAGCACACTGCCAAAGTTCGCAACTTCACCAACTTCGGTGTATTTGTTGAACTCAAGGAGGGTGTTGACGGCTTGATTCATATCTCTGATCTCAGTTGGACAAAGAAAATCAAACATCCGTCAGAGGTTACCCAGGTTGGTGCTGACATAGAGGTCGTAGTTCTTGAGATAGATAAAGAGAACCGTCGTCTCAGCTTAGGTCACAAACAGATTGAGGAGAATCCTTGGGATGTATTTGAGACTGTATTTACTGTAGGTTCAATACATGACGGTACAATCGTTGAAGAGCATGACAACGGAGATGTCATCCAGTTGGAATATGGTATTGACGGTTTCGCTACGCCTAAGCACTTAATCAAGAAAGACAAGACTAAGGCTCAGTTGAATGAGAAACTGCCTTTCAAAGTGCTTGAGTTCAATAAGGTAACCCGTCGCATTATCCTCTCTCACAGTCGCACATTCGAAGATGAGGAGCGTGCAGAGCGTAAGGCACAGGCACCTAAGAAGCAAAAAGAAATTCCAGAGATTCAGAACCAGGCTGCATCAACAACTCTCGGAGACATTGATGCTTTGGCAAACCTGAAAGCTCAGATGGAAGGCGAGAAAGAAGATAAGTAAAAATCCTTTTACACACATAGACGGGGGAAGTTCATTTCCGTGAGCTTTCCCCGTTTTATATAACATTACGCATGGAGAAATTCGAAATCACCATCTTAGGCTGTGGATGTGCTGTGCCGACAGCCTTGCATAACCCGGCGTCTCAAATTGTCAATATCAGAGAGAAACTTGCTATGATTGACTGTGGTGAAGGCACGCAGATGCAGATGCGGCTCAATAAAGTAGGATTCCAGAAATTGCGCAACATATTTATCTCGCATCTGCATGGAGACCATTGCTTCGGACTGATTGGGATAATCTCATCCATGGGGCTTCTGGGACGCGTAACTCCACTTCATATATATGGACCCCAAAACCTCGGAGAACTTTTGAAAATGCAACTTCGTCTATTCTGCGAAGGAATGGAATATGCGGTAGAATTTCATCCGGTGCCGACAACTGAATACCAACTAATCTACGAAGACCGTTCCATGGAAGTGTATACGTTGCCACTAAAACACAGAATACCCTGTTGCGGCTATCTCTTCAAGGAGAAACCGACCTTGCCACATATCCGCCGGGAAATGATAGACTTTTACAACATACCGAATGTGTATATAAACAATATCAAAAACGGCGCTGACTGGGTAATGGATGACGGAACGGTGATTAGCAACGACAGGCTCACAACACCGCCCAGTCCGACACGTAGTTACGCATATTGCTCTGATACGGCATTCAAGCCTGACCTTCAACAATATTTAGATGGCGTGGATTTGCTTTACCATGAAGCTACTTTCGGCAAAGAACGTGAGGAAAGAGCCAAGATTACCTATCATTCCACCGCAGAACAGGCGGCGATAATGGCTCAAAGCTGTCACGCCAAACAACTGCTGATAGGACATTATTCCGCTCACTATACTGACGTGGCTCCGCTTCTTGAAGAGGCTAAGGCAATCTTCCCAAATACTATTGCCGCGCATGAGGGCATGAAAATAAAACTTTAAAAAAGTGCAATAAAATTTGGCTAATTGAAATTTTGCTTATATCTTTGCATGGAAGATTATAGGATAATGACTTTCAAGAGTACCATATTAACATGTTTGTTTGCCGTTGCAATGGTTACACCTGTAATGGCAGAAAGTGTATGGGCACCATCTGAGATGGCATTGGAGCAGTATAAACCTGAGACAAAATGCTACGTGAATGGCTCGAATGTCCGTATTCAGAATGGCAATGGACAAATCCTTGAAGTTTATAATGTGACAGGAGTCCGTATCCTTACTTTCCGCATAGACACAGACGACAAGACGGTGAACGTTAGCCTGCCGAAAGGTATTTATATTATAAAAGTAGGTAGTTTCGTGCGTAAAATTTCACTGCGTTAATCCTTGCGTGTGCACAATAACTTTTATTTAATGGTTTGTTTGAGTAAAAGGATTCTTGGAATTCTTTTATTTTTTTTATTGTTACTCGTGTCTGGTTGCGACAGCAACGGCACGGGAGAATATCCATTTAAAAATATCTCGTTTGAGAACATAAGCAATTTGCAAGACGAGGCATATACATATAGTGTAAGGAATATCACTTTTTTTATAGACTCTTTACGGCTTAGCCAACATGACTCTGACTATATAGACAATGCTTGCAACAAATATTACGCAGAGCGTCAACCTTATCTTTGGGTCACCAGGTACGGCGCCAGATTGTCATGTGATACTGTTCTGGCATGGCTGAAAGGAATTGACACAACCGGAGTCAAAGCATCACGGCTGTATGTTAAAGAAATTGAACGGCAGCTTACCCGGTTGCGTCAGCGCAATTTTGACGATGCACATACCATCAGTGAGACATGTGCGACATTGGAGTATTATCTCACAAAGGCTTATTTGCGCTATAGCAGTGGGCAGCGATTTGGATTTGTCAATCCTCACAAGGTGCTCAACAGGATTGACCATTTGGAGGAAAACGATATCAAGTCGCCATATAAACTGCTTTATGACGTTCCGACCGAGACTCCCAATAAACAGTTTGTGGCAGATGCCATTAATCATATTGAGACAGGCAACACCGACGCCTTTCTGAAAAGTGTACAACCGGAGAACGAAATCTATTACCTTTTGTCTAAGAAACTTAACACTCCTGGCAACACACCCGAACAGGCGCGTATCCTTGCTATAAATATAGAGCGTGCCCGTTGGCGTATGCCTGTACAGGAAAAAAATGATGTCAAAATTCTTGTCAATATTCCTGCGCAGCGGCTCTATGCCTATGACCTCCGGGGAGATTCGTCGTGTGAAATGAAAATATGTTTCGGCAGCAGGAAACATAAGACACCGCTGTTGACAAGCAAGCTGAGTCATATCGAGTTAAATCCCTATTGGATAATTCCGCAGAATATTGTCAAGAAAGAAATTGCACCCTATCATACTTACGATACTGCTTACTTCAACCGTAACAGGTATAAGATAATAGACAAGTCCACAGGTGAGTTCCTCTCGCCGCTTGATGTGGACGAAGGTATGTTGCTTTCCGGTAAATACAGAATCCGTCAAGATAAAGGCGAGGACAACTCTTTGGGAAGAATGATTTTCAGATTCCCAAACAATTTCTCTATCTATATGCATGACACGAACAATAAAGCCGCTTTCTTCCGCAGCTACCGTGGTGCGAGTCATGGTTGCATCAGACTGGAGAAACCCTTTGCCCTTGCGCGTTTCCTGATGGGTGGGAAAAGTGAGGCATATATCAACAGAATACAGCAATCCATCACATATACCGAGGAAGAATTACAGGAAAATACAAGTTTTACGCCTTTGAAAACCTGTTTCTTTGACAAAAACATAAGAGTGTATATACAATATTATACATGCTACCCGCATGCAGGAGAAGTGGACTTTTATCCAGATTTCTATGGATATGACAAGGTTGTAGGCAATGTGCTATTTAAACCCAATTAACCCATAGCGCATCTTGCCCGGTGAGAATCCGAGTCAGTTCTTTTCTTCTAAATCATTTATATATAGGGAAATTTTTATAATTTTGCAACACGATTGTACACAGTTTGCATATGTCCATAATATATCATTCAAGCGATAAAATGTACGATGTCATACAAGAAGACGATCGTATATTGCAAATTATGAGTCGTATGGGGCTTCCCTTAGGTTTCGGGGAAAAGACCGTGGGGGAGGTGTGTAGGGAGAACAATGTTGACGCTGTCACATTCCTTGCTTTGGCCAACTATACAATAGGCGGCAAAAATGTTGCGGGATATTACATCGACAAAGTTTCCGTGGCATCTTTGATGGACTATCTCATACGTTGCCACCATTACTTTCGTGATTTTCTCCTTCCTTATGTGCGTCGCTTGCTTATTGAGGCTGTCAATTACTCTGAGACCAATAAAGTGGCATTCCTTATTATAAAATTCTATGATGAGTATGTCAATGCGATAGAACATCACACAAAGATAGAGAATACAAAGATTTTCCCTGGTGTGAGACAGCTTCTCAATGGTTATGTCAATCCGGATTTTCATATCTCAAACTTCGTCAAGAGTCATGAGGGAATGGATCAAAAATTGACAGAACTGCGCAATATCGTTATCAAGTATTATACATCGCCCAATCCCAATCATCAGGAACATATATATACTGCTCTGGAGCAAATTATCCGTTTGGGTGCTACGATGAAAGCACATTGTGAACTTGAAGATTGTCTCTTTGTGCCGGCCGTCCAGTTGCTTGAAGAAAAGACTCCTGTCGGCAAGATGTCTTTTCCCAAAAAGAAAAATCTTGAAATGGAAGAGTTGTCAGAACGCGAGAAAGAACTGCTTAGCTATGTAGTCCAAGGGCTGACAAACAAAGAGATTGCCACAAAACTTTTTATTTCAATCAACACGGTCATTACACACCGCAAGAACATTAGCCGCAAGCTGAATATCCATTCAGTTGCAGGGCTCACAATATATGCTATTGTAAACGATATTGTCAGTTTGGATAATATTAAGAATTCCATGTTTGATTAAATGCTAAAAAATATATGAAAAGAATAACTTGCTTTATACCTTTCCAGAATATCACTCAGGCAAATGTTACAGTCAATAACTTAAAGAAGGAAAGTCAGGTAGCGGATATATATCTGCTTAAGACGCCTGAGTCTTCCTGCGAGTCAATTGAAGGATGCAAAATCATTGAGACACCATCGCTCAAGTGTACAGACTGCATCAAAAAGATAGCTGAGGCGGCCGATACGGATTATTCTCTGATTTATACAAAATATTCAGAGTTGAGTTTCGTCTTGTATGCTGTCGATAGGATGCTTACCATTGCAGATGACACAAATGCCGCTATGGTTTATGCAGACTATTTCAACAAGGCTGACAACACAAGCAAAGAAATGCCGTTGATTGATTACCAAATGGGCTCTTTGCGCGATGATTTTGATTTTGGTTCAGTGTTGCTCTATAGGACTGACAGCTTGAAAAACGCCGCTGCAAGGATGGATGTGGACTATGATTACGGCGCATTGTACGACTTGCGCCTGAAAGTATCCCAAAATGGTAAGTTGGAGCATATCAACGAATATCTCTATTATGAAATTGAGACCGACAACAGAAAGTCGGGTGAGAAAATCTTTGACTACGTTGACCCTAAGAACAGGGCAGTGCAGATAGAGATGGAGCAAATATGCACCAGGCATCTCAAGGATATCAACGGATATCTCTCCCCGACATTTAAGCATATCACGTTTGCTGATGATAATTTTGAGTATGAGGCATCAGTCATCATTCCGTGCAAGAACCGTGTGAAAACCATTGGCGACGCGATTGCTTCGGCACTCAATCAGAAGACAACTTTCAAGTACAATGTGATTGTCGTAGATGATAATTCCACAGATGGCACCGTTGATGTTATCAAGAAATACACCGATAATCCTAAACTTGTTTACGTAGCCCAGGATAAGACCTATCATGCTATTGGTGGCAACTGGAACGTGGCTATCCATCATCCTCAATGTGGTAAGTTCGCGCTTCAGTTGGATTCTGATGATGTATATGCCGATGAAAATACAGTGCAGAAATTCGTTGATGCGTTTTATACTCAAAACTGTGCCATGGTAGTAGGTACCTACCGTATGACTAATTTTCAGATGGAGACCATTCCTCCCGGTATTATCGATCATAAGGAATGGACGCCTGAGAATGGTCGCAACAATGCATTAAGGGTTAATGGCCTGGGAGCGCCGCGTGGTTTCTATGTCCCGATGCTTCGTACGATAAACTTCCCGACGACAAAATATGGCGAGGACTATGCCGTAGGCCTTCGCATAAGCCGTGAATATCAGATTGGCCGTATATACGAACCAATATATAATTGCCGCCGGTGGGAAGACAACTCAGACGCAGATTGTGACATCGTTAAGATGAATTCCAACAATTTGTATAAAGACCGCATACGCACGTGGGAGCTTACAGCCCGTATCCAATTAAACAAACGGTAATTATAGACTCGTTCGTACTTGCTTCTTTACTTTTTTATCATGCGACACCCGTGAATCCTTGATTTCGTCGCGGGTATTGCAAGTATAAAGTATTGTTTTAGCCCGACAACTTTTTGGTTCCAAAGGCTGGAATGTATGTTCCAGCCTTTGGAACTTATGTTCGCGCCAATGGAACTTACATTCCAGCCTTTGGAACGGAATACTTATCGGCAATAGCAGCCGAAACGGAATGCTGGTGGCAAGAAAATTTCGGCCGGCAGCTGCAAAATATGAACTGTCAACGTGTTTGTGCTATCCTAAAATTCTCTATCTAAGTTTGCAGAGAAGGTCAATGGTGCATGACCTTAGTTCAACTGACAGGTAGAATATGCTTAATTCCATATTCTCAGGTTGCATTGCGACTCTATGCGTTCCTCCATATCGTCGGGGAGATTACAGAAAAAATCCAGTCCTGTGATGCGTTCTATCTCGTCAACGGTGCGTTTGGCAAAATCCATCGTTTGCCTGTCATTGGTGTTGGTATAGTAGAATCCGATGGCCTTTTCTTTCCCTTGCCTGAGCGACAGGATTACCTTGAAGAAAGCATCAGGAATGCGTATTTTTATATTTCTTCCAAGGCTTCTTTCCGGTGTGTCGTCATAAAATATGGGTCCGCAACAGATGTATACAGTACCTTCTCTCTGTGCCCATCGTCTTGTTGCACTCTCGACATGTTCCCACCATGTCTGATTCAGTTCTTTAATCTGTGGGCAGATGTTGGTCATATAGAAACAGTCAGACTGTGCTTGTCTGTCGTATCTCATGTCGCCAGAAGGGCACATGTGGCCGCGGTCGTAAACGGGATTGTTATAATCGTATTTCTCAATGCGGTCTCTGGCTGGAATATTCTCATCACCTCGGAAATCATTGTGACGCGGAACTCTTTTTGTCAGTTTCTCTCCCGTCAGTGACCATGCCACCCATTTGGGGTTATGGTAACTTATGTCATAGCATAGGGCATAGCCAGTGTGGGCGATGAGCATATCTCCGGATGAAATCGCCGGTATTTCTATGGCTTGGGTATCAACCTTTGTGGCGGCAGTTATGGAAGTGTGGCGTGAAGTTTTTCCCTCTTCTTGCGATTCGGTATTGTCTTTATGAAACAGTTTGCATGAACCTGCAAGAATCAGGAAAGCGGTAAGAAAGAAGGGACAGATAAGTTTCATTGATTTGTACTGAGTATGATAGGTTTGGATGCTGTTATATATGGAGTCAGCAACCTGTGCCGTCAATGGAACAGGAGACTCCGTCTGTCTGGGGCCTGGGTTGGAGTCCTACGTCTTTTGAATAAAGCGTGACAGTGCCGTCTTCCAGCACATAGCATGGAATACCCAGGTCATCTGCTGCTTTAGCTTCATCAAAGGCAGGATTCGTGTCACGTAGTTTAAGAAATTGTTTCAGATTCCTGACATGCTTGCCGATGTCAATGACCTCAAAGTCAGGATTACCTTCAACCTGTTTCTCCACATACTCGCAGTCCGGGCAGGTCTGCATGACATACATCTTTATCATAATACGTTAAGTGATTTCAAAATTAATAATACCCTTTAACTCAGTGTGCTTGATTCTGGGTGTTTGGGGTAGTGTGACAGTCTCTCTATTATTTCGTCAAGAGCAGGAATAATCTTGTTAAACACCTCTGCGGTCAGTCCGGTGTCCAGTAGCAGTTGGGACATACATCCTGGAATCTTGGCGGCATCCTGTTCTAAGGCTTTGCCGTGCTCGGTCAGTGT
>OCTX011750057.1_pt1 | contig 11948 bp, 31 predicted proteins | sample 1539691 | NCBI WGS metagenome assembly OCTX01 (sample SAMN02144231, study PRJEB22623) | gut metagenome | biome: sheep rumen | host: Ovis aries | place: New Zealand
GGCAATTACTGACTATAGCGTACTGGTTAAAGAATTCGAAGATGCAGAAGATGCCGTGGAGTATGCCAAGAATTTTGTAGATGAAAAAAGTTATGAAACCTTGGCACCATTTCCGGCAGAGGTTGCTTATCTAGAAATCTTAGTTGAGACCGTTGTGGATTTTGAAGATCACACTGAAAATGTTGGAACCTTATTTAGTGCTGCAGTAAAAATAAATTAAAAAAGTGTTTACAAACATCTTTAAATATGTTATAATATATTTAATTGGAGGTGATTGATTTATGCGTAAATCTAAATATCTTAATTTTAAGTCAGGTAGTTGGACCTGTACTCATGTTGGCGTTGCAAGAACGCAGCCAAAGTTTTACAAAGGTACAAGAAAAGAGAGTAAGAGACCTGGCCATCAGAGCTATTACTACATTTTTGAACGCAGAACCAGCGATGATAAGGCTGATAAGATGATCAGGCTCAGCTGTGCTGAAGCCGCAGCAGTTTATCGTGGTGACAACACAGTAGAACATATCTCTGATGCAAGACAGGCCGTCAGCGAGACAAGATTTACAAAGAAGGTAAGTTACCATTTCATTAATGAAATTGTGTAGATTTCATACTCAGCTACAAAGAAAGGAGGCATTATGGCAAGTACTACATTTAATAATTTTAAGCATTATGCCACAATGTTAGAAAGTGAGCTTGGTATTAAGTATGATGCTAAGCCAGCCAAAGAAACCATTAGAACTATGCTAGATGGTTATTGTAAGGCAATTGATGAAGATGATGAATATCTCAAAAACCTTTATATTTCTGGTTTAATCTTAAGACACTGGGATAAGGTCAAGAAATTGGCAGAAACTTGTCCTGGTGTTGATCTTAAAGGTGATGAATTCTATGAGTGGGTTTATGAAGCGATTGTGTATGCCTGTAAATACAGAAAGTGGCAGACTGATCCAAACGTTAATGCTCAACAGTGCATCAATATGTGCATTGAAACTATTCGTAAGCAGCACTATTATGAGTATAATTTAGATAAGCACAGAGCAAATTATAATACTGTTAGTATGTCTACTCCTGTCGGTGATGAATCAGATAATGGAGTTCAGAAGACTCTGGAAGATACTATTTCTGACAAAGGATCTGATCTTGAAGCAAGAAAGGTTGCAGATGAAGTTGAAGTAAGACAGTTGGTTCAGAACTGTATTAATAAATCTAGATTGGTTGAAGCCATTATTCTTGATATTATTGCTTTCGGTGATACTGATAAGGTAGTTAAGCATACAAAAACCAGAGTTGATGAGAATGGTGAAAGCCATAAGTATACATCAACGACAAGAACCTTCTGGAAATTTAAGGCAGTTCAACTTTTAAGCAATTTACCAGATAACTTTATGGATTATTTTTTGGATAACTACAAGGTAAATTCTAATGCTTTAACTGAAGCAGTGGATTTGCTTAGAAGAGCTAATAACTCTAAGCTTTACAGAGAACTTGATAAAAGCTTACAGTTTGCCAAAAGTGCTATAACAAGAGGTATGTAAGTATGTGGTTAGATGTAATGAGCCCTTATAACGAGCTAGCTTTTAATATTAAGCTGGCAAACATCTTAGGGTTGAAAGTCGCAGTGTATTGGGCTGAGTTAATGAACGTTTATGCCAGAGTGGTAAATAAGTTCAAAGATGAACTTACGCAAAATAATGGATACTTTGAATTGGATCGAACGTATGTAACTAAACGTACTACTCTGACAGAAGAGGAACAGTTGGAGATCGATGCTGGTTTGGAAAGACTCGGTGTAGTAAAGCATAAAGATGAAAACAGTACAAATTGGATAACTATCGATGTTGAAAAACTTTGTGCTATTCTGGTAGATGACAATATCAGTGCGATCAGAGATGTTCAGAAGGCTTCTAAACTCAGAAGAGAAGATACTACCAGAGCAAAGAAGATAGCAATTAAAAATAATTTATTTGCTGCCTTAAGAGAGACTGATCCTGCCGTGCTTACTGCCTATCACAACTGGATTGATGCTTTACTAGAAGCCAAGAAGCCAGTCACCAGACAGGGATTAGATATTTATCAAAATAATTTGAATGGTTATACGACTGATCGAGATGCCAAAATTAAAATCTTAGAGATTGCAACTACTAATGCCTATATTGAATTTGCATGGGCTAAGCAAATCTACGAAAAGAATTATACCACCAGAGACGGAATGACAATTCAGACAAACAGACCAAAAGTTGGAATCAATAAGAATTCAGGCTTTTAGAAAGGCATACATATGGAACACAAACAGACTTTAGAAGCATACGCTTTAAATCAATATCTATTAAATAAAACAGCCGTTGGAAGACTTTCACATGAAATAGCAGATTTGAATTCAGCCATAGCAGATTTGGACAGCAGAATCGAACTGGCAGATGAAACTGGGACAGATTCACTGGCAGACAGACTCTGTGAAGAAAGAAAGAATCTGAACTTGAGGCTGCTCAGTTTAAAACAAAATAAATGTAAGTTAGAGTCGGAAATTTACGAATTTGAAAAAGTTAGACAATTGACCAGATAGTTATCTTCTGGTCTTTTTTAATTAAAACTATTTACTTTTGGCCTGAAAAGTATTATAATATATGTAGTTAAAGAGAGGATTTAAATTATGGATACTGGTGGTATTATTGGATTAATAGTAGGCATTAGTTTAGTTATTAGTCTTATTATTGTAACGATGTATGCAGTTAGAGATGATAGTTTAAAAACAGAGGCAGCAAAAAATAAGCCAAATGAGAAAAATAAGTCAGATGAGGCTAAAGATGCTGATAATAAAGAGATTATATTTGATGCTGAATATGATGAAAATTGTAAAAAATTAATAAAAAAATATGGTAAATGTGCTTTTGAATTTATAGCTGTAAGAGAATATTTAGCACATTTAAAAATTACTCCGTTAATAGACAAAAAAACAGGTACTATAAAAAAAATTGAGACTTATGCTGAATGGTGTGCCCGTCCTGCTATTCAAGGGTTCATAGAATTATTGTTGGAAGAGCAGCAAGAAAAGAAGAAGCGAGTTGGATATGTTAACAGCTTGCTTACGAAATACCCTTACTTATGGCCTTTAGCAGAATTTAAAGAAAGCGTAATTGAATATATTAAAAATGAATAGAGGAACTGACTATATGACTAAAAATAAACTAGATGCACAGGCAGATTGGACGGATATGATTATTAAATCTTGGACTTGGGCAAGGCTTACTAATGCTGAAAAGAATAAGTTTGGAGATGAATTAGCTAAAGAAATTACACAAAAGGTTATCTCTGGAACTTATAGACAACGTTGGGAAATCCTAAATGCCTTATACTCAATGTTCTTAGAAGGTTGTGGCTATAATGGTATAGATTGGCGAGAAAATAAAGGTAATTAAAAGGGTAATTAATCTTATGAAAAAGAAACTTACTATTGTTGTGGCAGACGGCAGAGTTGAATCTGTATTTGCTGATGAGGAATTAGAGGTTGAAATAGTAGACTTTGATGGCACTTTTGATCCAGATGAGCTGGAGTCACTTGGTAATTATGTTGATAAACTTAGAGATAACCCAGACTTAAAAGAAATAGTCTGTTAAATCTTGTGGGCTGATGGCACATTAAACACACAGTGGCGGAGGTATAAAAAGTAAATTGTTGTAAAAAACAGTTTACTTTTTCTTTTAAACGTGATATAATATTAATAGAATAAGAGAGGCAAAATACTATGGAAAAGAATTATTCGGACAACAACGCTAAAGCAGTTTTAGAAAGATTAGAAGCAATGATCGAGCGTGGCTTTTCAAGAGACATTGGCCAGGTTTGTCATGAATTGAGCATCTTTGACTGGTGGTCAGAAAGATTGACTATCAAGCACATGAAGCAGATGAGAACCTTTTTGAAAGAAGCAATCAAATTAGGTTATACCGGTTATGTTTGTTTTAAGGTTGGTGCTTCTGGCTGTGCTAATGGTATGTGGGCTCATAAAGAACCAACTACTACTGGATACTCTCCTGATTGTGATGCAATCTATAGAAGCTTTTCACCTGATTATACTTACTGGTCTTTTAGCAAGAATGGCAAGTGGCTTCCAGAAGGTACCACTCACGGAACATATGATTCACTCAAGACTCCTAAAATGCTGGAAGAGGCTTTGACAAAGGCTTTTAAAGAATAGTAAAAAAACTATTTACTTTCCGTTTGATTTGTGTTATAATATTTATAGAAAGTTGAGAAATACTATGGAAAAGAAAACATCAGAAGCATTCGGAAAAACCGTTTGGTTGTTGGGAAAAGATAAGGATGGAATCAGCTATTGGTTAGAAGCGCCTAGCTGGGATTGTGGCCATTATTGGGGGTTTGGTTATGTAGAAACCTATACTAATGATAGAAATCCTAAAAAGTCTAGAGATATTTCTTCTCATCAACACTTTAATAATATGTTCTTAAATGGCTCAAAGTGCTCGAGAGACATGTTTAAAGAGTTTTTTGTGGAAACACCATTAAGTGATGATAAGATCTGGGAATTGGTTGATTATATGCAAACATTCTATACGTTAAAGAGTGCAGCTGAGCTATTCAGACATGGTTATAGCTGGCAAACTGAAAAAGCAAAGATTGATGACTTACAAGATAAGAACTTAGAAGATAGAATTAACAAAGTCTTACTTCCAGAAGTTTTTGAAAGAATAGAAAAATTATTTGAATAAAAGGGTTTACAAAAAGCCCTTTTTATGTTATAATATAATTGAGGAAAAAAGATATGAAACTAAACAAATCTCAAAAACAGTTCTTATTTGATAACTATTATGTTACAGCGGAGTCTTTAGATGCCTGTGTTGAACCTGGCTGGAAAGACTATTTTATTAAATACTTTGACTGGAGCCTAGAAGGAAAAGATCAATATGGTTTTGAAAAGCTTTACTTAATTGATAAAAAGAGTAAAGATATAGAATATAGACTTGGTTTAAATTTCCAAGGTTCAGATTTTGAAATGTTAAAAAAGTTAAAATAATTGTTTACAAATATCACCAAATATGTTATAATATATATGTGAGGTAAAAAAGAATATGACAGTTTATGAAAAATTAAGAGAAGAGTTTGGTTGTGCCATTGTGGCAGTTTTGGGTGATATGGCGGATAAAGAGTTTGAAGAAGGCTCGGTTCCAAAAGAAGACATTGATGCAATTGCTAGAAAAGTGAAGCATTATCTTGACTTAATCTAAAATGTTAAAAGTAAAAGATACAGTCAAGCTAGAAGACTTAAAGAAGTTTGGATTCTCGAACGACTGGGCACATACCCATACAAATTATTGTGCTAATCTTGGTGATGCGTATGCTGAAATTGATGCAAAAACAAGAGCTATTACGGTTACTATAGATTCTGATTATGAATCTACTGTTGAATTACATAACTGTACTCTAGAAGAGCTATATAATTCTGGTATGCTTGAGGTAGTTAAGGGCAGCTGATATTGCGGCAGACAAAAATATTGTATAATATAAATGGGGTATTTTTTATGAGCACTAGATGTCGAATTGGTATTTTGAACAAAGATGGAACAGTTGAGAGCATTTATTGTCACCATGACGGCTACCTTATAGGTGGTGTTGGTGAGATGCTGTATATGCACTATAACACTGAAGAGAAGGTAAGAGAACTTTTGAAGCAGGGCAACATGAGTGCCTTGGCCGTTAATCCGAAGGATTGCGATACCTTTCAGAAGCATGGTGAGCCAGAAGAGCACAACAGATCCGTTACTCATAGAAACGTAGAGCTTTTTGCTAGCTGCCAATCCGATGCAGAATATCGATATTTGTTTGATACAGAAGTCGGTGATTGGTATTTGATTCACTATGAGGCGCATCCAAAGTATTTGCTTGCCAAGGCATTAGATGAAGAAGCAACTGGTGACGAGTAAGCCTATAAAAATTAAAAATTAAGTAAATAGTTCAAAAAGCTATTTACTTTTTTCGTTAAATGTGATATAATATATATAGTAAGAAAGAGAGAAAACTAATTATGAGTAAGACCTTTGTATTTTATACTCGTGCTGAAGCTCAGGTATTTTCAAGCAAACAAGAAGCTATTGATTTTTACACCCGTGGTGCTGAACAGAGTGAGGGATCCGAAAGCGATAGATACTGGGCATATGTTGATGCTTTAGAAGAAAGTAACAATGAAAATTCGGTTAAGTACAATTATCTTGGTAATGTTAGAATTGTCTTAAACTATGACAAGAATGAAGATAGACTTGTTAAAAGTGCATAGTAAGATTTTAAAGCTTAAGATATAGATATGAAAGTAAAGATAACTAAACTTAATAATTTACGTTGTTGTTCAATAAATAGTGGCTATTATACAGTAGATGCTGTTCATTTTAAAATAGATGATGAAGATTATTTTTTGCATTACTCAGAAGAAGAGTTTGATCATATAACTTTATACAAAGGTAGATGCAAAGGTCACCTTGAAATGGAAGCAAGGAACTATGGTGATTTAAGAGGCATAATAAAGTTTGTTAGAAAACCTAAATGTTTAAAGTATGTTGATACTGATTATTTTGTTGAAAAGTTAAAAGAATATGATTTACTTTAACTTGAAAATATGTTATAATATTACACAGAAAAAGAAAGGCAACTAATTATGGTAAAAGTAACATTTCAATATCAAGATACTATGTCTAATGGCGAGTGGAGAACGCAAGAATGTCTGGTTTCAAGCGTTGAAGAGGCAAAAAGAATTTATGGTTTGGATGGTCAAGATCCTACCTTATTAGACTATAGAATTGTTAAGGTGGAGGAGTGCTAAGATGTGTACTTATTTAGTGGATGCTGACTTTGAAGATGATGTAGATCATAATTGCTATTGTGATACTTACGAGGAAGCCATTGCCTGTGCAAAGGGGTATGAGTATGAAGGGCATCATTGTGGAATCTACAAATTAGTGGCAGAAAAAAATGAATGGACAGGTGAAATTATTAAAGCAGAGGAATCTGAATAGTTGGAGTAACTGAAATGAAACTGAAATTACTTTGGTATTGTACGAAGAATAAACCATATTTATTTGATTGCTATCAAGGCACTCTTGAAAGAAGTGCTTATGTCACCTCCTATCAAAAAAGCTTTAAAGGTAAAGATTATGTCTTAAATGGCAAAATCGTGGCTGAAAGCGACTTCGAGGTGGAAGAGATAACTAATTGTGGAATATCTTTTATGTTTATGAAATGTAATGATTTACAAGAGAATTATATGTACACAAGTAAGGTAGCAAGTGGCAGCTGTTTAAACTTTAATGACTTAAAAAGATACTTTGGAACTAAAAATGGTTACGCTATCCATATCAAGAATTTAGAGGTTTTTGATAAGTCGAAAAAGTTGAGTGATTTCTATGTACATGATGACTCATACGACAATTTGTTTGGTTGGGCTTTTGAAGATAGAGAAAAATATATACCACTTAAAAGAGCACATCAGAATATGATGTATGTTTACGACAAAGATGGTGTCAAGTACATACTTATTTCCAGTCATCCGGAGTGTATGGCACAAATTTTAAAGGGTTTTAGAACCATAGACCTCAGAAAAAAGATATTAAAGGAGATGCTCTAAATAAAGTATGCACAAAGCAATAGAAGAAAGTGTGATAATCAGAACTACAAAAGAAAAATTGTTAGCAAATGGCTGGGTATCTGACAATGGCTGGGACTACAGAAAAGAGACAGATACTCATACCTGTATGGAACTGAATAAAACTCCATCACTTCCATGGGAGTACTACCTCTACTGCCATGATGTGGAGTATCCAGAGGATTTAATTGCCATTGGCAAGGAACTTTTGAAATTAAAATAGGTAAATAGGTATGAATAATAAATCAATAGGAAGAGGCAGAGCGATCTGTCTTGAGCTCGACAATGATGTAGACGATTTTGTTGCATATAAATATCTAGAAGCTATAAATGAGGTAGACTATGTTGTTTTAAGTCCAGAACCTTCCACCCCAGAAGGCATGGCTAGAAAAATATTATTTACTGTAAGCTTAAATTTTATCGTATAATAATAATAATGAAGGATTATACTTATGAAGCTTGATGAAAATAAAAAGTTGACTCTGACAGAAGAAGAGCTTAAGTATGTTAAGAGAGCTAATATGATGGCCAGTCCAAGTATTGCTGGAATGTATTTAAGATCATATATTAAAAATAACAAGTTAGCAGAAAACATTGAAAGTTTACCCAATCAGACTTTTTATATTGACTGTATTTTAGCATACAGAAAGAATAATTTTGAGATCTGTTAAAATCCACCACTAGATAAAAGCAGATCTTGAAGAGTTACAATAAAGTTGACAGAAAAGGTAGCTAAAAAGCTACCTTTTTATTTACTTTTTTATACTAATATGTTATAATATTAATAGAGGTAGAAAAGGTTAAAGCAAGTATGAAAACATATAAAGAGTTAGTTTGTAAACTATGTGAGTACTTTGGTTTTGATGATTTATTTCCATATACTGATACAGAGAAGATCGAGAAAAGATTTAAGTTGTATTTAGACAGTGTTTGTGAGGCCAGAGTGAAAGCTTTGAAGCTAAGAGGTGCTTTTATTGCACAAAAATTAAAAAACAAAAATAAATAAATAATTCTATTTACTTTTTTTCATAATAGTGATATAATATATATAGTTAGAAAGAGAGACACTAATATATGGACAAACTTAATCGCTATACAAAAGAGCAGGCATTAGAAATTATTAATAATGATGAATTTTTGAAGAAAAGATTAGAAGAATTAAAGCCACGCAGTGATGAGTGTGAAATTGATGACAGCTTTGAGTACGGTAACTTCTTTAATTTATATGAAAATGGTAAAGTATATGAAGATAGAATAGTTATTCAGTGGCTGGATAACAACAATAATGATGAAGCTTTCAGTGAGCATCTTCATGAGGTCGTTACGGATAGTCTAGAAGAAGCTGTTGTATTGCTGAGAGACATTGAAGAGGCAGAAGGCAACTTGTAATAGTATATAGAAAACTTGAAAAAATTTGTTTATTTCTATTTACATTTGGCTTGAAACATGTTATAATATATGTATAAAGAGAATGGACAAACAAGACCATGAAAAATGCAGATGAAATTATAGAAGATTGGGACGAGTACTATCAGGCACTGGAAGATATCAGAGTCTCAGGAATAGTGAATATGTTTGGAGCTGCACCCTATCTTGCTGAGTATTGTGGTATTGACGAAGAGCTTGCACGCCAGGTTTTACTGAGCTGGATGCATAATTATTCTGAGTTAAGTGAAAGGTTTAAATGGAGGTAAACAGCATGACACCAGAAAAATTTATTAGAGAAGCAAATTATCTTTTTACACCGGGCTTTCAGGATAGTGTCAGACATGAAAATCCAGATGTGATCTCCAGTCAGAAACTGAACAGAAAGTTTAAGGCTTTTGTTAAGAGTCAGTTTCCAGATTGTGAACTACATGACTTCCATGGCGGCTATTGTGAGTCAAGTGGATTTGTAGAGAAAGATGGTAAGTTTGTGTATATCAGTATTAGTGATTTACGTTATTGGAAAGACTGGGCTGAAGATGTTTTGATTAGAACAGCTACAAGTGCAAAGGACTACACTGGTGGATCAAATCATTGCACTACGATTAAAAATTTAAAAGCAGATGTTTATAAGTTGTTAGGCTAGAGCTGAAAGGCTTTAGTCTTTTTTATTCAAACAAAGTTAAAAAAAGATAAATTACCTATTTACAAAGTAGTGGAAATGTGGTATAATATAAGCATAATATAGAAGAGGTAACTAAATATGAGTAAATGGTTATCTATTGCACCAACATGGTTGGAGTTATTAAGAAGTATTTTAAAACAAGGTTATGTATATATTAAATGGGAAGGTAAGATTATTAAGTGTGGGGTAGAGAACAAAGGTTGGGAAGATTATCCTAGACTTGAATTAGAATGGCATTACACCTATCCTATTAAATTAATTGAAAGAGACTATAAAGTTACTTGGTCTAAGAATAAAGAAGACTTGGAATAATAAAGAGGAATATAATTATGGAAGCTACTATTAATAATTATACTTTTGTAGAGGTAGAGGAAAAGGTTTGTGAATATTGTGGCAGTATAAATAGTTATGATAAAACTAATACTTGTAGCCATTGTGGTGGTAATCAATATAGAATTAATAAGGTTAAAGTAAAAACATTTAAACCAACTCCAAAACCAATTATTATACCTAAATATGAAGCTACCTCAAAAAATAATAATGACTCAATTAGTACTAAAAAAGTAGTAGCATGTATGGTAGGTATCTTTGGTGCGATGTTACTTATAATTATGATTATCATTGGAAATATGACTAGCAGAAATATGACTAGCAGTTATAATAAAGAATTTCATGTAGGAGAACATACTTGTATTCATTGCGGTAGCAATGATACCGATGGTTATCATACCTTCTGGTATAATAGTGGGTTATTATGCAATGGTTCTTATGAGTATAATATGTCACATGCTGATTATACAATTATATCTTGTAATAATTGTGGTAATAGTTTTAGATATTATTTGTAATAAAAGCAAGCTGGATATTAGTAGAGGAGAGTAAGTATGGACTTAAATACAGTTAATGAATTAGTCAATAGTGGTGCTAAGGTAACTTGGCATATTTGTTTTGTAGATTATGCTGATGGTGATAATAAGGATTTTGATTTCAAGGACTATGATAAAGTGCTAGATTATCTAATGACAAACATTATCGCAGGCAACTATGAAATATATACACTTTGTCTTTATAGTAAAGAACCAAAGAAGAGAGCAGTTAGATTAGATTATTTTGTACTAGAACCATCTACAGCTTATGCAGGTCCTGAGGATTATACTGATGTAGACTTATTTATAGGTGAATGTTTAGGTATATATGACTCTGACGAGCATGTGTATAATTATGTAGAAGATATTAAGAATTGGTTATTAGCTCATTATAGTAATTTAAAATAGTGTCTAGTAAGAAAGAGGGATAATAACATGAAGCAATATTATGTAGTATATGAGAGTAAAGACATCGGTTATTACAAGACTTGCTATTGGGTAGTGTGTACTACAGAAGATGAATCAGTGGCAGAGGATTTGTGTAGAAAGTTCGGTTATAGCTATGCTACCGAAACTGTAGGTGAAGAGCGCAGTACTCCTGACTATGTAGAGAGCAGAGAGCCACACTAATTCAGATAATAAAGAAGATATTAATATGACAGATAAGTAGTGAGGTAAAAATAAAAATTATGAAAAAAGATTCAAAGCTTAGATACTATAACAGAAGAATTCTTATTTGGAGTTTGGCAGCCCTCAGCTTTTTGGCCTTGATGGTGGCTGTGCTGATCTTCATAGCTGCTAATCCAGAAGATGTGGTTTTAAGAGTACTGAATATTACTTCTAGCTTTCTCTTTGGTACCAGTCTTGGTCAAGCTGTATATTTGATTATAGAACGTCATATGTATAAAAAAGAATTAAAGTAACTATTTACTTTTTATTCTAACTATGATATAATATAAGTAGAATAAAGGAGGAGTACTCTATGAACTGGATGATCTGTTATGATTATGGTAAAGATAGTAAGTGTGTATACAGTGATATGATAAAAGATAAAGATAACGCTGTGGATGCACTCAAGGCCTATCAAGAGAAATATGGCAACGAAGAAATCAGAATTGTTGCTGCAGTTCCAGTAGACAGAGATACCTTCGAAGATTTTTATAGTATTAATGACAATGAAAAGTTCAACAGAGGTAATGATATGGTTACTAGAATGCGTAAGGCAATTGCAGCTGATGTCGGAAGCTATGAAAAGGAGAGAGAATAATATATATGAAAAAGAATATGAAGGCTATTATTATTAGCATTATATTGCCAATTATAATG
>OCTX012263637.1_pt1 | contig 11948 bp, 9 predicted proteins | sample 1539691 | NCBI WGS metagenome assembly OCTX01 (sample SAMN02144231, study PRJEB22623) | gut metagenome | biome: sheep rumen | host: Ovis aries | place: New Zealand
AAGATATTCCTAAGTTACGGACACGATTCGAATGCACCGCTCATAGAGAAGATAAAAGAGTATCTCTCGAAGGATGCAAAGCGCAAAATATATTCCATGAGCATCGAGCCGCGTACAGAACTGCCTACTGACATGAACGTTTTCGTTAAGCCAAATGACCAAAGGGCGCTTGCTCACTTTGGCATGGCGAGAAAACGAACCATGGAATTATCATTTTGGAGAAATGTGATATAGTTCTTTCATATCAAAGCGGCAGAAGCGGGTGCATGGTGAACAGTTGGCAATAGAATAAGAAAGAAGACGTTATAAGAAATACAAAGAAAGATGAGACGATTGTTTTTATTGTTAGCGTTGTTCTGTACGGCTATCGTACAAGCGCAGGAAGTGAAGATGGATAAGGAATTGACGGCATTGATGGATGTCGTGAAGATTCTCCGTAATCCGGGTGAAGCGGGTTTTAAAGAAGCAAAACGGCTGCTGATGGCTGACGAGAAATGGACTGCGATGAGCGAGACGGGTGATTTGCAGTCCACGGAATGCAAGCCTGCGGAAAAAACGCCCGGATTTAAGTTGAACAGGATCCTAAGCCAAGTAATGAAAGAAAGGAAGCATGTTTATACGCCTGGGGATATGCTGAACGGTGAGGACTCGCGCTATTTCTATTCTTTGTATGAACGGTCGCTGAAGAAGGGGAAGTCGGCGACATACAAGTTGAAAAAGCGGTCAGGCAAGCAGTCCATGGTTTTTGTTCCATACAGGAAAAAGAAAGGAGCCCTAAATGTCCGTGTGAATGGCAAGAAGCCCGCCACGACGGAACAAGAAGACGGGACGCTGATTTGTTCGTTTGCCGCTACGGGAAAAGAGTTTACACTGACTGTGTCAAACAAAAGCGGTGCAGCACTCTCGTTTGTAATGATAAACCATAATAGCAGGAAGCAATGAAAAAAGTAGTGCTACTAATATTTTGCTGGCTTGCAACCATATATGGATATGCCCAAGATGCAGTCTCGACTGATGATAACGGGTTCCGCAGGATGATGAATGGGCTCGTCAGCAAAGGAAATGTGTATTATGAGACCAGCGACCGATTTGGTATTCTACGCATGGCAGATTCAATCAGTTACTGCCTTCGTCAGCGAAGTCTTAGTGGGAAGTTGGATGAAACGGACTCGTTAGAATACACGGCAGACTGGTATAAACTCATGGGAAGTTATCACTATGAGAACAGTTACTATGACGAGGCATCGTATAAAAAAGCACACGATAGTTATCAGAAGGCATTGGAAATTTACCGAAAAGGCGGTAATTTTGATGGTAACTTGAATTGTGAGCCCATGATTCATAGGGAGTTGGCGCAGTTATATTATAAACAGGCCAATTATCAAGAGGCATACAACCATACCAAAATGGCATACGATGCTTTTCTGCGTGCCTATAATATGCAGGAAATCGGTGATGACGACCCTGACTTCCTGGACATTCAGACGCAGATGGCCATCTGTCAGGCAAGGATGGGAAAATACCAAGAGGCTGTGCCTATGATGGACAAACTGATAAAACAATATCAGTCGTCGGACATTCGCTATGGTGAGGCACTGAGGAAGAAGGCCAAGATACTGATGCTGCAGGAAGAGCAAGGCGGGAAAGGCAGTAGGGCAGAAGCACTGAAATGCTATAGGGCGTATTTTGACATGAAAAAACAGGATGCGTTGGCTCACTTTTTAGGGATGGGTACACAGGAGAGAGAGCAATACTGGATGAGAGTCCGGCCATTTGTAGTGGACTGCTACCGGTTGGAGGATGCGGACGCCGGATTCCTCTATGACGTGACGCTGTTTGCGAAGGGATTACTGCTGCAATTAGACAGTGCAGGAGGTGGCAGGCAGCACATTCATGCCACTTGGCAGATGATTCAGGAGAGGCTGAAACCCGATGCCTGTGCCATCGAGTTTGTGCAGTATGAGAAATACGGGCAGCAACAGATGGGCGCACTGGTGCTGAAGAAAACGGGAGAGCCGGTGTTTGTGAAGATGGCCCAGCCAGACAGTGTGATGGGGTATGTCATCAATGATAGAACGGTGAGGACAAGGTTGGCAGATACAAGCGGTAATAACCATACTGCCATAGATGCTGTCTATAACGACTCTGCCGGCGTGTACCATCTTGTATGGAATGAGGACTTAATACGACGGATAGGGGATTGCAAGAAAGTGTATTTCGCCCCGGATGGCTATCAGCACAGAATGGCTATAGAATATATGCTGCCCCAGGAAGCAAATGGCAAAGAGTTGTTCAGATTGACATCAACACGTCGTCTTTTAGACCAGCCACAGTCCGTGGCAGGCCGTCGTGCATTGGTGGTGGGTGACGTTAACTATTCTGCAAAGAGTGTATATGTGGAAGGGCAGAATGATGAGGTGGCATACAGGAAGATGGGAAATCTGCATTTCGGAAACCTGAAGATGTCAAAAGAAGAAATAGACAAGATACTCTTATATAGAAATTATCCGCAAGACCATTTGCTTAGTGGTGATGGCGCAACAGAGTCTGAGTTCAGAAGACTGTGCCCGCAATACCCTATTATACATGTCTCTTCTCACGGTAAACTGAATACGAAAGGCATCCCGTTCGGAACAGATCTAAAGCCATGCCAGAATGACTCTTCATTATCCGAGAGCACCATTGCTTTTGCCGGCATCAACACGTCTTTGGCTGATGAGGCATTCGACCCCCGAAAGCAACAGGACGGCATCCTGTCTTCGAAAGAAATGGCGGCACTTGATATGAAGGGCGTAGAGTTGGTGGTGCTGTCGTGCTGTGAGACGGGACTCGGTCAGGTGACGGCAGATGGAGTCTATGGCATACAGCGCGGATTGAAGAATGCCGGTGCCGGTGCTATCGTGCTCACGCTTTGGGAAGTGTCGGATGATGAAAACACAAACTTGTTCATGGCCGGTTTCCACAGAAGGATGAAAGAAGGGAAACCGATAGGGCAGGCTTTTAGGGAAACCAGACAGGAGGATTTCCTAAGTAAGGATGATTACAGTGTCAACCGGCCGTGCTACCGTGATGTGTTTATCCTGATAGATGCGATAGAATAAAAAAAAAGAGATGGAGGCCGTGCCGAATATGGTGGCTTCCATCTCTTATATTCTAGGCAGTCTTATAGATTAACTATTATTAGTTGGTAACCAGTACATAGCGGTTGTAGACCCTACCAAGATTCTTGATTTTGATATAGAATACACCTGTCCAGCGAGGATTGAAAGCAGCAACACAATCGTCAGTGCTGTCGGTATCAGAATCAATTAGATTGCCATTCTGGTCGTAAACATACAAGTCGAGGTCTGTATCGCCATCGCCAGAGACAACAACGTAAGCAGGCTCGCCGCCACGGAAACGGATAGTCCAGGTGTCAGTATAACCACCAAGAACTCTGTCAACAATACGCTTCGGACCACCCACAGCACCTCGCGTACTCTTCTCAGCATCTTTAATCAGTGCCAGCAATGTCTTGTTGCCGTCAGCAAACTTGGTAGCATCTTCAATTAATTTAGACTCGTCGAAAGAGAGTACGTCAGATTTTGTAATTCCTGTAGTGATTGCAGTACCATCTTCTGTCTTGGCACGACCATCAGACGCTTCTGCCAGGTTCAAACTTTTGTAAATCTGTACTGCCTGAATAAGGGGTAGTGCAGTCTTGGTCTGGTAGCCATACCTCACCAATTGGCCGGCCAGTTCTAACTGTTTGGCCTGATCGGGCGCACCTTTTTCATTGGCTTCAGCGGCAGGTCCTGACTGTTGTGCGAATGCTGACACAGCAAACATCATTGCTGCACTGAAAAGAATTTGTTTTAATGACATAGTAATTTTGTTTTAGTCTGGCCTACAATCTCACGGAATCGGCGTTAATAGAAATTTGGTAGGCCACAGTGAGACTTTTGTCGGAACAAATGCAGCCCATTTTAATTGATAAGGCAAAATTACAACTTTTTTTTAGATTTACAACTTTTTTTTGCGGATTTTATTGTGTTTTTGACGAAAAAATGTCTGTAATTAAAACTTTTTGCTTAACTTTGCCCCACAGCAATGACTAAAAACGTGAAATGAATAGTGAAGTACTAATAGTAGGAAACCATCCTTTGGCGACTGATCTAACAAAGCAATATCATCAACATGGGGATCGTGTCAAACAGTGGGGCGGATACAACGGCTTCGACGACACCGATATGACTGTTTTTGATGAGTTTGCTATTCTTGCAGATGGCGGGAAGGAAGCCATGGATGCTGACAATGAGGCGATAGCGGCACTCGGTAGGGTTGCTGCTGCATACCATCCGGAACTGCATGGGGACAGAAGGGCTCTGTGTCATCTTCTACTTAGAAGTCAGTCATTGCTATACATGATTCATCGAGAGGGATTTCGCCAAGAAATTGAGCAAAGGCTGGAGATTGTTCCTTTTACAATAGAAGAGCAGTGGAGCCGTGCTGTTGCCTTGAGTCTCGACCGTGAACCCATCACAATGCAGTCTGACAAGACGGTTCATCTTGTCATTTTTGGAATGTCGTCGATAGCAGAACAAGTTGCCATCCAGGCAGCCCATGTGTGCCATTTCCCCAACTATATCAAGCAAGACCACTCGTTGCGAACGCGCATCACGGTCGTTGATGGGCAGGCGGCAGAGAAGGGACAGGAGTGGATACAGAAATACAAGCATCTGTTCGACAATAGTCATTATCGTTTTGTGGATGTGCAAAAGCACCCGGCAGTGACTGGCACTTCCGTACCTATGTATAAGGATAGGGGCGATTTTGTCGATGTAGAATGGGAATTTGTTTCCGGTACGCTCTACGACTCGTTGGTGAGAACGAAAATCTCTAAATGGGCCGTGAGTCCTGCGCAATTGCTCACCATCGTCTTTGCTGACACCCATACAGACAGGCTGTTGAATGATGCCCAGCGTCTGCCAGAGGAAGTTGCTAAGCGTGAGATTCCTGTCTATGTGTATATGCAGCACGACGAAGCCTATCAGCAGATTCAGCATACGGGCAGCACCTCACATCTGATTCCCTTTGGAATGGTGAATCGTGGCTATGATGTTAATATCCCTCTCGTCAAAATGGCGAAGAATGTGAAGTATATCTATGAGTGTTGCTATCAAGACAATATCGTTAATTGGGATGGACACATACGCTTTTCGGTGGATATTGATGAGCGGAAGAAGGAACAGTGGTGGCAGGAAGAGTCGGCGTTAAAGCGGACTTCGAATATCTGCAATGCCATGACAGTCGGTGTAAAGATGCGCTCAATGGGCTTCAGCGAAGAGGATTGGGAAAAATTCTACGACCTGTCGCAAGAGGATATAGAAATACTTGCCGAGGTGGAGCATAACCGGTGGAGCGTGGAAGAACTGATACTGGGGTGGAGGCCGTGTACGGACAGTGAGCAGCGTGAAGTTGAGGCAGACATCAGAATGAAAGAAGAACTGAAGAAGCGTAAGATTCATTATGACCTCCGGGCATACAGCGACTTACGCCCTGACGGCACAGGGAAACCTGTCCAGATTTACGACCGCTGTCTGTCTGCATGTATACCATTAATAGCCAAGGCGAGTAAAGGAGGTGGACTATGATTGAGAAAAACTACTACTCACTCAGGCTATTAGGGACAAACAAGTTCCATGCTGACGGCGATGTGCTGAAGACCACCAACAAGGTACTGCACATCGGTGAAACGGCAGATTGCGGAATCAGATTTGAGTCTGGCGAATATGAGCCGGAGCGCTATGCCTCGATAGTAGAGAATGAAGACGGCAAGAGTTGGCGGCTGATACAACGGTCGCAGCATGTGAAAGCGAAGATTGCCGGCTCGGGCGGCTTTGGCTATGTTCACCAGTTGAAGGACGGCGATGTCATCATGTTTGACGGACAAGACATCGAACTTGAATTCCATACTCACTATGACGGAAACTACGGAAAAGAAGGGTTCGTCATCGAACATGTGGTCATTGAACAACCGGCTAGCAAAAAGCCCTTATATTTCATGCTTTGCGGACTGCTCCTCGTCTTGGCCGTCGTTGCTGCAATGTGGATCAGCCTGCGTTCCCAAACTATCAGCGACGAAGAACTGAAGGCATACAAGTCGTCTGTATATTTAATAAGGGTTGACTCCGTTCAATGGATTGGCATCTATCAGGGAGACACCGTCATGGTGCAGCCAACCATGATGGTGGACGGCAACGCGCCTGTGGGTACTGCATTCCTGACCAAGGACGGAAAGATCGTCACTGCCAGACACTGTATAGAATACTGGATAGGTGAAGACATCGACGATATGCCAAAGACGAGAGAATTGAACGACATCAAGAAATGGGCTATTCTGTCAGAGACTTTTACCTATACCCAGATGGAGCAAACAGACTCCGTACAGATGCTTCGGGTGTTCTTCTCCTTGTACGAGCCAAAAGCAACCAACAGGCGAGTATTCTCTTTCTCTAGTACTGACCCATGTGTCCACATCAACCGATGGCGCGACGGTCGTATAGAGTTCGGAGACTATGACAATGTATATTATTGGAGGACAGTACAACCGAGCCATTATGACATGGAACGGGAGTTAGGGGATATCGTGTACATCGATGTAGATACAACCGGTACTATCGAGTTGGCAGACTCAGCCATGATAGCGGAGTTGAATCAGTCGTCGAGTGTGGGCGTGTTGGGATTGCCAGGCAACTTATCTGGCAGGGACATCAAATTCATGGATGGACGCATCATGGAGGACAGAAGCGACACGACAGTGGCAGTCAACCCCGACATACAGTTCGATGCCAACATTACTCACGGCTTCTCTGGCGGTCCGGTCTTTGTCAGGTCACGCGGCAAGGTAGTCGTGGCCGGAGTGGTCTCGAAAAACGACACAGAGAATGATGCCTATAAGAAGGCCGTACCTGTCACAGAGATTGATTATATGATAAAAATGGAAAAGGAGGGCAGGCATGAATAACAAAACAACCATACATGTTATAGCAGGCTATTGTAGCGAAGAGGCCCTCTGGAAACTGCTTGTAGACCTAACATCAGTGATGAAGGATGAGCGCACCTGGGAATGGAAGGTGCTGATGCCCGACATGGTCATCGTTGACGGCGACGACTTCACATTGGACAGTGAGACGACAGGAGTGGTCAGAGAATTCTATCCCCCTGAGGGCATTGATAACTATGGCGAAAGCGGCTATGTCTGGTCATTAGGTGCAATGGTCTGCTATGCCTCTTCTGGTCATTACGTCTTTGGTGGACGTGGCGGGACGTATCAGCATGCCAATCCTGGGGTGGAACTTCCCACATTGCGAAAAGAGCATTCATCGTTGACGCCCTTAATGAGACGTTGCCTTTGTTATTCGCACGCTCAAAGAGTCGGCATCAAGGAGTTGAATACTCTTGCTGTGAAAGGGCTTGAATCGGTTCGTCAGATGAGCCGGCAGAAGCAAACAATAGTGTTGGCATCAGAGAAACATACGGCTCAGAGTGACGATGACGATTGGCCGGAACGAATGATATAACATAAAAAAACAAAATATAGGTATGAGAAAGAAACTAATCATGACAATCATGTTGGCGTTCGGTTTTGTGGCTGTCTATTCACAAAGCCAGCCAAACAGTTACCTTCAAGACATCACCCAGGTGGTGAAGCAACTCAGGAAAGGCAACAATTCCGTTCGTAATTCATCTGTAACGATGTTGGCTGAAGCAGGGAAGCCAAAGATTACGTTGATGGACGAAATCAGATGGGCAGGCGACGATGAAGAAAAAGCATACGAGGTGAAAGGTGCCCAAGCCTATCGCTTCATGCTGAATCAGGTTGTTAGTCGTGTTTACAAGAAGCAGAATCACATACTTGAAAGTAAGGGTGAGATGCTGAATGGTAATGAGAAGGATATACACTACTCGCTGATTGAACGAGGCGTCAAACGTGGTGGCAAGGTGACCTATCAACTAAGAGGCAGAAGCGGAGAACAAGACTTCGTCTTTGTTCCCTTTAATCCCAAGTCTCTCTATGTTGTCAACATGTATGTCAATGGTCGGCAAGTAGAGAAGAAAAGGGGGCAAGATGTGTGCCAGATACATCTGAATGCTGTTTCTGTCAAGCAGACCATCACATTCACAATCAATTACCTGGATGACAAAACCAATAAGGACCAGGTGGAGTCATTCGCCATCATTAACTATAATCAGCAGAAGTAATGAAGACGAGACTTATACTGACGGCCTGCTGTTTGGCCATACAGATTACACTGACAGCCCAAACGCCAACTGCTCTTGTGCAGGAAGCCAAGGAGTTGAAAGATGGCGGCAACTATATAGAAGCAGTCAGAAAATACAGTGAGGCACGAACCGCGAGTTTGAAAGGCCAGCCGTTGCTGGACGTTCTTGCCCCGGAGGCAGAATGCTATTACATGCTGGACGACTATCAGCAGTTGGATTCAACAATCGTGAGATATATCAAGTGTTTCAGATCGTCACGTAAGGAATTGGGCGATTCGCTGGATGTCTATAAGGCCTATCTGTTTAAGATGCTGGGTAATAGTTATTATGCTGAGGTGGATGAAACCCGCAAGGGGATGGATTATGCGGAGAAAGCACGGACTTATTACGTCAACAGCCTTAAGATTTTTGGTAGTCGTGGTAGCGATGAGAATGCGTACGTGCTGCTGAAAGAACTGGCTCAACTGTTCTACAAAGCAAAAGCCTATCCGTATGCCTTAGAGTTTCTGGGTGAAGTGAGAAGCCGCTATCAAGACAGACTTGACAATGGTATTACCGACGAAGAACCGGATTTTTATAATACGCTGTCGCAAATGGCTCTTTGCAAGGCAAGGATGGCATCAGCAGAGAAAAGCGACAATATTTCAAGGCTGCTGTTTAAACAGAGTATAGCGCAAATAGACTCTGCCGTCACTTTTGGGCAGAAGAGGAAAGACCACCTGTTCTATAACTGGCAGCGCATCAAGGGCAGGATACTGATGATGCAGTATGACAGGCTGAACATCGACAACAGGCAGGCTGCCAAAGATTGCTATGAGCAATACGTGAACTATCAGAGGAATACGGTCGGTGCACGGTTGGCTCAGATGACGGAGTCTCAACAAGAGCAGAACTGGTTGGCATTGCACAATTTCCTGTTCGACTGCTATCGTTTGGGTGATGAAGCACCGGAAATGCTGTATGACTTGGCGTTGTTCAGCAAGAATTATCTGTTGGAGAATCGACAGACAGACAAGGTCAGGTGGCAGGATGTCAGGAAAGCGCTTAAGGCAGAAGACTGTGCGTTGGAGTTTGTGCAGTATCGTGGAGCCAATGACGAGAGTCATCTGGCATGCCTCGTGTTGAAAAAGAATACCCCGGCTCCCCAATTCATTGAGATTTCATCTTCGAGCGATATCCTTGGACGAAAACTGAATAGGCTCTATAATTTGGATGTCGAACAGTGCATGACCTATCAGCACGGTCAACTCCCTTTGTCTGCAATTAAGAATCTTTTATATACAGATTCTGTTTTATTCCATCAGATATGGACGCCACAACTTATGAGCGCCATCGGTGATGCAAAGAATGTCTATTTTGCACCGGACGGCTTTTTGCACCAGTTGGCAATCGAATACATGATGCCCGACACGCTCAAAGAGTGCTACCGCTTATCCTCTACGCGAGTTCTGACCAAGAAGAAAGAACCTGTTGATTACAGTAAATTGCTCGTATGCGGAGGCATGAATTATCACACAAAACTCACCCCGCACACTACGGGTAATGACGTGAGGGCATACAATTTCTTTGCGGGCAATGGTTCCGTCAGTGATTTGCCGGGAACATTGAAGGAAATCCAGTCCATTATGGATGTTCGCCATAATCCGTCAGACACTTTGCTTACCGGCGATAATGCCACCGACGAAAACTTCAAGTCTCTACTTGAACGCCGTTATCCGCTTGTTCATATCTCCACTCATGGCTATTTTGCCGGAATGATGGACACTGGTACTGATTTGAAACCTGCGACAACAGATTATTCCATGTCAAAGAGCGGGCTCATTTTTACAGGTGCATCAAGTGCGCTTACTGACAGAGAATTCAATACCAATATGTTTGATGGGGTGTTGTCTGCTTCGGAAGTTGCTAAATTTGACATGCGGGGAACTGACCTTGTTACGCTATCTGCTTGTCAGACGGCACTGGGAGATATCACTGCTGATGGTGTCTTCGGAATGCAGCGTGCACTGAAGATGGCTGGCGTGAAGGGCATGATGGTGTCGCTCTGGAGCGTTGGCGATTTGTCTTCTTACAAATTGTTCAGTTATTTCTATGAGGAACTGGAAAATCAGAAGGAGAAGAACATCCATAAGGCGTGGAAAGTGGCAAGGAAGAAATTGTCTGAGTATGTTCACTATACGCCATATTTTAATATGGACACTCTTGAAGAGGACGTGGACGTGACGAAATTCGACAAGCCAAGTGATCTGTTCCCGTATATTTTAATAGACATTTTTTAAACTGCAGTTATGAATCTGATTAATATCCCAAATTACGACGAGTGCGTCAAATACGCTTTGGATATGAAAGGTATTCAAGGCGACAACTTCAAAGATACCGACCTTAGGGTGTATGAACGCTGCACAGCCAATCCCGGTACCGTGTTTACGGCTTTGAGGAAAGGTGGTATTGTTATCCCGGTCGTTAATGCCTCTCTGCTTGGAGAGTATAATGTAGAGGTGACGGCTACCGTGGTTGTCAAGGCCAACCAGATAACGGACATGGTGGATCTGTATGTCCCCAAGTCGAACGACGTTCATACTTTTCCTATTGCTACATTCGTGGAGGCTTGGGATGCTACTGGCGGGCTGTGTACCACGGCTTTCCCTGCTGATGCCAAAACCTATCATCCCAAATTGCTGGATTTGAAACATGCTGAACAGCCGGAAATCTTTGAAGAACTTCGCGAAGCCATCGCAGAGAATGCCCACGACCGATGGGCCTTGGAGCGTCAGAGCGAAGGGTGGACATATGGACCGAAGCGCGACGACTCCAAACTGGAGACGCCTGATATGGTGCCATATGCCCAACTGCCGGAGAGCGAAAAGCAATACGACCGCGTGATGGCTGAAGACACGCTGAAACTTTTAATTGCATTAGGATATAAGATCGTGAAAGATGACTGAACACAAATATGACATATTCATCAGTTACCGAAGGGTAGGGGGCGCACAGTATGCCCGCATCCTGCAGTTGATGCTGATACAGCGAGGATACAAGGTGTTCCTCGACTACGACGAGTTGACCGATGGTGTCTTTAGCGATAAGATCAGAGCCGCTATCAAGGAAGCCCCGGTGTTTATGCTGGTGCTGTCGGGCGGTTCTATGACACGTTGTGCCAATGAGGGCGACTGGGTGCGTGAGGAAATCACGCTTGCCGTGAAACAAGGGAAGCATATCATTCCTGTTAATCCGGATAACAGTTTCGACGGGTTCCCCGATGGGATGCCGGAGGAACTGAAGGAGGCTGTCGGTTCGCACCAACATTCGGAAATCAGTTTCGGTCAGGCCCTCGGTGCCACCATCGACCTGATGATCAAGAACCGTCTAGCACCTACGCTGGGTGAAAGAGACTCTTTGGATAAGAGGGACGAGGACTATGCTTCCGCACAGGAAACGCTCCGCCGTCAGGATGCCCATAACCGCTTTATGAAGCGTCTGGGCATTGCCAGTGCTATCATCATGACAGCCATCGTGCTGTGTACCTGTTTCTGGTTCTGGAAAAACCAGCATGACAAGGATGATGCGGAGGCGGAGGTTGCGGCATTGGCAGTCATGCGTTCCGAGTTGCAGGAGAAACATAAGGACTTCATGCTCCAACTCAACCAAGACTTGACGATGCCGCAGATGGCGACCATCGACAC
>OCTX014576049.1_pt1 | contig 11945 bp, 11 predicted proteins | sample 1539691 | NCBI WGS metagenome assembly OCTX01 (sample SAMN02144231, study PRJEB22623) | gut metagenome | biome: sheep rumen | host: Ovis aries | place: New Zealand
GATCAATTTGACGGCTTTGAGAAAGCTTTTGAGAATAACCTGCAATGGTGTCCAGATGGATATTATGACTCACAAGCAACCTATGGTCCTGTGGCATGGGTGGCTCAGCCGTTCGAATCCTATAACCTGACGGTTGGCGGTGTCACCGTGACGAAAGCTAATGCTAATAAGATTACTGGTGATTACATTCAGGGTACGGTATCGTTTAATCCTTCAACGAACACGTTGACGTTAAATGATGCGACAATAAGAGGAACGACTATTTCCAATGGCTGTATTTTTAGTGGACTGAGTAACCTTAACATCGTTCTCATGGGTTCTAGTTATTTAGATTGTAGTCAGGACTCCTGTACTGCCATCAGATCAGTGGCTAAAGCCGCTCTGACCATTACGAAAGGCGAGGATGAATGTTCTCTGTCTTTCAATGGAGGACGCGCCATAAGAGATTTCAATTCCGTAACCCTTTCCGGTTTGGTTTGGGACAGAACCTGTGCATACCAGTTAGCTACGATTAATGATGGTTCGCATACAGGTATGATGCTCTATGATACCGTAGAAGATGAGATTGGTAAGATTAATATTTTTGATGCGGAGAATTTACCACATCCTTCTATGTATGCTTCATCTAATCAGCAAAACGAACCAACGTTTGGTTTTGAGGGTGATCCTTCATGGGAGATTCGTTATTCCATCGACTATGTGGACGAGTCTTTAGCTGATGTTACCAATGCGTTATATAATATGCAAGGAGAAAATGTCCCCTTGCAAGGTGCTGCAACGGTTACCGCATGGACAGTTTTTGGCGATGCCGCCAGTGATGAAGTTAAAGGTAAACTCTTCGAGTTGTCAGAGACTTCTCTCTCCACGGTCTATGGTACAGCTGAGACATTGTCAGCCCCGACCTTGCGTCCAGCCATTGATCCTGAAGATAAGATTACTCTTTCCTACATTGGTAGAGAACAGAGCGATGTAGCAAAAATTGACGCATCGACTGGAGAGGTGACCATATTAGGTCCTGGTTCTGAGACTTTCAATGTGGGCTTTACAACTGACGATGGTTGCACATCCCTTAATATCGAAAACCTTTCTTTCGATGTGACGGTTCAGAATAGTTATTCTCTTTTCATTGGTGATACTCAGGTAACAGAAGCCAATGCTGATGACGTCCTTGGAGACGGTACCGTGTCTTTCATGAAAAGTGAAGGTCAGGTTGCTGCGGCAACTTATACGTTGACGTTAAACGGTGCCGCCATTACAGGACCTGTGAAGGTAGGCTTGTCTAACCTGACCTTTGATATTCATGGTACCAACACCATTACTACCGATGGAACTTGTATTCAGAATGTCGCTGGATCTGAATCTATGCCTTCGCTGACCTTTAAGTCGAATGCTAACGTAGTGGGAAGCCTGACACTGACGAATACTGATGAAGAGGGTACTAATGGTGTGATCAGCGATAGCTATTATGGCCATTTCACTATCAGTGAAGAACTCGCACCGATTATATCGAGATATGGTAGTTATACTTCCAATACATATTATTTCACGGCTGGCGAAGTACACAACATTCAGATCGTTCCTTCTTACGGTGTCCAAATTGGTGATATGCAAATTTATGCCGGTAACACTGCGGATGTGCTTGGTGACGGAACGGTAAGCTTCGATAAGGAGAAGAGTATTTTGACACTGAATGGTGCCAATACGGGTGCCCTCTGCTCTTCACTCACAGAGCTGACGGTTGAACTGATTGGTAATAACACACTCTCTGAGGGGGGTAGCTACCCAGTACTCCGCAGTCTAAGTGGTGATGCTGTGACTATCAATGTTCAGTCTACGGCTGATGTAATGGGCACTTTGACGATGAACATGCCTTATACTCAGGATGGTAATTTCTGTGAAGACCAAGTGACATTGAACATCGTGGCACCCTTGGAAGTCGTTTCCGGTAGCCTTACAGGAAATGATGGTGAAAACAATACTGTCGTTATCGGTCCGAACTATGGCATCACTATTACTACAGCCGGAGGCTCTTATCCTATTACCAGTGACAACCGTTTGGATGTGCTTGGTGACCAAGGATCTGTACAGTTTGATGGTAAGAACACCCTGATATTGAATAATGCCTCGATATCGAGTGTCATACTCGGTGCTGATGACAGTTGGGTTAAGAAAGGACTGACCATCTACTTGAAGGGTGATGTCAACAATATTGGTGAACAGGAACAGGATGGACTCATCTATCAAGGACAAGGTGCCAATGTGCCTTTGACATTCGCTACCGGTGATGTGGAGCCAGGAAAATTGACGCTCAGTTATTCTGACCAGCCATTGGTTGGATTTACACCGACTTATCTGAACAACTTGACAGATATGATGAATACTGACCTACACCAGATAACTATTGCCGTCAGCATGGAGCCGTTTGTGACACAAAGCGGAGAAGAGAAAACTGAAGATGGTGATGGAGTCGGCTTAGGTAAGGATATTGAAAATGCTGGGACATCTACTTTGACTGCCGGTATTCTGGTGAATAAGATTCTGTATGTATTGCCAGATGTTGCTGACGGTTACTTGAATGAAGACGGCAAAAAAGTCGTTGAGATAAACTCTTCGATGACAGACGCTGATGCTAATACGATTATGGCAGCTGTCATAGCCGGAACTCTCCTTCCTGGTACGCCAGCCTTCGCCTCAGCCTTCCATGGAATGACATTCCTGTTACCTGCCGGTAATGGTGATATCGTCCTCGATGTCAATACGAACCAGTCTGGAGAACTGCATGTGAAGGTGGGCAACAACGATCCCGTTGTTATCTCTGGTACGACGGGCTTTGAGGAAAGACGCGTTCCTTATGCGTTGACAGAAGCTTCTTATGTATTTATATATAATGTGACATCCGCTCCAAGTTCCTCTCGTCGCAGTGCCGGCCATCGTGCTCCAGGACGTAAGGAGACGGCGACAGTGGGTATCAAGGGCTTGAGCGTCAGCGCCAGCGACGTGTCACCAGCACCAGGACCCGCTCTGTCTCCGAAGAAGTTGGATAAGTCCCTCATGATAAAGGAAGGTAATCACATCACCGTGAATGACATGGATATTGAGGACATTGAGGTTGACGCCTTCGATGAGTTGTCAGGTGATATCACTTATGTGGACTTACGTCAGACCAGTATCAAGGGTATGTCTGTAAACCGCATGCTTTCTGACGACTTGTTTAAGAAACTTCCTGAGAAGACCTTTATCTATCTGCCTGCAGGTAATATGGTGATAACTGGTACCAAGAACGTGGTTGTCGGCAGCGTATGTAATGACATGGAACTGGATGCCGCTGCTCCATTTGAGGCATCAAAAGACTTCGTTGCCGTGAAAGCCGTACATGCTCGTGACTTCTCTACCATGCTGGACAAGCACTGCACCGTATATCTGCCATTCGCTCTGGACGAGGAACAGGCAAGCAGCTTGGGTACTTTCTATGAGATGACAGGTATCGCCGATGGCAAGATCATGTTCACATCCGTCAAGGAGACGAAAGCCAACATGCCATATATGTTCAAACCGGCAAAGGAGACTGTCAGTGCGAAGATGGTCGAGGTGAAGGCTACGATCCCAGGGGCACCCGTAGTAGGCTCCGCTACCTTCGAGGGAACGTATGACCAGAAGTCGATCCTTTCTGACGCTAGTACACAATACTACTGCTTCAAAGCGGAAGACGGTAAATTAGTTCATGTCATCGACAACTCTATGACGGTGGATCCGTTCCGTTGCTATATCAAGGTGACGGGTGGCGCTTCATTAGGTCGCTTCCTGGATATTGTCGTAGACGACGAAACCACTGCTGTCAAGAATATCAAGGTGGGTTCTGAGGACAATGTTTACTATGACCTGAGCGGTCGTCGTGTACTGTATCCTAAGAAGGGTATGTATATCATGAACGGTAAAAAGGTAATCATTAAATAAAGGAGGACTGTAAGATGAAAAAGAAACTATATATTGCTCCGCAGATGGAAAGCTTTTGTTTCCAACCTCAAGGACCTATCCTTCAAACTTCTAATCTGACCCCACAGGATTGGGGCGGTGGCGGTAGTGCCGGTGGCAGGTTGTTCGAGGACGATGGCATGGACTTCATCATGGGAGGAGGCGATTTCAACGACCTCCAGAACATGCTACTACCATAAGAGGAGTGGGGCAGATCTTTCGGTTTGCCCCACCTTTTTGCTTTCATGCGAAAGTTTTTCAAAAAAAAGTTCGTTAAAAGTTTGGCAGTTCCATAAAAAGTGCGTACCTTTGCAACCGCAAAACGAAAAGGAGGCTCCCTAGCTCAACTGAATAGAGCATCTGACTACGGATCAGAAGGTTGTGGGTTTGAATCCCGCGGGAGTCACAAAGATAAAACGCAAATGTCTGAAAATAAGATGTTTGCGTTTTTCTTTTTGTGTTTTGCACCATTTTTGCACCAAATAAGTATTTTTTTACAATCATCCTGCAATACTGATAAACACTGGGTTTCAAGATGATTTTAAACTCGTTAACACAGAAAACCGCACCTATCTTCACAGACTGGTACGGCAGAACCACATGATTTAATAATCTGCGTTTAACCGTCGCCACGGTGCTTCACTACTCCACACTATCCAATATCTCATTGAGGAAATAGATGGGGTCTGCCACCTTCTCCGTCATCTCCGGGGATTCCCCGAAGTTCCGTGCGCAATCTGTGGCAAGATGGATAGCCGCATACGCTACCATGTCCTTTAGGTCGGCTCTTGTCATGTCATGAGCCTTTAGATAATCTTTAATGCTATTGTACTTCTCCATGATGATGATGTTTAAATGATTCACGGTGCAAAGGTAGGCATTAGCCACGACACCGCCAAACCGCTTTAACCTTGCGTTTTCACATGAGCATACTTGTATCTTAGTGTTCAGTCCTCATGCAGCTCTGGGGGATGATTGTACCTTAGTCCGTCACCCGGTCAGCGTACCATCTGCCATCATGGTGTTGAGGCTCATACTTACAGAACGTCATACCTCGATACTTGTATTTCAGTGGGATAGCCCTAAAATGCCATCGATCCCACTTTAACACAATTAAGATTTTTTGGGAGAAAAAAATTTTGAGTGGGAATGAAAGCGAAACTTATACACTCAATAAGGGGGGGTGGGGGTATCTGGATATTGCCCACATCTGATGAAAAGAGCATGAAAAAAGGGATAGAGCAATCTCCATCCCTTCACTTGATATGAGCCTCAACTACACATCGAAATCATTGAAGATGGTAAAGTAAAGTATTCCTGCCACGGCACATGAAGGAATAAACCACCACGGCAAAAGACAAGCCGCAATTACCATGAGGACGATACACCAGATTAACACACCTACCATCATCTTGCACCTCCTTCCTGCATCATCTTGGATATTGCCTGTACCGTTGATGGGTTGATGTGGTGACGGTCTGCAAGACTGCGGACAGAATAAAGACTACCTTTAGCACCTTGGAACTTGTCTTGCAAGTCTTTTATAAGCTCTGGGTATTTCTGCGTGTAGTCGCTCATGGTGACCCTGTAACCTTCCTTGCGTCCTACCTTGCCACCTTTGGCACGGAAAGCCTCATACCCGGAACGCATACGGAAACGGATTGCCTCACGCTCCAGACTTGCACACGTACCCAACACTGAAATAAAAATCATTAAGAAGGGATGAGGCTCGCCATCTTGGTTAAAGATACTAAACTGCTCCTTCTGGAAGAATACGTTGATACCATGCTCCTTGCAGTAGATAACGCTCTTTAATACCTCGTCGATGTTACGACCCAAACGGCTTAACTCACTGCAAAGGATGGTAGTGTCATGTTCGGTAGCGTATTCAAGTGCTTCCGTTAGAGCCTGCCTCTCGTCGTTCCGCTTTGCACCGCTGATCTGCTCGGTAAAGGTCTGCATAACATGGTAGCCGTTGCTCTGGGCATATTCCATGAGGTCTGAAACTTGGCGGTCTGTGTTCTGTGCGACCGTCGAAACTCGTGCGTAAATGATTGCTTGTTTTTCCATATCTGTGTAACTTTAAGTTTATGTTGCAAAGATACAAATAATAAATGATATAACAATACGTTTCAGTATGTTTTTGTATGGTTTTAACATTTTAAGTTATAGCCATACATGGATAGTGCAATATATGTATGTATTTAACACGGATAAAAGATTAAAACCACACAAGCATTAAAACCACACAAAAAAGGCTTGGCTATATGATGGAAAAGTATTACCTTTGCATCACTCCATAAAATTTATGGTAACTTTAAGTTTTCAGTGCGGTAGCCTGTGAAGGTTGCCGCATTCGTTTGTAAGCGTTCAAAAGGTGGTAGGTGGGATAGTTGCCCACGGCAGGAATAAAAACGGCTCACAGCCCACGGAAACGGCAAAAAAGAGAGAGATACATTAATGTACCTCTCCATGTTTAACCTCTTTTGTCTGTCGCTCCAGATTAATATTAATTATCTTCTTTCAAAAGTCGGAGCTTCTCCTCTAACTCTGCAATCTGCTCTTTTTTGCGCTGGTCGGCAGCTGCCTGTCTGTCAAGTGCGGACACAAATGGCTTGCGTTGATAGTGCCAACCTTCTTTCTTGGCTTTCTTTTCCCATTGATCTTGTTGGTGTTCCCACATCTCACGCTTGTACTCTTCGCTCTCCATGTAGTCGAGTTGGTCTTGTTTGTCCTTCTCTAACTTCTTAAAAAATTCATTTGCCATAATACACTAAAATTTAATCGATTAAATATAAGTTTTTTATAAATTCACTTGAATAGTTCTAACTCCGTCGGCTCTGGGGGCAATCTTGGTCGGTGGCATAAATCATCACCAGTGACCTTGCAGCGAAGAGCCATGCAATAGCCCTTCCACACCTCGGTACGGTGGTAGAACTCCCTGCAAGCCATCTGGTGGCAATCAATGCACCTTGATTCAGTGTTAATTAACTCGGTTTCCATTCTATAATAATTCAGTTCTATTTCTTCCGTTCTTGTTCCCTCACAATTTCGTTGAGGATCTTCCGTAATTGACAATCTCGGCACCGGGGAATGGACGGTACAACATACATTACCCGGTCTGCCTCTGGTCGGTTGTCTGCCATCTTGTCGAAACCCTGCAACTTGGCAAGGGTCTGCAAGCCGCTTACTGCGTCTTTGCCCTGCGTCTCTCTTACAGAAGATACAAGCTCATTGATTAAGCCATCTCTGGTTGTCAAGTCGTTACCCTCGACGGTGGCGACCCTGGTAATCTTTGCTCGCACCTCTGCACGAAATTCCTTGGCTTTGGGGGATGATAGCCACCGGGATAGTAGTACCTTCACACTCTTCTCGTTTGAAGTGTTGATGTTACGTGCCATCATGAAGGCAGGTAGAGCATACTCCTTGCCTAAAATTTCAACGGCAGCCAAACCTATCTTGTCTTGTTTGGATAATTCATATACTAACATGATTCTATTAAATTAGATGATGGTTAAAACGGTCGGTCGGGGTCTCTCTTCACCTCACCTATGGTGGGGATGGTGGTAAGCTCGTAGAAGTGAGTAGTAGCTGCATCAAAACCACAAATAAAGTCACCTGTACCAATGTTCCTACCTTTAGCCAGTTTTATCTGTGCCGTGCCCTCGGGAGACACATTTATACGGTGGTCTGCATAGTTCTTGCCGTACATCTCGGGGCGGTAGATAAGTAGTACCACATCTGCGGCTTCTGTAATCTGTCCGCTTCCACGGATGCGGGATAATGTTGGCTCTGTGGTGTCCTTTGCCCTTGCTATCTGGGAAAGCAAAACAACAGTTATCTGTAACTCTTTTGCCAGATTCTTGAACTTTCTCGCCACCACTCCGAAGAACTGCTCTTCCGTCCTATTCATTTTTTCATTAGTCTGTAACGTCTGTAACACTTGCAGATAATCGACAAATGCCACCTTGACACCTTTCTTTCTGACAAGCGACCTGACGGATGAGGCTATCTTCTCAACGGATAATGTGCTTGTGTCATCGAAATAGATGGGCAACCCTCCGACCTCGTATATCGCTTCATCATATTTCTTCATCAAGTCTGCGTTAAGTGGGTTTTGCAGGATGGTACGTGAAGATATACCTGTCTTTGCAGCCAATAGTCTTGCAGTTAATTGCGTACTCATCATCTCTGTGGAATAGAAAGCACATGGATAGCCATACGATGCAGCGTTGACGCAAAAATCAAGTGCTAAAGATGTCTTACCTTGCGAAAACTCGGCAGCAATGATCCAAAGGTCTGTGGGTTGCAACCCTCCCTTCTCGTCGAGATACTGGAAGCCAGTTGGTATGCCTCTTGGGTGGTCGCCATTGATGTTTCCCTGCACTATTGCGTCTAACTCTCTTATGGCTGCGGATATAGGCTTAATGGTTGCCTGTGGAGCCTCATCAAGTGCTTGTAAGTCTTTAACACATTCGTCACGTATGGTGTCGGTAGCCTCTACTTCGTCCGTTCCTGCTTTCTCCAGTCTACACCCTATCACGTACATCTTTCGCCTCTGGTTGAGGTCGGCAAGCCTGCGGCAATTCTGGTCTAATGTGGCGGTGGTTGCAACTGCCATCTGTATATCCATCAAGTCAGTTATAGCGACCTCCACACCATCCTGGGGGTGTTGTTGCAAGTATGCGTACACACTGATAGGGTCTGGGCGGTCGCCTTGGTCTGTAACACAGCCTATCGCTTTGTATATATGGCGGTAGTTTTTGCAAGTAAAACACTCTCCAGATAAGAACTCGCTACATTCCCTATATTTTTCAACGGTAAGTAGGGAGCCTATAACTTGCTTCTCGCATTCTATGTCGGCTAAAAGTTGTTTGTCCATATCTTCTCTACTTAAAGGTTGCCAGTCTGTTGGGTGTGTTCCATATTTCTTCTTTTTCAAATCTCATTCGATCCTCATTATCGCTTTCGCTCCAGTATGCGTAAAAGCGTTTAAGGGTGTCTGCGTCATAGTTCTTGTTTTCTTTAATTTCTTGCCAAAAAACATCTTTACGTTCATCTAAATTAAGCGAATAATAATCATCACATAATAATTTATATTTATTATTTAACAAGTCATTACATGACTTTACTATACTATTCTTTTGATTTTGTTTTGTTTCTGTTTTGTTTCTGTTCTGTTTTGCGGCATTTTTATTGCCTTGGTTTCGTGTCGTTCCGCTACCTGCCTTACCTGCTTTATACTTATTCCATCCGGCTTGCAAAGTTGGCTTAATTCCTATCCACGCAAGCCTTGGAAGTGGCTCTGTGAAGTCCGTATCTTTCCCGAAGATGGCAAAATTTATGATAGCACGGTAGAGCTTAATCTGGTCTTTCTCCTCACAAAGATTAATTGCATCGTAAAATGAACGGAAAAACGTAAAATAATCTCTCTGTTCAGAAGATGATGTTTTCATATTGTTATCCTGCTTTTGTTAAATTACTGCTCTTTTATTACCTTCTCAATATCGGCTGCTGCATAGTACTTGCGCCTCCCCATCTTCTTTCCTTTCAGAAGTCCATCCCTCTCCCATCTCCATACCGTTATCCGGTTAACCTTGAACTTCTTGCTAACTTCATCAACGGTCAGAAGGTTATCTGATGAGTTGTGGTTACTCATGCCATCAAGGATGGTCTGTGCTACCTCGTTGGCATAGTCTTTTAGCTGCTCGGCTGTAATCATGTAGATTGCCGTTGGCATTGTTATTTGATTCTCCATGGTTTATCTGTTTTGATAGTTTTTGATTGAGTTAATTGTTTCTTCATAGTCATAGAGTATGCGCCTGCCCATGCGGAAGCCTTTGATGATTCCACGTTGTTCATAGTGCGCCACGGTCTGGGGTGTCACTGATAGATACTCTGCCAGTGTTTCTCGTGTGAAGGGCTTACCCTCTGTTGTTGATTGCTCTTTCATCATTATAAAAAAATTAAAATTAATAAAAAAAGAGCCTCCAGACGGTCATCTGGAGTATAGACAAAAAAAGCCTAAAGACTTCCGTCCTTAAGCTCTTTGGCTTTAAAATTAAACTAATCTGCTGCAAATATACAGATAATATTTGATATAGCCAAATATTATCTAAAATTTTTTATTCTTTTTTTTTACACCTTATTATATATATTGGCAGACAATAGAGCCAGTAGCCTTGCTTTTTCCTCTTGGCTCATAGCCTCAACCATCCTCATGAGGTCGGTGTCCTGTTGAGGCTCTTCTATGATGTTGAGGTCATTATCCACCCTGTACGGCTTGCAGTTGAAAGCCCGGCACATGAGGTTAAACCTATCCTCCACGTCCATATCCGTATACCTCTTTACCGCATCACTCCCCACACGATGCAACCCGGATGCATATAGGTTAATCTGGACTTTCGCCATCATATCTACGTGTGTCTTTCGTGCTAACCTACTGCTTCCTAACTCATGAAGGGGAAGATACACATTAGTACCCTTTTCCTCGTCGTATACCGTGCATTTTTTGTCAATTCCACAATACCGCAGAATTTCCTTTATCTTCGTGTTATAGCCAGATTTACCACTGACGTAATTCAGAATGGAAAATTTAAACTTGTACATCTTAATGATGTCAAGCGCAAACATCATGATAGGGGTCTCTATCTCCCTGTTTGTATCCTGCGTTTTCTTGGTTTTTTGCGGAAGATAGTGTATATATGGTATACCTTCCCTAATTCCCACATTTTCCATTGAAAGCCGTTTATAGTCGCCAATCCTACACCCAAATGAAATTTGCAGTAGAAACGCATCCTTAGCCTCCTGCAAATAATCTGGAACGTCCGTTTCACGTATTGTCTGAAATTCCTTTGCAGTCAGATACACGGGCACATCATATTGCTCATGCATCATTGTTTGTCTGTCCTCGTCGTCCATCCTTCCAAATGGTGACTTGTCTATCTCACCCTTCTTCTCCATCGACCGAAAGAACGCCCGTATGATCTTTAGCTTGGTAGCCACGGTGTTGTTGCTCCTGCATTGATGAGGTACACGGTTCCACGTCATACGCTCATACAGATGTGGATATTTCCCTACATAAAGATACTCATCCTTCAGGAACTTCGCAAAATCACTCAACACTATATCATCAAATTCACTTAGGACTATCTTAGTCTTTCTTTTTATGATTAAGAATTTTTCCAACTCTTTTTGCACTACTACATAGTGCTTCATCCTCCCATCACTGATACTGCCCTTCGCATCCTTCTGCTCTATCCACTCCAGAAACCTGTCCGCAATCGTCTTGCGCTTTTCCTGTGAAGGGGCAGGCTGCACCATAGCCGCCATCTCCCTTGCCATCGATTCAGAAGTCAGCGAAACGTCCTTCTCCCTCATGCTCTTATATGCCCTCCTTATATCCCCTATCTCACTAATGATGTTCTGGGATAGTTCCTTGTCGTAGTTTGTCACTCTGGGCTTCGGCTCACCAGTTGGCAGCAACTTGCCCAATGCCTGTACCTCCGCCTTGATGTTGCTCCTAACATATATATCCACACCGCCACCGTCACGAAGCCGATACCGAAGGTTTATTACTCCTGCGGTCTTGTTCGTCCTGTTACTGATACTTATACGCTCCATATTTTTAAAATTTACTTGGTGCAAATTTACTATTTTTGCACCAATGAGCCTAACTTTGAACGAAATATTGTGCAACATTTAGTAATATTTAATACTTGTAACCTGTTGATATTCAGCGTATTTTATGGTAGTTTAAATTGTATAATATTTTACAGAAATCGTCCCGCGGGAGTCACAAAAGAAAGAGATGATCATTCGATTGTCTCTTTCTTTTTTTGCTTATATACAGACTTCCCCCCCCTGTTGAAGTGCATCCTAAGAAATGGGATAAAAAGAAGAAACTCTCAGCAACCTTTATAAGGATCTGAGAGCTTCTTTGGAGGTGCCTGGCGGATTCGAACCGCCGTAGA
>OCTX011970251.1_pt1 | contig 11943 bp, 11 predicted proteins | sample 1539691 | NCBI WGS metagenome assembly OCTX01 (sample SAMN02144231, study PRJEB22623) | gut metagenome | biome: sheep rumen | host: Ovis aries | place: New Zealand
ACCGTTCGCGCGGTGTCGCGTCCGGCGTGGTACGCGGTGCTGTCGCTTCCGTACCTTATGGAGTTTCCGCACGAATGCTGCGAGCAGACATTTAGCCGCTACTACGCGAACGCACTTGGCGACTTTATCGCGAATTCCGATCCGCGAATCCGCGAGACGTTCGATGCGTGGAAGGCGGCTGGCGCCGAGGCGCTTAAGAGCCCGCTGGAAACCAATCCGCAACTGAAGGCGATTGCGCTCGAGGCGACGCCGTGGGTGCGCGAGGCGGAGCATGAGACTGCTGCCCGCGCGCGGCTCGGCGACCTCTTCGGCAAGGACCGCCTCAAGAGCGAGCAAGACCGCTGTATTGAGAAGCTGCGGCTTGAGCGGAATGGCGACGGACTCTGGCCGTGGTTCCCGGGCGGTCCGTCGTCCTCGGGCATCACGCTCTACATCCTCACAGGATTCGCGCGGCTCAACTTCCTTGCGAAATACGAGTATCCTAACTTCTTCGCCAGTGCGACTGCAGCACTTGACCGAGAGGTCGCGGAGGATGTAAAGGAACGGCTGAGGAACGAGGAAAAACTGAAGATACCGTTCCGAGTCAACGGCTTCGACATTCGCTGGCTTTATCTCCATTCGTTCAGTGGCGTCCCTGCGGCAAAGAACGATAAGGACGCGCAACTGTTTGTAGGGCACCTCAAGAAAGAATGGGTCGATCTTGGGCTTGAATCGCAGGCGCTGGCGGCGATTGCGCTGAAGCGACGCGGCGAAGTGAAGATGGCAAACGAGATAATGGCGTCAATCAAAGAGCGCGGTGTTCTTTCTGACGAGCTCGGCATGTACTGGAAGCGGCCGTACTTCTTCTCGTCGAGCGTATTCGCGGCGCCAGTCTCGACGCAGGCGATCATAGTCGAGGCGTTCCGCGAGGTGACTAAGGACGAGGCAAGTGCCGAGGCGTGCAATGTGTGGCTCCTCAAGCAGAAGCAGACACAGGACTGGACGACGACTGCCGCGACGGCAGACGCGATCTATGCGCTTATGCTTGGCGGCGGCGCGGATCTTCTCGCTGGTGACACGCTTGCGGAAGTGACGCTCGGCGGTGAGAAGGTCGTTCCTGAAAAGGTCGAGAAGGGTACAGGCATGTGGTCCGTCCGCTACGATTCCACCGCCATCAAACCGGAGATGGGCGAAATCACCTTCAAGGGCGCAGGCGAAAAGGGTGTCTCCTGGGGTGGCGTCCACTGGTCTTACTTCGAGGATGTCCTCAAGGTGCGTGCGCACGAGCCGAAGGAGTTAAGAGTCGAGAAGAAGTACTACAAGAAGACGAAAGGCGCGGAGGGTACGCGGCTCGCGGCGATCGGCGAGGCGCTTGAGCCGGGCGACGAGCTTGTGGCGCGGCTCGAGATCACGAGCGACCGCAGCTACGAGTTTGTGCATCTCTCAGACGGACGCCCTGCGTGCGCAGAGCCGGTGGACGTCCTCTCGTCGTATCGCTGGCGCGACGGAGTCGGGTACTACCAGTCGACAAAGGACACGGCGACGCACTACTACATCGACCGCCTCAACAAGGGCGTGTTCGTCCTCGAGACCTCGTACCGCGTGCAGCAGAAGGGCGTGTTCTCCGGCGGCATCGCGACGATACAGTGCATGTACGCGCCGGAGTTCACCGCCCATTCCACTGCCGAGACTGTCCGTGTGGGCGCGAAGTGAAAATACGCATTTCCAATCCGCCCGTCCTGGTTTTTGTGGTATAATATTCACCTATGAATTTTGGAAGAGCCATAGTTTTTGCCGGTGTTGCTATCGGATGCTCGCTTGTCGCAGTTGCCGTCTCGCCGGGAGTGAGTCCCGGGCCGGGCATTCGGTATGCTACCGACGCGTACCCTGGGTTTGACAGCGAAGACGAGCTTCTGAAGCCGTCCCGCAAGGAGCCGAGGTGGTTTGGCTGGATAAACGGCCCGAAGATGGACACCGCCGCCGAGCAGTTCAAGTATGCCGCCTCGCTCGAGGCCGAGGAGTCCTGGAAGGGTGCAAAGAAGGCGTATGACGCGCTTGTGCGCGAATGGCCCACTTCGCCCGAGGCGCCAAAGGCACAGAAGGCAATCGCCGACATCTGCCTTGGGAAGCTCCTCGATTCCGAAGACGCCTTTGCGGAATATCGCTATCTCCTCGACTTCTACTCGGCGCAGTGCAACTATGACGAGATAGTGGAGCAGATGTACAAGACTGCGGAGCTCATGCGCGACGAGGGGAAGACAATCCTCTTCTTCAGGTTCGACAACACCGTAGATGTGCGTCGTGCCTACGAGGCGGTCGTTCTGCGCGCGCCAGGCGCGAAGTTCGCGCCAAAGGCGATGCTGACGATTGCGTCGCTCAGGGAAGACGAGGACAAGCAGGAGACCGCGGCGACTGTCTACGAGAACCTTCGCAGCATGTATCCCGACTCGCCCGAGGCGGCTACTGCCCTCTATCGCGAGGCGAAGGCGCGCATGATCGTGCTTCAACGCTGCGAATACAACCGCGAGCGTGTGCGCGACACGATAGGGTTCCTTACGTTCGCGATCGAGTCGGGCAAGCTCGAGCCGGAGCAGCGCGAGGAGGTCAGCGGTTTCCGCGCTGAGGCGAGGTCGCTTCTCGAGGAAGAGGCTTACAATGCGGCGAAGTTCTACGATTCGCGCACCCGCACGAAGCGTAGCGCAATGAGCGCGTACCAGCGCTTCCTTGACGAGTACCCGACTTCCGACAGGGCGCCGGAAGTGCGCCGCCGTCTCTTTGAGCTTCAGGAGGAAGGCAAATGAAGAAGATTCTCCCGACAGTCATTGCTGCGCTTGCGCTGGCTGGCTGCGCCAACTACAGGTGGACGTCTCCTGTGCCTGCCGACATGCGCACGGTAAATGTTCCCACCTTCAGGAACGAGACCGACCTTCTGGAACTCGGTGCCGTCGCGACGCGTCAGGTGTTGCGTGAGTTCCAGCGCGAGGGCACGTTCAAGATCGCTTCGGCAGACGATGCCGCCATAGAAGTACAAGGCGTTATAAAGTCGGCTTCGGTCGGTCGCATCTACTTCAAGCGCGAAATGTCGATGCGCGCCTACGAGCAGCGCCTCGTAGTGTCCGCGGATGTGTCGTTCGTCGACAGGCGCAACGGCAAGGTGATGGTCAACAACCGCAAATACACAGCCGAGACCACCTATTTCTCTGACACCGACATGGCCACAGCAAGACGCGACGCCTCGGGACGTGCGGCCGAAGATCTCGCAAGACAGATCGTCGACGACATGACGTCGTGCCGCTGGGACAACGCGAAAGGCAAGGAGGCAGCAAAATGAAGAAAGACGGAGTCCGTGCCGTAATCGAGCTAAGGATCACCCCGCAGAGGGACTGTGGCTTTGGAAAGATCGCCGAGCGCGTTTCGCGCTTCGAGCAGGTCGAGGCGTGCTTTTTGATGTCTGGCGGCTACGACCTTCTCGTGTTCGTCAAGGGCGACAGCCTGCAGGACGTGGCGCAGTTTGTCGCGGCGGATCTTTCGACGATAGACGGTGTGTTGTCTACGGCGACGCATTTCATGCTTGAGACTTACAAGGCCGGGGGAGTGTTCGACAATCCCGGCGATACAAGGCTGGAGGTTTCGTAATGGCGGTTGACCTCGCACAGAAGGCGCAGAATTTCACAAACAGGGGTCGTCAGGCCCTTGAGACCGGTCGCTACGAGCTCGCGGTAGACATGCTCATGGAGGCCGTTTCGGCGGCTCCCGACGTCCTTGAGACGCGCAGGCTGCTTCGCGCCGCGCAGATAGCGAACTTCCGCAGAAACGGCAAGGTCGGCTTCGGCGCGAAGCTAGGCTACAAGATGGCCCAGATGAAAATCATGGGCCTTGTTAAGAAGGGCCATGGCGCTGAGGCAATGGCCGAGGCCGAGAAGCTGCTTTCGCAGAATCCGCTCGACCCCGACAATATCGAGGTGGCCGTCAAGGCGGCGGAGGCAGCTGGCAAGGCCGACCATGCGGCGATAACCGTCGAGGCCGCCTATGAGTGCTCCAACCGCGACCCGGCGCTCCTCGAGCGCGTGGCGACGTACTACACGATGGCGAAGCGCTACGACAAGGCACGCGACGCCTACCAGAAGCTTTCCGAGCTGAAGCCCGGAGACCAGCATATCCTCCAGCTCCTCAAGAACACCGAGGCGCAGGCCACGATGAACGCGGGATGGGAGCAGACCGCAGGCAAGAAGGGCGGCTTCCAGGCCCTTATCGCGAACAAGGAGCAGGCGAAGAAGCTCGACCAGGCGAACAAGGCCGTCATCACCGGCGACGACGCCGACGCCTTGATCAAGGAAAAACTCGCCCAGATCGAGCGCGAGCCGAAGAACATGAACTTCCGCCGCGCGCTTGCCCGAATCTACGTGCAGAACAAGCGTTTCGAAGAGGCGATCCAGTGCCTGACGGACGCGATTGAGGTGGCTGGCTCGATGGACCCCGAACTCGACCGCATGCTCTCGCAGACATATGTCAGCTACTACGACCAGCAGATCGAGGCCTACCGCGCCGCAGGCGACGAGGCGAACGCCATCGAGATGGAGAACCAGAAGAACCAGTTCGTGTTCGACGACCTCGCGCAGCGCGTCGAGCGCTATCCGAACGATCTTCACCTCCGCTACGAGCTGGGACTCCAGTACTACACCTACGAATACTACGACGAGGCGCTTGAGCATCTCCAGCTTGCGCAGAAGAGCCCGAAGGACCGCCTCTGGGCGCTCTACTACCTCGCGATGTGCTTCCTCAAGAAGGGCCAGACCGACATGGCCATCATGCAGCTCGAGACGGCGCGTGACGCGATTCCCACGATGGATGACCTCAAGAAGAAGGTCGTCTACCAGCTCGGCCGCTGCGCCGAGGATTCTGGCGATCTCGAGAGGGCGTACCAGTACTACAAGGACGTGTACGCGGCAGACGTCGGCTTCGAGGATCTCGGCGAGCGCATGCTCGCGGTCAGCCAGAGGCTCAAGAAGAAAGGCTGAAGTGGCAGCCCCAAGGAGAGTCGAACTCCTCTACCAAGCATGAAAAGCTCGTGTCCTAGCCGATAGACGATGGGGCCAAAAACGCGCATAGTATATCATATCGTGGGATGGGGAATCAAGTGGGCAGTTTGAGCGAGCGTGAGGCCTATGTAGCTTTCAATCTTACGGACAAGATAGGCTCTGTCAAGCTGTCCGAGCTCGTTGCCGTGTCTGGTTCCGTTGCCGCCGCTTGGGAGGCCTATCCGCAAAAGGTCTCGCGCTCTGGCGCAGAACTCGATTGGAAGCGCGAGTTTTCCCTTGCGAAGCGCTACGGCGTTGAGATTGTTACGCCGGCGGACGCCAACTATCCGGCTCGGCTTCTTGAGCAGCCGTCCCATCCGCTTGCTCTCTATGTAAAGGGTGATGCGAGCGTTCTTTCTTCTCCGTGCGTCGCCATCGTTGGCACGCGGCGCGCGACTGCCTATGGGCTTGACCAGGCGTTCAAGATTGCAAAGGGCCTTGCCGAAAACGGCTGGACGGTGCTGTCGGGGCTTGCGCTCGGCATCGACGCAGAGTCTCACCGCGGCGCATTGGCCGCGGAAGGGAAGACGGTCGGCGTTATCGGCTCTGGGCTTGACGAGTTCTATCCCGAGGAGAACCGTGCGCTTGCACGGGAAATCGTCGAGAGCGGCGGCGCGGTCGTGAGCGAGTTCCCTTTCGGCCGATATCCTGATACGCAGACTTTTCCGCAGCGCAACCACACTGTTGCCGCGCTTGCGAGAGGCGTCGTCGCTATAGAGGCGCCTATAAAGAGCGGTACGCTCATCACGACTTCGTGCGCGGCCGACATGGGGCGCGTCGTGATGGCAGTTCCAGGACGGGTCGACAGCCGTTCGAGTGCAGGTTGCCTCGCTCTTCTTCGCGATGGTGCGCGGTTAGTGCGCTCGGCCGCAGATGTAGAGGAGGAGCTTTCTCCGCTTGTCCCCGCAGAAGACCGCAAGGCGTCTAAGGCGAAGGCAAAGGTCTCGCCAGCGCAAGCTTCTCCGGCGCCGACGTTTTCCGTAGAAGAGGCAATGATCATGCGCGAAGTGGATGCAGAAGGCGTTCACATGGACATACTCGTCCGACGGACTGGCCTGCCAGCCGAGAAGGTCAATGCGCTTTGCATGGCACTGCGGCTCAAGGGCCGCGTCCGATTCTTCCCGGGTAACCGCGTCGCTCTCCCTCGCGACCCCTGACTCCAACTCCAACTCTGAACTCCAACTCCTACCATGAAAATCTTCCAGCAACCCCAGAAACTCCAAAAGTGGTGCCGCGCGCGCAAGCTCGCAGGCGCAAAGATCGCGCTCGTCCCGACGATGGGTTATCTCCACGACGGACACCTTTCACTCATTCGCGAGGCGAAGAGGCGCGGTGCCGATGAAATCGTCGTAAGCGTATTCGTGAATCCCGTCCAGTTCGGGCCGAACGAGGACTACGAAAAGTACCCGCGCGACGAGAAGGCCGATCTTGCCAAGTGCAGAGCGGCTGGTGCGACTGCGGTGTTCTTCCCGACGCCCGCGAACATGTATCTTGATCGCCACAGCGTCTACGTTAACGAAGAGGACCTTTCTCGTGGGCTATGCGGTGCGCGCCGTCCAGGGCATTTCCGCGGCGTCTGCACCGTCGTCGCGAAGCTCTTCAATCTCGCCCATCCCGACTTTGCCGTGTTCGGTCAGAAGGACTACCAGCAGGCTCAGGTGATAAAGCGCATGGTGCGCGATCTCAACTTTGACCTCAAGATCATCGTTGCACCGATTGTGCGCGAGAAAAGCGGCCTCGCCCGCTCTTCGCGCAACACGTATCTCTCGTCCGAGGAGCGCGAGAGGGCGGTCGCGATTTCCCGCGCGCTCATGTCGTTTGGCGCAAAGGGCGGCGTCAAGACGCTTGCGGCGCTCAGGAAGTCGCTTGAAAAGGCTGGTCTCGTAGTCGACTACGTGGAATGTGTCGACGCCGAGACTCTTGAGCCGCGCAAGACGCCGAAGAAGGGGTGCTGCATTCTCGTCGCCGCTTTCTGCGGCAAGACGCGGCTTATCGACAATCGCGTCCTTTAGTCGCTACTTCTTGTCCCAGCTCGCCTTTGGCGGCGCCTTGTCGCGCCATTCGGGGAGCGAGATCATGTTGCCCGCCTCGGCCTTGCCGGCAAGATAGGCCTCGGCAACATATTCACGACGCGTCTTCATTTCGGCGAGCAGCGACTTGATTTCAAGGACGGCTTCATGGCACATGTCGATTACCTGGCGTTTCGTCTCTTCGTCGACGCCGTCCATCTTGAGTAGCTCGATGGAACTCAAGAGGACGGTCGAGGGCTGGCCAAGCGCATGGCAGAAGCCCGCGAGCGATTCCATCACGACCTTCGACCGCTCGACCTGCATTTCTGCTATTGCGAGCCGCCGGCTGGTTTCTTCTGCTGTATTCGTTTCGTTTGTCATTTGGTCTCCCTTTTGCTTGCGCCGTTAGCTTGCGAGGCTTCCCATGTTGAATATTGGCATGAACATGGCCATGACGATGGTGCCGATTATTGCGCCAAGGAACACCATGAGGAACGGTTCCATGAGCGATGTCAACGTGCTGAGAAGAGCCTCGACCTCTTCGTCGTAGCTGTCCGCCACGGAGTCTAGCATGTCCTCGACCTTGCCGGCCTTTTCGCCTGCGGCAATCATTCGAACCATTAATATCGGCATATACGGCTTGCCGTCGAGCGCAACGTTCAGCTGGTTGCCTTGCTCTACCTCCTTCCGTGCGTCGAGGATTGACTTCTCTAGGACGCGATTGCCGATCGAGAGTGCGACGACTTCGAGTGACTTGAGAATCGGCACGCCTGCGTTCGTCATCTGCGCGAGAAGCCGGCAGAAGCGCCCGATGCCGCTCTTGAGGTTGAGTTGCCCAAAGACGGGCATCTTAAGCTTGAACTCGTCAAACTTGTAATGTCCGCGCTCTGTACTTTTCCATGTCTTGAACGCCCATATCGCCACGCCGGCAACAATTATGATGATGTACCAGTACGCCTTTACGAAATCAGAGATGTCGACGAGGGTCTGCGTGAGCGCGGGAAGGGGTTTTCCGAAGCCTGAGAACATCTCTGCGAAAATCGGGACTACGAACTGTATGAGGCCGCCTGCAAGAAGGAGCGCGATCGAGATGATGACGGTCGGATAAGTCATTGCGCTTTTGACCTTGCCCTTTAGGCGTGCCGTTGCCTGCATGATTGTCGCCAGTCGCTTCAAGATGCCCGCGAACTCGCCAGACTGTTCGCCTGCGACGACCATGTTCACGTACATGTCGTCGAAAATAATTGGGAATGACGAGAGTCCTTTTGACAGCGGGTCTCCGCCTTCAATTGTTTCGCGAAGATGACTTAGGACCTTCTTGAACTCTGGATTTGCACACTGCTCCTCGAGCGTCTGCACGGTCGAGAGGATGGGCATGCCCGCGCCGACCATTGACGCGAGCTGACGCGTGAACGGGACGACTTCCGTCTTGGCAATTTTCTTTGCGCCTTTGATCTTTGGTATGTTTGCCATCTACTATCTCCTATACTGACCACTGACTCCTGACCCCTGACCCCTAACTCCTACTCTCCTCCTGTCACCTCGAACGCCGCCTGAAGCGATGTGAGGCCCGCGCGAACCTTGATCATGCCCGCTTCTTTTAGCGTCACCATGCCTTCCTCTAGCGCAAGCTTCTTTAGGAGGTCGGCATCACCGCCTTTTTCGATTAGCGCGCGGATCTTCGTCGAAATCGGCAGCACTTCCATCATCGCGCCGCGTCCCTTGTATCCGGATCCATGGCACTTCGGGCAGCCGACGGGGCCGTAGATCGTGGCCCCTTCGAAAGGTTTCGGGTCGACGTTGTTGATCTTCAGCATCTCGAGATCCACGTCGACTGGCTGCTTGCAGAAGGGGCATAGCTTGCGGAAGAGACGCTGGGCCTGTGCGAGAATGAGCGACGACGCGAGCATGAAAGGCTGGATGCCCATGTCGAAAAGACGCGCGACGACGCCGCACGCGTCGTTCGTGTGGAGCGTCGACAAGACGAGGTGGCCCGTCAACGCGGCCTTGACCGCGATGTCGGCCGTCTCGCCGTCGCGGATTTCGCCGACAAGCACGATGTCGGGGTCCTGACGCAGCACGGAACGCAGGATGCCTGCGAACGTGAGACCCTGCGCGACGTTCACATGGCACTGGTTTACGCCGGAAAGTTCGTATTCGACAGGGTCTTCGGCAGTCACGATGTTGACATTTGGCTGGTTCAGGTCCTGAAGACACGAATACAGCGTAGTCGTCTTGCCTGAGCCCGTCGGTCCCGTAACGAGGATGATGCCGTGCGGCTGGTCGATGGCGAATTTCATCGCCTTGTACGCGTAGTCGTCAAGACCGAGAGACCCGAGGCCGGGTGCGAGGTTTGACTTGTCGAGGATACGCATAACGACCTTTTCTCCGTGGACGGTCGGGAGGATTGAAACGCGGACGTCGACCTCTTTCTTCAGCGCCTTTACCTTGAAACGGCCGTCCTGCGGGCGACGGCGCTCGGCGATGTCGAGGTTGGAGAGAATCTTTATGCGCGACACAACGGCGTTGTGGAGGGCCTTTGGCGGCGCTGGACGGTCGACGAGTTCGCCGTCTATGCGGTATCTGAGGCGTGAAGTCTTCTCCATCGCCTCAAAGTGGATATCGGACGCCTTTGTCTTTAGGGCCTCGATCATGATCGTGTTGACCATTCGGATGACCGGCGCCTCGCCCGCGGCGTCAAGGGTTGCATCGAGGGCATCGGCGCTCTTGTCTTCGCCGGCGGTCATCTCGATGTCGCCTTCGTCGCCTTTCATGATGTTTTCCATCGCGAGGGCGGGGTTCGAAGCGTCTTCCTGGCTCTTGAGTCGCTGGAGCGCGTCGTTCAACTCGGGCGCGGGCGCTACCAAGGTCCATATCTTGCCATGGGTCCAGCGAGAAACCTCTTCCTGGGTCGGCAGGTCGAACGGGTCGGAAAACGCTATGGCAAAGCGGCCGTCGACTTTCATCAGCGGAAGCGCCTTTGCACGGCTCCATGATTCGATTTTCATTCCGCAGAGAAGGTCCTGCGAGGGTATGAATCCCTGCGGAATTGAGATCGGCTGTACTCCGAGGTAGTCTGCTGCGGCTATTGCGAACTCGGCGGGATCTTCTATTTTCTTGATCTCTGCCGCGCCGCCACGCCGAACATGGAACCTGCTTTTAGACTGTGTTGCTTCTGCCATTGCGACAATATATAAGCAAGATTCGTGCCAGTGTCTGGCATGGTATTTGCTAATATATTTTTGATATGGCGGAAGAACCTAAATTTGATGCGCGCCTTGCAGAAGGCGTAGCATATTTTGAGCAGATGCTCCAGTTAATGCCGGAGGATCGCGTTACCCTTGAGTTTCTTGTAGTCGCGTATGAACAGCTCGACAGGCACGAAGATGCGCAGAAAGCGCTGGTTTCCCTTACGAAGATACTGATAAAGGAGCGCGATAATGCCGCGCTTGAAGGGCTTTTGCCTCGTCTTGAAGAGAGTGACTACCCCGAGGCAAAGGCGCTTGCGCTCAAGGTAAAGACGCTTATCGCCCCTGCGCCAGATCTGACTCCTGAAGTTCCGAAGGAAATGACGGAAGAGGAAATGGTCGAGTCGATTTCGACGATGGCCGTAAAGTCTGAACTTGCGCTTGTTGACGAGCTTGTAGACGGGAAGATGATTCCTGAGGAAGAGGCGAATCGCCTGAAGGCGCAGATCGAGGCAACGCCGACGGCGGGCCAGGTGTTTCTCGTTTCCGCACTCCAGATTCTCGAAAAAGAGAATCCAACGGCTTCAGAGAGGTGCATAGCCTATCTTGCCGACAGGCATGGATCCCCGCCTATTCCACTTGCCGCGTTTGAGCCGGCGAAGGGGCTCGTCTCGTCATTCCCTGCAAATGTGATGCGCATTCGCGGAGCTGTTCCGTTCGCATCGATAGCCAAGGAGGCGCTTGTCGCAGTTCTCAATCCTGCCGACGACTCTTTGCGAGCACAGCTTTCCGCCGTAATGCCGTGCAGGTTCTACCTGGCGCTGCCGTCGTCTGTCGAGGCGGCTCTGGCCAAAATGTATTCTACCGGAGGGGGAGCGGCATGAAGGCGCGGCGGGGAGTGACGCTTGTCGAGGTGATGCTCGCGGGGAGCATTATGCTGTTTGCGTCCTTGGCTATTTTCGAGGGTATTATTGTCTCTACGCGGATAGCACATGAGAACGCCGAGATTCTGAAGGCGGAGGCGGTGGTCTGGGACGCAGTATGGAAGAAGTTCAACGAGGACTATGACAAGATGGGGCCGCAGACATTTACCTGGGTTGTATCATCGAATGCCGCGCCGGATCTTGTGCGGTCTGGTTACGCCGCACCTGTGCTCACGCTGTCGGTGACGATCCCACAAGCCGAGGGTTTTGACGAGCTTCGTTGCATTGAAGGCGACATTGAATGGGGGCCGACCGGACGCCGAAAACGGCTTTCTGACATTCAGAGGACTTTTGTCTACCGGGGGCCACTTGAAAGGAGCCCGACATGGTAAGCCGTGTGCATAGGCAGGGCTTCACGATTGTAGAGGTAATGATCGCTACGGTGATTACTACGCTCGTGTTTGGGGGGATTGCATCGTTTCTAGTTGTTTCTAATCGGTTGGTCAAGAATGCATTTGCGGAGGCGGAACTTTCGATTCGCACGAGGGAAATACGAGAAAAACTGCTTTTCCACGTGTTGCCGCCGTCCGGCGGCAGGGTATGGCCGGGGTTGCTCTCGGCAACCCCATCGAGAAGCGACGGCAATATTGTGGAAGATGGAGCCAAGATATTGGCCAAAGTGTATGGAATGGGAATAGAAGACGGCAAACACTATTGGGGCTCGACGGTTGCCGACGCGGTCGGTATTGCGTCGGACACGTCGTCC
>OCTX012287092.1_pt1 | contig 11943 bp, 16 predicted proteins | sample 1539691 | NCBI WGS metagenome assembly OCTX01 (sample SAMN02144231, study PRJEB22623) | gut metagenome | biome: sheep rumen | host: Ovis aries | place: New Zealand
CACGGAGAGCGCGGATAAAGCAACGGGGCACACAAGAACACCACCAAACACAAAAAGCCCCGCAGAACGCGAAATTTGCGCCCTGCGGGGTGTGAGAGATTGTTACAGTTCGGAAACGGTGTCGGAAATGGTCGTGGAAGTAGACGCGCTATCAATGAGCGAAAAGCCATAAGGACCAATTCCACCGCCGGGGGTGTCGAATGTCCCTTGAATTCTAAAAACGTCGCCTTCAATCATACCAGTTAATGCATATCCTTCCTGCGCTCCATAATAACTCGCATATGTTCCGTAAAGTGCTATCGGGGTATCTCTGGGCATTGTTTGTTTCGTCATAGGGACGTTGGACCCGGAAACAAACGCGAATTTCACATTTGCGATTTCCGCATCTTCCAGAACGTCCCGCGCCTTGAATGTGATGTTATGCAGATACAACTTCCCCCCTGCCGGATGCGTCGCGGCATATTCAGCAATAGCCGCGTTCACTTCCTCTTCGCTCCACATTCTTTTCATTTTTCCTTGTTCTCCTTTCCTTCGGATTTGTCTTTCAAGTCCTTGTCCCTGTCCCGCCATCTGCGGTAAACCTCTACCGCGCAGTTAACAACCAGGATTGCCACATTGCAGAACAGCATGACCCAGGATAGAATATTGTCCCCATTCAGGGCGGAGAGAATAGACCCCCCGCCCATCATAGCGGACAGAACGGACCATGAACCGCGCTTCATTACGCAGTCGGCGCCTTGTAGACTTTCACGAACGTATTGCGGGAGATATGCGCGGTATCTTCCATATGGTAGTAGATGTTCTCGAAGTCGCCCAGGCCGTTGGTGTTGTTCCGTACCGCGTCATAGGTCGGGAACAGACGCATTCCGCGGTTGTCCATCAGGATAGCGAAGACGTTTTCGGGAGCGGTCCCCAGACCGTTCACAACGACGATTTCGCACGGCATAGCGAGGTCCTCACGGTTGAACGCCCCGGCGAAAGTGTCGACTTCCAGGGACGGGAGAACGCCTTGACGAAGGATCAGCGTAAGGCCATCCGTCGCGCCGAGGGTGTTTCCGTTCAGGGAATGACCTTCGGAAACGTCGCGGGCGGCCTCAATGTCTTTCTTGACCTGCTGGATGAATGCTTCGCCCGTGATGGTGTCTGTGGGTTTGGCGATGGTCGTTACCAGGTCGAGAAGGACCACATATCCTTTTGCGATAGCGTCGGCCCAGTCGGATGCGGCATTCGCGGTGTAGGGCTTTACGAGAATGCCAACGGCGTTCCCGCTTTTCAGCATGGTGTTGACAGTCGCATACGCGGTCCCTTTCGCAAAGGTCGTTGCGGCGGAAGCGTCCATTTCCCCTTCGCAGAGTTCGACGAGCCGAGCCGCCATCTGCTTTTTGACCTGATAGCGATATTGGGCCTTGCTGTCCTGACCGCGTTTGGTCTGCATGGTGACAACTTCCATGAATTCGCCGTCATTGTGGACCGCGCGTTCGATGTTGTTGTTGCGGAGCGTCACGGGAATGACCTTGCGCCCGATGGTGTAGGAATAGAACACAGGGCGATAGGTGCCGTCGTGGGGTGCCAGAGCGTTTGCGCCGGTGGGGTCGTAGTCCTGCGGCAAGGTCAGGTCCTGTTGCCACTCTTCAACGGTCTTTCCGTAGGAAAGATATTCCCCGTCGAATTTGGAAAGTTTGTCGATGTTGAACACGGTGTCGATCGTCATGATCTTGCCGATCTTATCGACAAGGCCAACGATGTTGTCCCGCGTCACGTTGAAAGTGCTGTTGGAGATTTTCGCGCTGGTCACGTAGTTTTTGACCAGTTCCCGAAGTTCGGGCAAAGAAAGTTTTGCCATTTCGTTTTACCTCATTTCTTTTGTTTTTGGATGATTTTTTCGAGTTCGTCGGACAAAAGGTCATCCAGGCTTTTTGTTTCGTCCGGCTGGTCTTCTCCCGACGGGGAATTGAAAGCGGTGTTTTTAACGTAGTTGACAACCGTTTCTTGCAGTTCCCCTACCTTGTCTACCGTCTTTTTGTGTTCGGCGGAAAGACTATCCAGAACGGCTACAAGCCCCGTCACGGCTTCGGTGTTATCCGCGTTCAAAAGGGCCTTCAAACCGTCTTTTGCTTTTTTCATTTCGTCATTGAAATTCATGTGAATTTCTCCTTTCAGATATTTGCATGATCCAGGAATACTTTTCCGATCTCGTCGGACCAGTCCCGGAGAATTGCCCGGTAATGCTCCCAGAGTTCACGGAGCCGCCCCGCGCTTGTTTCGCGGTCCTCTTCCGCTGTTCCTTCGTTCGCCGTCACTGCGGCGTTGTATGCGTTGGAAAATGGGTCAATTTCCATTTGCGGGGTGTCCTTGACCTTCACGGAAGATTTGGTAGTGGTCGTTACGGGAGCCAGCATTTTAGACTTCAACGCGGTGTAGGACTGCAACAGCATGGAAAAGCGGTCCCAACTCCCGATGATCGCCGCGCAGTAGCGGTCAAAGCCACCGCGGGCGGCCTGCTGTTCGTCTTCTCCCCATCCGGCCCAGTTATCGGCATACCGGGCGGAAACCATATTCAGCGAGTCTGTTAACCGTTCGTCCAGTTCCCACCGCTCATTGTCCGCGTTCCACTTGCAGAACGCCAGCGCGGAGAACATGGGGTCCGTCTGGTCGGTGCGGTCCGCGCCCGTCATTGTTTCGAGTTGCGAGAGGAACAGGGACCCGCCGAGAATTGACATTGTGGAAACAAGGTCGAATGCGTCTTGATCCAGCCCATACCAGAGGGCCAAACATTCCCGAAGGGAAAGAAACGTTGAAACTTCAAATTTCTTCATCTTCCTGCACCTCTTGTTCTTCCACCGTCTGTTCTTCCGGCGGCTTCTCTTCGTTCAACTCCACGGAAACGGGGACCCCCAGGACGTCGGTGATCTGTTGGGCAAACTCTTTCATACAGACCAGAAAACTGTCCGAAGATTGATCCGTCACGTCGTTGTTGCTGTCGACTTCGCTTGTGATAAGATGTTCTTTCTTCTCCATGACCCCGGTATTATCGAAGCCGAGGAATTCGCGGAGCGCCGTTTCCTGCGCCTGGATGTAGGAATAGAGTTTGTCAACAATGTAGGTCGCGCCGCTGTTCAAAACGTCGATTTTGTCGGCCTCTTCCGCGGCGATATACAACGCTGGGTCGCCCTTCTGGATCTTGTTGAACAGTTGCCGCATTTTCTCTTCCGTTTCCGGGGTCGTCTTGATGATCCACGGCATCTTTGCGGCTTCGATGTTCAGGGAAAGAGCGGCTTCCGCGTTTGCGATCTTCTGGCAGAAACTGTCCACCATGGGGAAAAGACCTTTGTGGTTTTCCTGGCAAAAACCGATCACGATTTGTTTTCCGATGGTCTGCTCCCCGGTCGGAATGAATTGCACGCCGCGTTTGTTGATAAGATTTGCGGCGATCGGATAATCATAGATGTTCCAGCGGGACGGAGCATAGGGGGCGAAGCCGACGGCAACTTCCGGCATCCCTTCCAGGCCTTCCGTTCCCTTGATACGGAATGCGGCCACGGTACCTTCCGGGGACCAGAAACGCCGCATAATGTAATGGACCTGTTGCGCGTCCAGGCCGTTCCACTTGTAACGCGTCATCCACAAATTAAAATACTTGTTGCGGTAGAATTGCAACCATCCTTCACGGGCGAAAGCGCCGTCCTCTTCCCCGCGAAGAACAAGTCCTTTTTTGCTCATTCTTCAAAAAATCCCCTTTCCCAGTTTTCCTTTTGTTGGGTAATATCCCAGGTCGTCCCGTGTTTGTGGAACAACGTAACGCCAGCGGAATATCTGTTCACAAGGTCTTGGAGCATCTCTTCCGGGATGTGCGCGGCCGGGGTCAATGACATTTCCCCTTGCACGTAGTCAAACCACCAGCGCACATTCATTTCCGGCGTTCCGTATTCGTCGGTAGCATACCCGAAGAAATAGAACAGGTCATCCAGGGCGGCTTTTACACGCGGGGAAACTTCATACATGCAGAGTTTCGCGCGGTTCGCGGAATACACTTCGAGCAAGTCGACGTCATCCGATCCAGAAACGCTGACAGCCTGCATTTTGCTTTGCGCGATCTTCTGTTCTATGGCCTGTTCCGCTCCGACTATCTGGGAAATGTTCTGCGCCAGCCCGGCGCCGCTCATAAGAACGGCCATGGGATTTCCCGTTGCGATCCCGGCCCCGGCGGCCGTCACGTTCCCGACGATCCCCAGGGCGGCGGCGATCTCCTGCCGGGTCTTGTTCTTCAAGTCGTAGTTATAGCCATTTCGGATATAGTTGATATACTGCGAGTTGAACAAAACCGCTTCATTGTTCCGGGAAACGGGCATCACGCCGGGGAAGTCTTCGGCAGAGAACAACAGGTGTTCGCGGTATTCCGGCACGGTGAACAGAAACTTGCTATTGATGGTGGACGTTACCGCAAATCCCAGCCGGAACGCGCTTTCCGTTACGGCCTGCGGGTCCATCTGTTCCGGCAGCAGTTCCATTCCGAAACTGTCATAAACAAGTTTCGGGCGGAAATAGTCGGAATGCAAGAGTTTTGTTTCGTAGGAATTCGCCGGAGAAAATCGGGCTTGCGCCGGGTCGGGTTCAATGGGAATTCTGTTCAGGTTCCGAAGCGGGTTTTGCATATAGTTTCCGGCGGCGTAATCATACGCCCGGATTTCCCGATAGAACGCCTTTGAAAGGTCCTTCAAGGTCAAGAGGGACCCGGCCGACGTAAACTCCCAGGACGGCGGCACAAGAAGATAATTTCCGCTTGTGTCGAACGTTTCCGGGGCATACGGTAATTTGATGATTTTGATTAACCGGCTATCCGTTCGGTCTATGCGATCAATGCTTTCCAGAACACCCGTTGTTTCCTGCCCGATGAAACGGGACCCAGGGTCCTGAACGGTCGGCGCATAAAATCCCAAATTGTAGTCGATCAATTTTTTCTTGTCTGTCACTTGTGGATAGTCGGACCATCTGCCGGAATTGTAATAGGTCGGGTCAACCCCCTTGAATTGAATTGCGGAGAATGCCCCCATATATTCGGCTGTCACATAGGGTTGCCCTAAAATAAGGTTCTGTTGATAAACGCTGACAACGTGGATCAAGCCCCCGTCCAGATAGATGTATGCCCATCTGTCAACGCTGTTCGCCCAGATCCAGGAAGTGGCTGTGTGGTTGATCTTGCAAATCTCTTCCCCGTTTGCGTTGATCGTGAATTCATTTCCGCCGTTGATCTCCGCAGAAAACATATAGAAAAAGTCAATGTTCAAAGTCTGCGGCAAAAGGTCGGTAGAAAAATACTTGACGTTGACAACCTGGTCCGGGACAAGCAAGCATTCAACGGGGTTGACGACTTGCGCCGCCGTCGGGTCCATTTGGTTTTTGTTCCTGTAAACCAGATTCCACCCGACGTTGTTTTCGTCTTCCGCGATCATCTTTTCTTCTGTCTTGAACAATACCGGGGTAAACCCTTCCGAATAGCGGTCAACGGAACAGCGCGCCTGAACGATCACAAAACGAATTGTAAACGCCTCATTCGGCTGTCCCTGCAACAGGACAGAAGCAGTGTTGCCCGAAACAGAAGCGTCCAGAACATTCACATTGTATTGAGAAAGAACAAGCAAATTGATGATAGCAGAAGCCGGGGCCGCGGTCGTCCACGTTTTGGACCATTCCCCGGAAGCGTTCAAAACGTGGTCTTCCTGAACGTTCGTTTTTGTCACGGTAAACCGCGGTTTGCTCTTGCGGGTAATGTGCGAACGCGCTCCGAACGTGTAATCCGTCCCGGCGGAAAAGGTGTTCAAGGTATCCAGCCGGAGAGAGAGCCGGGCGGACCCTTCCGAGGTCCAGCGGGTCACGGTCACAAAATAGTACAGGGGTTTTCCGTCCGCGTTTTCTCCCAGGTCGGAAGCCGTCGGCACGATCTTGCAATAGTTCCAGTTTTTCGCGTTGACTTTCCCCAGGTCGTTTGCTTCAAAGTTGGAAAGCGAAAGACGGTTGTTCGGGAACGAAAGTTCCGTTTCAAAATCATTCTTGAAATAGTTGTAGGAAACGTTCAGTGCATCCGCGGCGTATTGATCCAGGAAAGCCGCGATCCCTTCCACCATTTTGTTTTTCGTTGCGTCCAGCGGTACTCCCTTATAAAGGGTAATTCTTGAATATTGGATCATAGGAATTTGAACACCCCCACTATCATATAATACACGGATATTTCGGAATACAGGATTTCCCCGCGGGCTATCGCGTCTTTGAAACGAGCAAGCCGGGATTTTGCAACCATTGAAAGAAGTTGCGTTCCTTCCATTATATCTTCAAGGTCAAAACACCAAATATCCCGCTCTTTGGAAATATCCGATACGAAAGAACAGAAGAATTGCGGGTTTTCGTAAACGTCGGTAGAACGGAAAATCCCGATCAACTTATTTTCCACGCGGAACACGAAGCGGAGCGGGAAGCCGTCCGGGTGCTTGCCCACCGGGATATGCTTATCATTGACGGGCGTTCCCTGCATTGCGTATTCGTTGTAGTCTTCGTCGAATTGATATAGGGGATTTTCCCGCAGAAGTTTTTCCCGCAGAAGCGGGTTCAAAGTTGCCCAATGGATCACAAACATATCCCCGACGTAAAACCCGCCCTTGCGCAGTTTCTCCGTCGGTACGTTCCAAGAAACGAACAGCGGATTGAAAAGGGAATACGGGTTCCCCACAAAATACATTCGGAACGTTCCTTCACATTCGCGCCGCCAGGTCGTGAACGCTTCCTTGATCTTGAACGCTTCATGTGGGATATATTTTTCCCCGCTCTTCGGGTCTATGATATATTCATCCATGAACGCGCCTTTTGCGTTCCGAAGAACGGCCAATTTGATACGCCGGAGAGGAAGCGAAAGAGAAACGACGCGGAAGAACGTTTCCCCAGCGATTTTAACATCCACAATTCCTTCTTTGAACGTGGATTTTGTAAACTGAAATTTCGCGTTGTCGTCCGAAAATTTGTTAATGATACTATCTTGAATAGAATAAAGGAATGCTTCTGTGATCTCAACGGCCGTTCGGGTCAAAATGATCCACGGTTTTTTGTCCCGCTTCCAGGGGACATATATTTTCTTAAACCACATCGCAACCGTTTTTCCGGGTTCGCGCGGTGACATCACAAACACAAAGGGTTTCCCGTATCCGTCCACTTCCCGGAAGTCGTAATGCAGATTATCCAGCACAACGGCCATAATATCACCCATAAAATTTCTTTATAGGTACATTATAACACGGAATAAACAAATTTGTCAATAGGGGTTGACAAAGTGCAACACTTTTGATATAATGTACTTGCGATCCTGGAAAACCGGACGCAGAAAGGAAACAAACATGCAAGCAACGATTGAAACGGAATTGAAACGGCGGTTGCGGCACGTTCTGCAACACATTGACTTGCAGACGCTCCGGGAATTCGGAATGTTCGCGGAACAACTGTTCTTTAACTGTTCCGAGAAAGACGAAGGTTCCCGAATGCTTCTGGGGCAGTGTATCGAAGAATTACGGTATCGGGGTGATTTCAAATGATAAACAAAGAAAAGAATATCCGAATTACAATCACTGTTCCCCGGAGCCTGGACGACTTGACAAATCAAATCTTGCGGGAAATTCCGAATACTTCAAAATCCCAGCTGTACGTCTGCGCGATCGCTTTACTCTTACAATCTCCCGCCAACGGGGATAAACAGTTGGAAAAGAAAGGAGAAACAAAATGAAAGTTTCTGGAAATGCTCGTATCTATCTCAACCGCTTCCCGCAACAGGATGGAAGCACCCGCACCACTCTTTCCGTGGGTGTCTTTACCCAAAAGAAAGACAGCGCAGATTTCGCAAGTTTTTATATTCCCGTTGTCCTGGGAAAAGAACTGAAAAGTCGGATCAACGAAAAGACCCCGCGCAAATTCGACGTGTATATTAAGGACGCTTCCTTGATGGCGCACGAATACAAATTCAAATCGGAAGCGCGACTGTACGTTGCCGACTGGGAAGCCCCGCACGAAGAAAAGAAGGAACAGCCGGAGCCGAAATTCGCAAAAAAGCCGGAGCCGAACTTCGAGGAAGTCAAGCCCGATGAAGATTTACCGTTTTGACGGTTGACAAACTGCGGTAACCGTGGTATAATGAATTGAACACGGGCGGCCGCGCCCATATTCAAAGCAAAAGGAAGTCTATATAGATGCGGGGTGTCCGCCGAAAGTGCGCCCGCGGCTTCCGTGGGAGTGACAACCCGCGCTTGAATTGCGGTCGCCCCTGTTCTTCTTTTATAGGAGAAAACAAATGATTTGCGTGTTCTATTATGCAGTGGTGGCAGACCGTCAGAAAAACGAATTATGCCGCGCGAAAGTCTATTCCTTTGAAGAGGCGTTTTGGAATTTGCAAAAATTCCGGGATATGTTTCCAAACGGATGGTATTTTACAATCGAATACACAATAGCAAAGGAGAATTGATAAAATGGGAATAATAGTAAAAGACACGGACGGGGTATGTTTTTGTATCTCTGTTCCGTATAAAGAGTTGGAGCAATGCCACAACCGATATGATACGGAAGCATTGGCGATGAAATATGCGCACCAACTGGAAGAGCAATTCGCTGCGTATAAGCGAAAGGCAATATTCGCTTCTGTATATGGGAAGGTAACGAAAAATGAAAAATGAAAGCAAAAGAAGCACAAGAAAAACAGTTTTTATAAAACGGGAATTCCCGTTGCCGCTTTCGGATAGTACAAAATACGGATATACCTGCAAAATGTGTGGAACAACATGGGATTTTGTTACACCGTATTGCCCATTTTGTGGGCGGAAAGTCTTGTACACCGTCGAACTTATGAAGGTAGAAGAAAGGGTAGTTGAAAAGATAGTAAAATGAAAGAACTTATTATCTCTTTATATGACGGCGGATATTATTTTTCATTTTCAATCGATGGTTCGTGGTTTGAACGAAATGACAGATTAGTACCGCCCAAAACATACCCGGCAGATGTCATTTATAACACCATAAAAAACTATGATTACGACGCGTTGAAATTTTTAGAGAAGATGTTTCCAAATACACGGATTATTTTTTGTTGTGACGGAGGTATCGAAATATATGCGGGCAACTAAATGTATTGTGGTATTGACGATATGCGCGGCAATTCTTGTTCTCTGTTGGGCTTTGCGAGATTTGTTCGCGGAACGCTTCAAAGCAATTCTGGAATGGAAGGAATGGTGGAATATATGATACATTGCTTCAAGAGAAGGGGGTATAGAGTCGATGACACTTCGGAAAACGGTTGAAACGCTCCGGGAAGGCGGGATGGATATTTCATTCCGCGTCCGGCCGGATGGCGGTATCGTTGTAACAAAGATCGGAAATATCAAGTATTCAGGGCGGTCCGGGAATGAAGCAGTCCGGCAGATCGCGGGAACACCTCTTCCCGAATATGCCCGCCAACAGCGCGCAGGGATCGCAAAAACAGGAGTTGCCGGAAGGACGCTCGGACCGCTTCCGAAAATTGACAGAGAAGTGAGAAACGCTTTACAGAGAGCGCAAAGAGTATTCCGAAAAGCCGGACAAACGGCCGGAAAGCCCACAACAAAAAATATTCGGTACCAAATGACAGACGGAAAAACGAAAGAACAAATCATCGAATATCTGGAAGGGTCTATCCGATACGCAAAAGGACTTGCGCAAATCGGGTTTCTGGAAGCGATTTTGGAAAAAGCGAAAATCATATACGGACAAACGGAAATTCCGGCATTGAAACGGGGGATTGGTTTCCTCGAAAAACTGTTGAAAACAGAAGCAGAACACGCAACAACAGAACAAGCCCGGGACGCGTCCGAATGCTTGTACGCTTGCGAAACATACGCAAACCGCGCTCAATGGGGACCCGCCGTTCAGGAAGCAAGCGACTTTGCATTGTATTGTGAAAGAATGCTCGGAAGGGGTGTTATTTCAAAATGACGGCTTTTATATCCCGGCGAAAATATAAGATTTTCGGAATGGACATTGAAAGCCACAATGACCCTGTTTCAATCGAAACCCGCACTACGGGTTGTTGGCTGGGTTGCTTCCTGGACGAAAATTCCCGGATAGATGATGAACGGTCCTACTTCTACACTATCCGGGAATTCCTGGAACGCGTCAGGGAAGAAACATTGCCGAAGCGGGGAAAACAAAAGGAACACTTGATAAAGAATTGTTGTGTGTATATATACAATCTTTCGTTCGAGTGGTCCTTTATTTTGCCCGTATTGTTGGAAATGGGGTTTATCCATTCCGCAGACGTGAACGACGCTTCGGAAAATTGCTTTTCCTCTGTCTGCACAAAGTCTTGTTCGTCCGTTTGGATGGTAAAAATGAAGTTTGAAAAGAATTGCGGGTTTGTAATTCTGCGGGACCTTGCCAAAATGTTTCCCGGCGGCCTGGGGTCCGTTGCAAAGTCTTTTGGCCTGGAAACGCAAAAGGGGGAAATTGACTACCGCAAGGACCGCCGCGGGGACTATACCCCAACGGCGGAAGAAAAAGAATATTGCTTCAAGGATACACGGATCATCATTGAAATTTTACAAAAGATGGAAGGGAACAAAGATTTCTTTTGTTCTTCCTCTATGGCCTCTTATTCCATGCGGAAGTTGTTGAAATTCGGGTTTCCTAAATCGTTCAAGCCCTATCAAATGTACCGCCGATATTATCCCGAATTAGACGCGGCGGAAAATGCGTTCTTGCGGGAAGGGGTTGAAGGCGGTATAGCATACGCGCCGGAACGGTGGCAATTCAAGACGATAACAAGACCCGTTGCGCATATAGATATGCACCAAGCGCACCCAACAAGCGCATATATCAATTATTTTCCCTATGGTACCGGGTCTTATTTTTTCGGTAAACCGCCTGTCGGTAAAATTTCAGCTTGTAGGGTTAAAATCTCTTATGACGATGTAAAATTACATTCCGTTATAAAACTGATCGGGCTTCCGTTCATTGAAGGGAAAGAAATTGTTGTTTGGGATTTTGAATTGCGCACAATGGCAAAATGCTATGTAAATTTGCAAATAGAATATATAGACGGATACGCCTATAAAATGAAGCGTCTTCCCTGGCGGAAATACTATGAAGCAAACTATTTGAAACGCCTGGAAGCGAAGAAAAACAAGGACGATTTCAATATCTTGTATTACAAGTTATTGAACAATTCTTCCTATGGAAAGCACCTGGAAAAGCCGCACAACGAAATTTTCCGAAACTACGTCCGCCCGCTGGATGGTGTAATTGACAGTATTATAGACCCTTTACCGCCGGACGAATGGAAAGCCAATTCAAAATATACGTATGTGCCTGTTGGGTCCTGTATCGCTGCATATAGCCGGGTACGATTGATAGAAACAGCGTTGAAAATCGGGTGGAAAAAGGTTGTTTATTTTGACACAGACAGTATATTTTTCTTATGGGACAAACAAACGGAAAAGGCATGGTCTGAAATAGATCAACGCGACTTCCTGGGCGGCTGGGGATGGGAAGAACTGATAGATAGATGCCAATTCGCGGCCCCGAAGCGATACAAAACAGAAACGGCCGGGAAAACGACTATCAAAGCCGGGGGGATAAACTTTGAAAAATACAAGAAGGATCACGGAATAGCGGAAAAAGATTGCATTCCGTTTGATGAAGTCAACATTATATCTTCCAAATGGCAGGTTCAACGCGCGTTCAGATGCCGGGGCGGAACTATCATTGAATTCCAGGAAAAGGAAATGAAGGTCCCGCCGAAATATCAACATATTCTAAAAGAGAATATCGGGGCGGAAATATGATAAAATCGAATATCCCCGCAGGGCGCAAATTTCGCGTTCTGCGGGGCTTTTTGTGTTTGGTGGTGTTCTTGTGTGCCCCGTTGCTTTATCCGCGCTCTCCGTG
>OCTX011940291.1_pt1 | contig 11942 bp, 8 predicted proteins | sample 1539691 | NCBI WGS metagenome assembly OCTX01 (sample SAMN02144231, study PRJEB22623) | gut metagenome | biome: sheep rumen | host: Ovis aries | place: New Zealand
GCCATCCTATAACCGGGAGCAGTTCCTGTGGAAGATCCGGACCTGTCTGGCAGGGCGCGCAGCGGAAATCTGCTGGCTTGGAGAAGAGAAAGGGACCAACACAGGCATCAGCAACGATCTTAGGAATGCGACCAACTACGCAATCAATATGATTTGTCTATTTGGCATGGGGGAGCATTCTCTCGTCAGCCTGGAACCCGATGTGATCATGCGCACCCCGAAGGGCGAGGCTCTGCTGCAGGAAGTGGATCAAATTCTTAAAGAGGAAATGGAGAACGCCAAACGTCTGGTGGAAGAAGGAAGAGAGAAAATCGACAAGCTCGTTGAGTTTCTGATGGATAACAACCAGGCCATCGGCGAAGAAATCGACAGGATCTTTTCGGAATAGGTTCCGGGCAGTAAATGTAACAATGAAAGACTTCTGCAAAAGCGGTGCAATGCATCGCTTTTGTGCTATAATCAGAGTGACGGGCAGTGTGAAAACACTGTTTATTAAGATTGAATTCGAGGAAACCAAGTAAGTGATTTATAAGTTAAGGCTGTAATAGGTCAGACAATAAACAGAGGGCAGGAAAATAATTCTTATGAATGTAGTATTGTACACGTCGTGTTTCATATTAGCTGCCATAGCATTGCTTCTCAGCGTGATTTTGGCATGGCGGAAATACAAGTCCAAGACAGCAAAAGTGTTTAAGGCAACTTACGTTATGATTGTGGGGACTTTCATTGCAGGTGCTTGTATTTTTTTCCCGATATGCCTTGAAACTTATAGGGAAGGGTTTGCTCCTTGGATTAAAGCAGTTGTTATTTCGCTGCACAGTTCGATAAGACTGTTTATAGTTGACGGTGAGTTCACTATTGTGGAAGATGCTATGGTTAATCTTCCAATTTGGGTTGCAACGTTGTATTCATTTCTGGCTGCAGGATTGTTCGTCCTGGCGCCGATACTGACCTTCAGCCTGATTCTGTCGCTTATCAGGAATGCATTATCTTACATAAAACTCCCATTCTCCCGATATAACGCTCTTTATGTATTTTCTGAATTGAATGATGAGACCATTGAGCTCGCGGGGAATATCAGGGAGCTCGAAAAAGATAATAAAGACGAGGACTTTACGTATAAACGACGGGGGAAAATAGTGTTTACCAATGTATTCAAGGAGGGGGAAGAATCAAGTGTTGAATTGATGCAGGAAGCCCGGGAACTGAAGGCAGTATGTCTTATTGGTGACATAGAGAGCTTCGAGTTCAAGAAGCGAAAAAATCTAACGACGATGAAATTCTTTATCATGGGACACGATGAAGACGTGAATTTACGGCGTGCGTTGAGTTTGTATGATTATTACAAAGATAAAGAAAATAAGAATATTTCAATATATGTGCTTGCAAGATCAAAAACAAGCGAACAGATTATTTCCAAACTAAGTGTCAAGGATGAAAAGGAAGAATCAAACAACAAAGGGCAAAAGGAGAAAGACGAAGGAAAATCAAGGCCATTTGAAATCCGAAGGATCAACCCGGAAAGAGCATTGATCAACTCTTTTTTTTATACTGATCCCGGCAATGCAAATCCCGAAAAAACCGACTCTGAGGATAAAGTGGACAGGGCAGAACTGAGAGGATGGACCGGCATTTTTAAGGGTGCGATTAAAATAGGCGACATGCATGAGATACGGATACTGCTTGTCGGGCTTGGAACATACGGCACCGAAATGCTGAAAACATTGGTTTGGTTCTGCCAGATAGAAGGGTATATGGTGAGGATATATGCTGTAGATAAGAATCCAAACGTCAAAGAAATGATAGAAACAGAGTGCCCTGAATTGCTGGACAAAAGTGGAAACACGGATCCTGACAGTGCAACTTATGAAATAGACATCCGTCCAGGTATCGAGGTCGATTCAAAACAATTCAAATCATTGCTATTAGATTACCAGCCCACATTTATATTCACCGCTTTAGGAGATGATGACGAGAATATTCGGGCATCAATGAAAATACGCAGCATGAGCGAACAGTTTCGATTGCGCCGGAAAAAGAAGGAAGAAGAATTCTATCCGCAAATCGTAACGGTATGCATGAATCCGGACATCAGTTCTAAACTTCAGGAAATGAAAAGTTATATTAAAAAATATGAGATTCAAGACAAATCAGGAAAAACATACAAAGCATACAAAAAATACAATATTCAACTTATAGGATCACGGAGCAAGTTGTATTCATATCACGGAATCATTAAAACAGATTTTGAAAAGGTAGGGCTGCAGATACACAAAAGTTATGGCGGCAGTGAGGAGGAATTCTATTCCATTGACTACAACTATAGATCTTCCATCGCCGCCGCAACGCACGCCAGGGCTGTTCTTGCGTTTAGTTCTATTGCAGGAGAAATAACTGCGGAGGCGTTGAAAATGACAAAAGATGAAGTGCTAGATGATAAGATCATGTGTGATCGTGGCAGACAGGAACACAGGCGGTGGATTGCTTGGACCAGGGCAGAAGGTTATGCGTTTGGTGAAACCCGAGACGATATTGCAAAAACAAACCAATATCTTGTGGGATGGGAAAAGCTTCGCCAGATGGAAAAAGAGGATAAGAAACAGAGAGGTGAAGAAGCAGATACAAAGGCAACAGATACTATTGACACGGCTCTCTTTAATATTAGAACAGCCTTAGGAGAAACACAAACAAAGGACACATGCGTTTGATGAAATGCGGCAATTGATTCATTAAATGGGAAGGACTTTTTACGAATATATTGAGACAAGAAAGGAAGACAGACAATGGATACTTTCACACAAAACTTATTGACCACAATATCATGGTTGGCAAACATTGCCTTTTGGGTCGTTGTTAAGGTACTGGGGCTTATGAGTGTAGGGGTGTTTCTGACAATTGTTATTATCATCGCCACATCGTTTATCCCGCTCGGCGGACCGATTGCTTTTGTCATCTTAAAACTGACAGGAAAACTGACGATCAGCTGGCTGTGGCTGATTCTCGTTTTCATCCTGAATGCTTTTATTTCAGCCATGGTGATTGATGCAGTAAAGACTACGTGATGCAGGCGTTATCTGGAGTGGAAAGAGGAGAAACTTATGACAGACAAAGAAACTGAAAAAAGAATAGAAGAAAAGTACATATGGGGGAAGGTCTTATATTTCCAGGGCAACGCACCGATGGAAAGGCGCGAACGCGGCTGGGAGTATCTGAATGAGGCGTACAACGGCGGGCATGTGGACGCAGGCTTTATGATAGGTTATGTGGCCTTTGCAAATCCTTTCTCCGAGGAGTTGTATTTGAGAAGGGGCGATGGTACGACGACCACGCTTACCCGTGATATGGGATGGAAGATGCTTTGGGAGGCAGCGGCGGCCGGATCGGTGCGAGCCAAGAATTATCTGGACCAAATCTGCGAGAAGCCGGCTCGCACAGCCGACAGTCCTGCAGAGCCCGATCATCCGGAGCGCACTGTGTTCAGAGACTACAAGGGACCGCTCAAGGATTTCGATGGAAAGGTAATTGATCTCCGCAAAGAAGGGCTTCGGACGCCGGTCGACGCAGTTCTGAAATACGAAGACGGCATGAACATCCTCGACTTGAGTCTGAATCTGCAGTTTATATATCCTGATCCTATTGGGGAAGAGCAGGCGGCATTTGAAAAGGCCGTCAAAGAGGGAATAAAAGCATGGGAAGGAACCTATGAGGTCTTCGGCGGACAGAAAGTCACGGTTCGTTTGCATATTACGGAGGAGGATAGGCTCTTTGACAATGTGATTGTCCTGGCGTATACAGAAAGCTATAAAAAAGAAATGGACAAGTTTGTGGAGAAGACAAAGGATGTTAGCTTCCTGAAAAAGAAAAACTATTTGGTGCAAAATACGGCTGCCTCAACACTCGCCTTTTCCAAATGGTCCGCAACGGGCAGGAAAGGAATTCTGCTCAAGCCGGTAACCGGGAGTTTCGCGGATGCTGAAGTAATGAAAGATCTAACGCGTCACGAATTTGGCCATGTGCTGGGACTTGGGGATTTGTATGTCGCCGAAGGACTGGGGTTTGAGGGAGTCAAACCGGGAACCTACTATGATCTTGATCCGTTCTATGTTTCAGGTGGGCGGTATCATTTGATTATGTGTGACCCACGCGGAATAATCAGCGGGAACGATATCGAAATGGTGATCCTGGCGTTCAGCACAAACAGAATGCAGCTGTACCAGAAGGGTATTCCCGGCGGGGTGATTTCAGAAGCGCTGGGAAGGGGAAACTAAACCCGGAGCATCGAACAAGAACACTTTGGGAGAAGAAAATATTCAGTAAAAAAGGGTGAGGATTATAATGGCACTGATTTATACTGACAATATTGGATTTAATATGAGGGATTGGAAACTCCGGCGCATCAAGGAAGTATATGCTGGTTTGGATTGTGTGATGGCAATTACCGAGAAGGGGGAAATACTGCAAAAGCTAGCCACAAAGGGGTTTGACAAAACCCAGCCCAAAAGCACCAGACCTATTTTTTCAGAAAGAATCGATTCATCAAAAAGCACCTGGTCATTATCCGGAGTTGATCATTCATCAAGACACTATTCCCCTGGAAAGAGGCCGACAGATATCCGGCAGATTGCAATCAGTCACGCCTATTCGGCTCTGGCGATCGGCCTTACCAACTGCGGAACCTGCTGCATCACAAGACTGCCTCAGGTAGTTCGCGAAGCATGGGGAGCAAAGGACTTTGATACGATTTTTCACAGAGTAGCATCCTGGCGGGATATTGTACAAGTCGCGGTAGCAGATTCGTTTTTTGCTCTTGATATAAACGGGCGGGTTCATTGTTCTCCGTTCTGTAGGTATAGTGAAACTGCATATCAAGAGGTATATGAGTGGAGAAATGTTCGGCGGATCGTCACAGGAAACTTAGCTGGCATTTTTGGAATCACATATGACGGCAGGGTACTTGCGACCGGGCTCAATCATAATAAAGATAATAGCCCTATGATGAGGGAACTGGCGCAGGAATGCGACGTTACGGATATTTATGCAACAGGAAGCGAGTGTGAAAAAATAATTATTGCGAAAAAAGACGGAACTGCACATTCGGTATGTTCGGAAGATGAGCCCCTTTCGGTGCTCTCCGAGCCCCACCCGGGAAGGACAAAGATTCTGGACGGGAATTTCGCCTACAGCGTATACTGCCTTTCACCCAAACTGCAATTGCAGAAATACCAGGATAGAGGGGAAAATGTGTTTAAAACCCCTGTGCTCAGAAGAATGAAAATCAAGTCGTTCGCTGTAGGGGAAATCGGGTACAACGATCCTTTTGTAATCGCCGTGGTCAGTATGCGACGCGGATAGTATATGAGAAACAGCAGCGCTCAACTGCCGGATTGAATCAATAACAAAAACATGAACCAGCAAAACAATATCTACTATTACTACAACAGATTGCCCTCCTCGGGCCGTGTGGTGTACGACCAGATACTCGACGGACTGAAAAGTATGGATCCGGAGATAGCATGCACTGTTTACAACTTTGAAGAAATCAACAGGATATATGAAGTGCTTTTGGCGGATCATCCGGAACTGTACTGGGTGGACGGAGGTTGGAAAGTGAGGCAGCGCGGATCACAGTTCACCCTGATACCGGAGTATTCTCTGAACATATCAGAGATACATATTTATGATAAGCATCTCAGTAAGGTGTTGTCGAGATTCGATGCATATTGCAGAAGATGTAAAACAGATGTGGAACTTTTGGAAAAAGCTTTCCGCTATCTTGTCGAGAAAGTGAAATACGATAGAGGCGCACCGAAGAATCAGACAATCATCAGCGCGCTGATCAATCACGAGAGTGTATGTGCCGGTTATTCCAAATCGCTGCAGTTCCTGCTGCAGAATTATGGAGTCGAGTGCCTCTACGTTTATGGAACTACAAGGAGCAGGGGTGGTCAGCATGCTTGGAATATCGTGAATCTGGGAGGGGACTATTACCATACTGACGTTACATTTGGCGACCGCTCCTTCACAGACGGGGAAATGGCAAGACGCGGAATGCCGAGCGAACTGGAAGCGGAATACGCCTATTTGTGCATGAGTGATAATGAAGCGCTTCGCGACCGCAGCATGGATACAGTCGGCGGAATCAGCCCGCCTAGGTGCATACACACTGAACTGTCCTGGTACAGAAGAAGGGGACTATATTTCACCACTGCAGTGGCAGCCTGGGAGCATATTAAAAAACAGCTTTCCGCCGGTCGGACGTATTGGCGATGCCAGTTCGCTTCAAGCACAGCCTACGGCAGTTTTAACAGAGATATCACCAAAGGCAAGTTTGCAGATCTCGCGCTGCTTATTCTGAACCGCAACCGTGTAACGACCAAAACATGCCGGGACGATGATACAAGATACGTAGCAGGATGGATCAAGTAAAAGTGAGATGGAATCTTTAAATGAAATAAGGACAAACATAATCAATAACGACGCGGATCTTTACCGGATGGCGTTCAATACCCAGCTTGTCTGGGAGGGGGAAGGCAATCTCGACTACGACCGCATCAAGGAGCGGTTTGAGGATCCGTACAACCGGCTCTCCTCGGAAGCTTTCGTCCGTACGATCCCGGATAAACTGCAAAGCATCGGAGTCACAGAGGACGATCCGTACATCGCAGCGGAAATGATCCGGAAGCTGATAGAAGAAGCAAAGGAAGATCCCGCCTCGGAGAGCGCAGAACTGATTTCACTTCTGGCAGAGATGGAGCACGAGCGATGGGTCGAAGAAAAGACTGCGCAGGGAATCGGGGGACCTATGGGTCACAGCGCAGGGAAGGACTTGCCCCATGCGATCCGGGAAGTGTGTGAAGCGTGCGCGGCAAATGGGAGCACGAAACTGCTGGACAGTGATCCGCCGGTGCATCCGTGCATTGTGCCGTGGGAGCATCTGGACACCGTTTCGGCGGAGATGAAACGGGCAATGGAGCATGCGTCAAAAGCCCTCAAGAAAAATCCGGAAGAACTGCAGGCTCTCTTAAAAGAACTGGGGAAAATCTGCAAGCCCAAAGAGGAGGACACCTCGATATCGCCTCTCGTGACAGGGAGTGTGAAGCGGGATTACGATCGTTACCGTTTTTGCGTGAACAATATTCTGGATCACAGCAAGCCCTATGCAGCGCAGTTCGAAACCTATGAGAAGATGCTGGTCGAAAGCCTGCGGAAACGTTACAGTGATCTTCAGATGCAGCTTCCGTTGGAACTGATCAACAAGATTCGCGGGCTTTTGTTCACGACCATTGAGGCCGTAATGGAGCGTGACTACAAACAGAACAACTTTGACCTGATCGAGAAGCTCCCGTTCATCCTGACTGCCAAAACGGACGTCAGCCTTTGCATGTCTCTTGGTGACATCAGCAATCGGGAAGTATCCAATAACGTTTTTTTCAAAAACGTCGCATCCGCCACGGCACTGTACGCGGAGACCATCACGTTTCTCCTTGTTACGGATGAGTACTCCCAGGCGGACGTGCTGCGGTTCAAATTGAAATCCATCCGGCAGTACTTCCTCATGCGCGGCAGTCACTGCAAAATCAATGTCATCGCGTTCGATCGGCGGGGGAACGCCGACAGGAAGTGGGCCAATGCGCTGAAGAACGCGCTGAACGGTGCGAAGAACAAAGGCCAGATCCAGGGCAGAACAATCATCACCTACGATTCGATAGACGAGCTGGCGCAGTTGATCGCGCAGAAGATTCGGGAAGAGATCAAACCAGATTATTATGACGGGACCGTCGGACTCACCGCTTCCAACTGGGACAATATGCTGCTGGTCCAGCAGATTATCCGGGAAGCGCCTTACTTCGAATTCGACAGCGCGAACAAGGAATTCCACAACGTGATCGGATGCGAGTACCTGCGCTACCGCAGGCCGTCCTCGTTTATCCAGATCGAGGACATGTTCGCCCTGATGTGCGCTCAGGATATCGAGTTCAACTATCCGGATTTTGCGGAAGATTATATGGAATACTGGAAGATATTCTCCGGCACGGCAATCCGGGAGAAGAACTTCCCGCTTTGCGCGACATGCTGGAACAAGGTGTGCGCCATGCTCAGTTCGGAGACGAAGCGGACGGACAAGCAGTCAAATCCGCTGATGGTCAATGAAAGCCACGTCAGCGAGGACAAACGGGCTGCAGTCAGAAGCGAGAAGCGCATCGTCCGGAAAATGCTCGGGGCGCTGGAGCGGCATGGGGATATCAGCGGTCTGAAAATCAGGGACACGGGAGCCGTCAAGGCGGATGTCAGCGACAAGGCAAAGCCCCTGTTCGCCCTGGGCGGCAACCTGCTGGAATACTATGTATACTTCGAAGCGTGCAAGACAGGCTGGTTTGACGACGTGCAGACCGGGTATAAATTCAAATGGGAGAACGAGGACGTGACCAACGAACTGGACTGCGTTCTCACCAAGGACTACCGCTCCATCATCATCGAATGCAAATCCGTACGGAGGAATGACGAGAATTATTATTTGAAACTGGACAGTCTGGTGGAGCACTTCGGGATCGGATACCGCAAGGTCCTGATCATCGTCACGGACACCGAGCACAACAGCTACGAGAGCTATACCGCCCGCGGCAAACAGATGGACATCGTCACCATCTCGACCAGGGAAGACCTCAGCAGGATCGGTGAGATCCTGATTGATATTATGCAGCAGTAAGTATCGTGAATAAGTATCGTGAAGCAGTAAGCGGACAAGCCGGAAGGGAGACAGAAAGATGAAAAAACTAATAACAGTAATGATCGCAGTGATGTTCAGCGTGTGCATGCTTGGAGGCTGTTCACTGTTCAGCAAGCCTCTGTCCAAGGACATCGTCGGACAATGGAACGGAGAACTCGATGTTGCGCAGCTTCTCTACAAGGAACTCGGAGATGAACTGGGCATCGAACTGACGCCGGAACCTGCCTACTGTTCTATTCAGTTGGAGTTCAATGAGGACAATACAGCTGTCATGGCCATCGATATGGAAGGCTTCGCCCGGGCCGTCGGGCAGTGCGCAGAACCGTTCGTGTCGGGGTTCTTCTCCTTTGATACCAGTGGATTGGTCGATATCCTGATGCAGTATGTTGCGAAGGACATGGATCCGGAGACCGGCACGGATGAATACACCTACGAAGTGGACGATGAGAATGAGACCGTCACGCTGTCCGCTGACGGGGAAGTCCTGACCTTGCAGCGTAACGATGACGGAAACCTCGAGTTTACGGATGCTGAGGAACTCGGGCAGATCGTCGTATTTGAGAAAGCAGAATAATAAGAAAACCGATAGCGCTTTATCGCTCTAAAAGCCCCATATGTAGGGGCTTTTAGCTATGTTGGAGCAGTGCTATAATGGTTGTAACTATACATCTAAATTGGCAGGTAAAGGTTATGAAAAACAAGAGTAAAGTTTTGGCTATTGTTCTCGCTTTAGCCATGCTGTTGGGGACGGTCAGCCTTGGAACGGACCAGGCAAACGCCGGCGTTGTCAAGAAGATAGAGAAGAGTTATGACATCGCCGTTGTATTTGATAATTCCGGTTCCATGTACAAGTCTGACGCGTGGTGCAAGGCGAAGTACGCAATGGAAGTCTTCGCCGCGATGATGCCTTATGACCCGAAAAACCCCGGAATGAATTCCCTGAGAATCTATCCGATGTGGGAAGTCGGGAAGAAGGGCGACAAGTCCGGTTCCTATGAGCCTATTGACATTGCCAGCGCCGAAGATATCCAGAAGATCCACGACATGTACACCATTGACAATGGTGATACTCCGTTTGCCCCGGTAAGGGAAGCGTATAAGGACCTTCAGGGTTCATCGGCCGATGAAAAGTGGCTGGTCGTTCTGACCGACGGCGCTTTTAATCTGGACGGCCGGGAAGGGAAACCTAAGGACGGTATTGTCAATGTACAGAAGGAACTGGAAAAATACGCTGACGGCAACATCAATGTTCAGTATCTGGCGCTTGGAGAAGAGACCGCTGACGTAACTCCGGACAAGAGCAGAGGACTGTATGCTGCAAAAGCAACAAACGAGTCTCTCAGCAAGGACTTGATCAGCATCTGCAACAGGATCTTCAAGAGAGCGAAGCTTCCGGACAAGTATTTTTCGGATAACAACAAGCTGGATCTTCCGCTGTCCATGAACAATGTGGTCGTCTTCGCGCAGGGCAAGGGTGCTAAGGTCAAAGGACTGGAGGGCACCAAGGGAGATGTCGAAGTCAAAGAAGAGACCAAGTGTCAGTTCAGCGATGTGTCCACCGGCGGCAAAAACAGCAAGAAGGCAGTTGTCGATAAAAGCCTGTACGGACAGGTCGTCAGATTCGGGCCGTGCACGAAGGGCAAATACAAGCTCAATCTTAAGAACGTCGATCATGATAATGTGCAGATTTTCTACGAGCCCGATGTAGACATCAAGGTCACGCTGACGGATCCGAAGAAGAATGACGATAAGGGACAGGAACTTACAAATACGGAATCCTTCAAGACCGGCAAATACAATATCGACTATAAACTGATTGACAACAAGACAGATGAGGATGTGAGCGAATCTGAACTTCTCGCACCGGTCACCTATGACGGCCAACTGGTTTATTCGGACGGGACAAAGGAAAAACTTAACCCGGGAGACCCGTTCACATTAAAGCCGGACGGCGAAGCTTTTGTTGATGTCACCGCCACCTATCTGGAAGACTATCAGATCACCACAGGCTCACCGGAAAAGAGGAGGGACGCCTACACGATCAAGGTCGACAAAGCGGCGGCCAAGAAGCTGAAGATGGAGCTGGACGTGCAGCAGAAATTCCTCTGGTGGCACTGGTACCAGCTGAAAAAGATCCATGAGTGGAAACCGATCAGGGCAACTCTGAAATATGACGGTAAACCGATGACCGATGAGCAGCTTAAGCAGGTCAAAATCGATGGCGACTTCGGTGGCAAGAATGTGCCTTACTACGTCGAACCTGTGCCGGGTGAGTCGGCAGTGGACATCTACCTTGGTAAGACAGGACCCGGATCCAAAGATTACAAGAATCCGGATACAGGCAAATACAAGGCGCCGATAACCGCCTCCTATACGGAGCAGTACCACAAAGCGTCCAAGGCGACGGAAACTGCGAAGTTCAGAATATCGGAGATGGGTATCATTCCTTGGATCTTATCCTGGCTGATCCCGTTGATCCTGCTGCTGCTGTTCATAGCCTGGCTGCTTTTCCACAAAGCATTTCCAAGCAGAGTGTTTTTCTCTAGCGGCATGAATAGGCCGAGAATAAAAGTCAAGGGCAGAGGAAAAGGTGTTGGCCTTTCATCTGGCTTGTATCCCGGAGAAATAACGTGTGATGCAGAAAAAGTAACGCGCTTCATCAGCAAAGGCAAAAGATCAGCGAAATTCACTGTCAAAAATTTGAGATTTGATCCTTTGGTTGAGAGTGTCACCATTGGCCCGAAGCAATTTGAAAAAGATCCTGCCACCAACGATTTTAACGACAAAATAACAGGGAAAGTGCTCAGCGAGAAAACTGCAATAACGATTCGAAATGGAACACAATTATCCTGGAAGGTAAAAGGAAAACCTGTCCGTAACGGAACGATAAGGATCAATAGTAATTAGTCGAGGAGAAAGAGAGAGGAAGAAAAATGGCAAAGAAAGAATTGTTACAGCCCAATAAGGTTAACGCTACATTATTTGTTGGCGTAGGAGGAATTGGTTCAAGAATCATCAGAGGTGTTGCGGAAAGATGCATCGACGATGACACTTCCAATATCCGTTTTGTTGCGATGGATACGGATGTTAACGATCTGAAGAAACTGGAAGACGGCCCGGTCATCACCGCGATACAGACATCATCCACAAGATCGATTAGAGACTATCTGAATTTCGATTCTGATGCGAAGAATAACTGGTTTCCGGAGAACAG
>OCTX014579666.1_pt1 | contig 11941 bp, 11 predicted proteins | sample 1539691 | NCBI WGS metagenome assembly OCTX01 (sample SAMN02144231, study PRJEB22623) | gut metagenome | biome: sheep rumen | host: Ovis aries | place: New Zealand
CATCAGAAGAGGAAAAGACTCCAGTGTTAGAGTTGACATCAGAAGAAACGCTGATGAAACAGGTACATAGTTTCTATGAAATAGAACCTTTTATAAACGGGCTCAAAAGTAAAGGTCGTATACAGAGCTATGGCAAATATTCAACTATGCCCGAACAAGGTAACTGTCATCTCTTTGTCTATGATAAGCAGGGAAATATCGTAGCATTAATACGTAAGACGACATCCACTCAGTATAATCTGAATTCGTTAAAGGAAGATAATGTTAAGAACTATAAGAATTGTGGTGCCATTTGGTTCCAGTTAAAGTAATATATACATATGAAAAAAATACTATTAATATTTCTGACCATCGCATCCACATGCTATGTGGCAGCAAACAATGTCAACTTTACCATATCAGATGGTATAGATAATGCTGTTATTAAGTCGAAGATTGAAAGTGAGGTCAGCCAGATGATGAATGAGATTAATGCTGCACAGGCAGCTGGTCGCGACTTGAATTTCTCTGCAATGTCAGGTGTAGGTACTCGTGTTCAGCAGTCAATGTCTATGCTGTGGGAGAATAGTCCATTCTTGTGTACAGATGAAGACATTGTTGAACACTGTATCACTACAGGTTCTGGTTATCAGGTGCGAAACATACCTCTGATGATGAAACCTACTGCTGATCGTGAGTTTAATGAAGACGAATATCAGGAGGCAGTCATAAGTTTCGATAAACAAGGCAATGTTGAGAGCTTTTACCTTTCAATATCGATGAACCTCTACATGAATGTAATCAAGGCTAACCTCGAATTGACAGACCTTCGTCGTCGCCAGTTAATCTTGGATTATGTGGAGCAGTTCCGAACGGCTTATAATCAGAAGGATATTAACTTTATCAATCAGGTGTTTAGCGACGATGCTTTGATTATAACAGGCAAAGTTATAATGCAGAAACATGCAGAAGGCTTCTCTACTCCAAAGATACAGTATAACAAGCAGTCTAAGGAACAATATATCAAGAACCTTCGTGGTGTGTTTGCTCGTAATAGCTATATTAAGGTAACCTTTGATGAGATAGAGGTGATGCGTCATCCAGTAAACCCTAATTTCTACGGTGTTACACTCCTGCAAGGATGGACCAGTGGCAGTTATCATGATGACGGTTACCTTTTCCTGCTTTGGGATTTCACCAACGAGAATGCCCCACAGATTCATGTCCGCACCTGGCAACCTGATAGGATTGGAGGGAAACCATTACCTAAAGACGAGGTGTTTAGCCTGAGTGATTTTGATATCTAATCATAACATATCATGACGATGAAAGAATCCATATTATCAATTCTTGTTTTTTTTATTAGTTCGTTTGCATGTGCACAAGAGATAAAGGTAAAACTCATGGAGTATTTACCTAACGATTTGGCAGCTCGTACACATCCACGTCCAGATAGCAATGGCTTGAATTGTGCTTTGATTCGTGTTGTTGTTCCTGCTGTTAAAGATATGAAGTTTGATGGCTGGGTAGTTGGTGATTGTACATATCAACCTGGTGAATATCAGGTTTATGTTCCAGAAGGTGCGAAGAAAATTAGATTTCGCCACGAGAACTACGAGCCTGGTGAGATAGTGTTCAGTATGCCTATTCAGAGTCAATGCGTATATAAAGTTGTTCTTGATATTCCTGACTTAGCCAAAATATATGTTACTCAGAGTAGTGCTATGATAGCTGAAGGTAGCAGATTATACACATTACGCAAATATGCTGAGGCAAGAAAGTCATATGAAGAAGCTATGAAGGCAAAAGATGTTGTTAAAGATCTTATTCCTACCATTCAGAGTAATATTGCCCAATGTGATACATGTATAGCATATGAGCGGTATGTGCTCGGAGCTTTCAGTAAGATTAGGGATCTAAAGACCAAGCCTGATGTCTCACAAAAAGAGTTAGTCGATTATGCTTCTGCAGCAATAGAATATCTCCAGGTTCTCAACAGGTATAATGAAGACGATTTTTATAAGAGTAAGATATCCATGTTGGAAGAGTTTATTGGTGACTTGCCCTTAGAGGTTCGTTTCACCATTGCTCGATGGGTAAATAATGCTTCAGGATTCTTTGAAGCAGGTAAAATCCCTAATGTAGAGATATGGGCTTTCAGTGGACCAACACCACCAGTTCAGAATAATTATTCCAATGATAAGAAATTTATGAGCATGATAGGTAAGTCCAATGAGTTCTCTCAATTATCAGTATCCAATGAAGAGGGTATCGCTGATATACAATTGAATCGAAAGTCCATGCCTACAGGTCTTTTCTTCCGTCCAGTAGGTTATAATGACAAGATAAAAATCCACTATCTGGATTTAAAAACCTTGTTGTCTGAAACACAAGGTACATATAATAAACGTAGATTTCATCTAAAAATGTTCGCGTCATATTAATAATTTAAAAACTTTACACTATGAAAAATTTGTTTATTAAGAGTATGGTCGTTTGTGCCATGATGATGAGTGTTAATCAGGTGTCAGCTCAAGGATTCTTGAAGAAACTAACTAAGAACCTCAGCAAGATAACATCCACAACATCTGATACAAGTACAAATGCTTCATCGGAGGCGTCTGATACAGCTTCTGTTAAGCCTTTGAAGTGGGATCAGATTCCAGTATATCACGCAGAGAAGCGACCTGTTACTTCAGCCAATGGCACAGTTTTGACAAATGATGATGGAACGCCCATGTATCGTGTCTTACTCGTAGATCAGTTTGGCAACATCCGTAGTGCGGAAGCAGTTAAAGAGCAAAACAAAAAAATCAACAAAGCCGTAGGTAATATTCTACTAAAGGTAGGAGGTGGCGCAGCAGTTGGTGTTGCTGGTGGTCTGTTAGCTTCCAAAGGCAATGCAGCGGCAGCTATAGCTGGTGGTGCTGCAGGAGCAGCAGCTGGTCTTGCTCTTAGTGCAAAAGATATCAAAGCAGCTAAGGCACAGAAGAAGTCACTCAAGCAACAAGAAGAACTCGTTGCCAAATATCAGGAGAATTTCACCAATGAGGGCACTCCGATTAATGCATCTGTTGATGTTACGAAGATTGAAGGCTTAGAGATTACTGAAGGTGTTTCAATGACAGCAGAGTCTTTGAAAAATACGATGGCAAGCGAGTCTTTCAAGTCCTCTGACGAAAGTGCTTGGACGATTTAATTATTCTCAAATGGATGTGAAGTAGATGTGCATGTCGTTACGCAAGAAACTTAGAATTTATTAAAAAAAATATATGAAAAGAAAACTCTTATCAATGATTCTATTTGGTTGCATTACAGTAGTAAATGCACAAGAATTTGAAATAATTGATTTTACGGAAAAAGAAAAAGATCAATCGGCAATTCTTCATCAAAGAAAAGATGCAAATGGAATACCATGTGCAATGGTGCGTGTGTTGGTTCAAGAATCAGATGTTAAATTTGAAGGTAGTTATGTTGTAGGTAATGTCCAAAAATTTTCGGGTGGTTATAACATATATATAGCGTCTGGAGGTAAAAGATTTACAATTAAACATGAAAAATATCTCCCAAGGGATGTTAACCTCTCCAACTATGGTATTAAATCTGCTCAATCAGAAAAGACATATGAAATGTCCTTAATTACGAGAAATTTAGAAACTGTTTCAAATGATTATAATCAGTTGAAAGAGGAAGCAGATAATGGAAATGTCGATGCTCAATATCAATTAGCAAAGAACTATGCTAATGGTATTGAGGTGGACCAAGATTATGAAAAAGCTTTAGAATTGTATACAAAAGCTGCTAAAAATGGTTCTGTTGATGCCCAATATGATTTGGGAATGTGCTATTATTACGGACAAGGAATAGAAAAAAACTATCAGAAAGCATTTGAGTGGACTGAAATGGCAGCAAAAAAAGATAATATGCTAGCACAATTCCGGTTAGGTGTTATGTATGAATATGGCTACGGCTGTAAGCAAGATTATTCTAAATCCGCTATGTGGTATTCTTCTTCTGCTAAAAAAGGTTTCGCTTTTGCAAAGAATAATTTGGGAAATGCTTATGCTCATGGATTAGGAGTAGAAAAGGATGCAGTAAAAGCCTTTCAATTTTATCAAGAGGCTGCAAATATAGGAATTGGAGTCGCTCAGTATAATCTTGGTCTATGCTACTTACTTGGTAAAGGAGTTGAAAAAAATTGCGATAAAGCATTGTATTGGTACCAAAAATCTGCAGAGCAATATTGTGCTGATGGACAGGCTGGTTTAGCTGGTTGTTATATTCAAGGTGTCTGTGTAGAGCAAGATTTTAAAAAAGGTTTGGAATGGAATAAATTAGCTTTAGAACAAGGAAATGCAAATGCCCAGTATAATATGGGTCTTTGTTATGCTATGGGATGGGGATTAGAAAAAGATGAAGAAAAAGCATTCGAATGGACATTAAAAGCAGCAGAGCAAGGTTCATGTCAAGCAGAGACAAATATTGGTAATTTCTATTTTAATGGCAATGGAACCAAACAGAATTTAAAAGAAGCTGTTAAATGGTATCAGAAAGCTGCGGACCATGGTGATGCTATAGGTTTGCGAAACTTGGGAAATTTATATGTTACAGGTACAGGTGTTTCTAAAGATATTAACAAAGCTGTATCTTTATATATTAAAGCAGCCGAAAAAGGTGATGTGATTTCTCAGTTTAATGCAGGATGGTATTTAGAAAATGGAGTTGGTGTAGCAAAGAATTACAATGAGGCTTTAAAATGGTATAAATTAGCTGCAAAAAACGGTTTGGATAATGCGAAATCAAAATTAAAAGAATTGGGGATTTCTACTGATTAAATATATTAAAGATGAGACTAATAGTATTAATATTGTTAGTGATTGTGCAGCATATATCTTCTGCACAAACTTTTCGAGTCGCTAAATTTGCTCCTAAACTGTCAGATGTATCTGCGAGGACAAAACTTAGGTTTGATAGTGAAGGAAAAGAATGTGCATTGGTAAAGGTCCTTCTTGCTAAAAAGGGCGCAACATTTCAGAATGCAGTTGGTGATGTAGATAATCGGACGAATGAATACTATGTTTATCTAAGTCCTGGAACTCAAAATTTGTTTATTATTATAGACTCAAATGCCCTTAACATTACATTTGCTGATTATGGAGTGAATAATGTAGAGTCGAAAACAACTTATGAGATGGTAATTGTTAATGAGTATGGAAGAAAATTCAGTTCAACAAATGTTCCTGCTGATTTTATTTCATTAGCGGAAAACGGTGATGCTGAAGCAGAATGCAATCTTGGTAAGTGTCATTATTTTGGACAGGGAACTCCTCAAAACTATTATGTAGCACTTACTTGGTTTCGTAAATCTGCAGAAAAGGGTTGGGCCGAATCTCAGTATTATATAGGAAAGTGTTACTATTATGGACAAGGCTTCCCAAAACCTGATTATGTTCAAGCTTTTATTTGGTATCAAAAAGCTGCAGAACAAAACCATGCTGAAGCACAATATCAACTTGCTTTATGTTACGAGAAAGGGCATGGTATAAAAAAAGATTTAATATCTGCTCGTAATTGGTACGAAAGGGCTGCTGCGAACGGAAATAAAAAGGCAAAGCATAAGATTCAATAACATCCTTTGACATTAGTGTCCTGTTAAAATTGGGGAGAGTTGAAAAATAATCAAATAGTCTTTTAAAATGGGATAATTGAGTTCTTTGCAATCGTTGTTTTTAGTCTTGTGGTTGTTTAATAGAATCTTTCTCAGAAAGGATGTTTTAATTTCATGAAAACGTATTTATCTTGGAACGTAGTAGTTATTTATTGACTGCAAAGGTAAAAATATAAATCGTCGTACACTCAAAATTGTTTGTTAATGACATTATTTCAGCGATTTTAAAGAATAATCTGTCAACTTACATGGGATATTGACATAAAATAGAAGAAAAATGATAAAATTGTTACCTATTGACCTTTGTGTAATTCACAAATGTTTGGAACGTGAAAATCATCATCCTGAACATCAGTGTTTCATCGTAGAAACAAAAACCTCAAAAAGTCTTAGTCAAGATGAATTTAGTTGGGATGTATTCAAATTGCATGGATACATTTCACAACTTGACTATAAGAATGCTGTTTATATAATAATTAATACAGACAAATCGAAAGTAGAGAATAAATTAAATAAGTACATAGACGAATATGTGGATAATTTATTTTTATGGTCAGAAAAGGCAATAAACGGAAGGTTGTTGTTTTTTATTCAAAAAGATAAAGAAACGGCACCAGAAACTTTTCAAATTCAAATGACAAATTATGTAGATTAAATTATCCTCGATGTAATATTTAATAGGATCATTGAAATAAAATGGACAAAAGGGTAAATTATAATATATGTGATTCTGAAAGAGAAATACTTCAACTCTTTGCTTTAAGGTTTCAGGAAGTTTCAGATTTTTCTATTGAAACAGAAAAAAAAATGAATTGTGAAGGTAAAACACATATTTACGACATAGTTGTCAATTATGCGGGTAAATCTGTTGCTATCGCTGAAATAAAAAAACAAGAGAGCCATGCCCCAGATTTTACGGAATATTTAAAACAACAGTTAGATTATTATCGAAAAATAGATTCTGTTAAGTTTTTCTTTGCAATTGTAGGTGATGATTTCTACTCCTATGATTTGGAAAAAGGAGATTTAGTAGCTCAAAGTGAGAAAGATGTATTTGAAATGATTATTAAAAGCGTCTATGAACAGTCAGAATCATGTGACGAATTGATGCAATCAATTCGTAATCATATTAAGAAGATTGACAAATGGAAAGTATATAGAGAAACACTATTGAAGTTTTTTAAGAAAGGTTCATTGCGAAAGATAGGTAATATAATCTTTTTGAATGAAGACATAGAGAAGGATTTTATGCACGAACTTCTCTGGACGGATACTGATTGCAGTGATAAAATATTCTGCAGATATACATCAGCCGTAAATTTCTATCTCTCCCTAAAGAATGGTTTTAGGTTTAACGATGTTGAAGTTATGAATGATGAACTGGAATCTAAAGTCATTAATAGCTATTCACACTTAAATCCGTCAAGTTGCAATTTGTCGAACTACATCTATAATGGCTTTATCATGTGCTTTTCCAAGATGAGTAGGTTTGATAAATTGTTCAATTGGTATATGTATGGAGATAGGGCAAAGGGAGCTTGTTTTGCTATAGAAGCGAAAGAGCAAATAGGAGATGGTTTTTTCTTTGCACCAGTGACCTATATCTCAAAAAATGAAGAAGGAAAAAATCTTCTATCATTTCTCAATGATCTGATGGGACTGGAGTTTTGTAATAATTATAAGTTCGTATTGAGGTTCTGGCATTATTGGAAATTCTTTTTTAAATATGATTATTATAAGGAGGAAGATGAAGTCCGTTTGTTGATAATCCAGAAAGAAGAAGGAGAAACAGAATGGTCTGAAGATTTGAATATGCCATATCATTTTATTTGTAAAAAATATAATGAATTACCCTTCAAAATTAAGAGTGTGTTACTTGGACCTAAAAGAAGTAATCCTGACAATCTTATATCCTACATAAAGAATGATACTGACATATCATGCATAATAAAAGATTCTGAAATTAAAGGGTATAGATAAAAATGAGAAAAATAATTGTTTTGATTTTACTAGCTTTTTCATATAATGCCTTTGCCCAAGACATTGAGGTAAAGAAGTTTGAGTTGTTGGAGAAAGACCAGACGGCAGCATTGAGTCCAAGGAAGGACATCAATGGTGTGACATGTGGATTAGTGAAGGTTGCAATCAAAGAAACCGGTGTTCATTTTGAAGGTAACATTATAGGAGAGGTTGAGTCTAAAGATGCAGAATATTATGTTTACTTAGCACAAGGTACAAAGCGTCTAAACATAAAACATTCAAAATATCTTCCAATTACAATTGTTTTTTCGGATTATGGAATTAACAAAATATCATCAGGAAAGGTATATAAACTCGAATTGTTAGCTGAAAAACAAAAGACTGTCAAAACGAATAAAACTGGAATGGTGATAATACAGGTAATTCCTTCGAATGCAGAATTGCTGATAGATAATACGCCCGTGGAAAAAGAAAGTAGTGGATTGTATACGATGCATCTCACGGTAGGTAAGCATCTCTATTCTGCTAGAATTAATGATTTTTCTGTCAATGGACAAGTTTTAAAAGTTGGAGGAAAAATGGCAAAATATAAAATTGATTTGACCAGTTTTTACTCTTGTCTTCAGGTTTCTTCTATGACAGATGACGCATATATCTATGTAAACGGAGAATATAAGAGCCAGAAGACTTGGAAGGGTATGGTAATGCCGGGTAAATACCTTTTGGAAGCTAAGAAGAATGGCTGCTCTACAAAAAGTAGTACGATAGAGATACAGGAAAATGATAGCATCAATATAAATTTAGGATCTTTAGATATGTTAATGGGCAAATTACAGATTAAGACTGTCCCCTCAGGTTGCAAGGTCTTTATTGATCATCAAGAGGTAGGACTTAGTCCTCTTACTTTAGATAATCTAAATATAGGAACACATACAATTGATATAAAACATGATCAATGTCAATCGTTTTATCAAGTCATAGAAATAGAAGAAGGTCAAAATCGGCTATTAAGTTGCAATCTGACTTTTAAAGACAAAGTCTCTGAGTGGATGGTGAAAGCAGAAGAGGGGGACAGAGAAGCACAATACAACTTGGCAGAATGTTACATGTATAACATGTCTCATATATCAGGATGGGATAAAAGCATGACAAACCATAAGAAAGCATTCGAATGGTATAAAAAGTCAGCAGAGCAAGGTTATGATAATGCGCAGTATGCTCTTACTCTATGTTATATTAACGGTTCTGGTACTCCCCAAGATTATTCAAAGTCATTATTTTGGGCAAGAAAGGGGGCAGAGCAAAATAATGAATATTGTTGTTATTATGTTGGATGGCATTATGCATACGGAAGAGGAGTTGAAAAGGATGATAATCGAGCTATATATTGGTTAAAGAAAGCTATTCTTATAAATAATAATGATGACGCAAAAAAATTACTAAAGAAATTAGGATATGAATCAGAAATTCCCAATCAAGTTACATTTTAATATGTTACGATACGAAATGTATCGACTATGTGTGATATTAATTGTGATGTTGCCTTTGGCCGTTGGTGCTCAAGGTATTAAGGTTAAAAACATGAAACGTGTTCTTTCTGATTTGTCAGCATCGGTTCATGAACGAATAGATAGTAGTGGCATTCCGTGTGGTCTTGTAAAGGTTCTTATGAATGGAAATAACATTGACTTCGGTAGCCATGTTGTGGGCAGGGTTGATAATAGGATGAATGAATACTGGGTTTACCTTCCAAAAGGATCTAAAGAATTAATTATACAAAGAGAAAATTTCCTCCCTAAAAGGATTCTATTCAATGATTATGGTATTAGTGAGATTGAATCAAAAGTAACCTATGAGCTAACATTGAAGGAAACCTCTTTCAACAAAGAAAAAAATAGCCTTGTAATCAATGTTAAGCCACAAAATGCTATCGTCAGAATAGACGATATGATGATAAAGCAACAAAGTAATGGCACATATAAAATTTTTCTAGAAAAAGGAGAGCATATATGTCGTTTTGATGCTACTGGTTATCAATCAAACATGGAGATAGTAGAGACAGGTAAAGAACTAAAAAAGATTGATGTTGAATTGGAATCATTGATGGCTAATGTGGTTATTAGTAGTGAGCTGGCAACAGCTGAGATTTATATAAACAATGAGAGAAAAGGTGTTGGTGAATGGAAAGGTCAAATACCTGCAGGCAATTACATTATAGAAGCTCGCCTTGAGGGCTACGTTTCTGCCAGTCAAAATATATCCGTCGCAGAACGAGAGTCCATAAGTTTTCAATTACCTAGACTTCAAAGAAAAATAGTAAAAATAAATATAAAACCAAATTTTGTTGATTGTTGCAAAAATGTTTATATAGATGGTCGTCTCTATATTCCTGATTCGACAAATAGTATTGAAATTCTGTCTGGCAAGCATCAATTGAAAGTGGAAGCATTGGGATGTTATCCATATATAAAGAATTTTGAAGCTACTGGTAAACAAGTTGATAGTTTAAATATATATCTTCGACCAATAAATGCGATTTATCGCAGAGCGTATGAAGGTAGTGTATCTGATCAATTTGAGGCTGGATATAAAAATAGTTTTTACTGGAGAAGTCAGGAACTACGTGATGAAGCGAGATATTGGTTTGATAGAGTGCTTTATAGCAAAGATTCTGCAAGAGATGGTGTTGTATGTTCAAAAATAAGCGAGTTGTTTGAATTTTATTCAAAAGAGAATGATGCTAGGGATAGTTTTGAACAGTTGGCATCTATTTTAGAGAATAATTTAAGCGATGAATGGCCTAATCGATATATTTATGTGGGAAGATGCTATGAAGCCATAGGAAAACTAGACAAGGCGATAGTGTTCTATCAAAAATACTGTAATTCTGATAATTATAATGTTCCAGTAGAGTCTGATATCTTAGCTAAGATAGGAGATCTTTATAGGCAGCTGCGGAATTATGAACGAGCAAAAACTTATTTGTTGAAAGCTGAAAAAATGTATCCTGGTCATGGGGAATCACTTGGGGATTATTACTATGAAATTGGCAATCGACAACAGGCGATAATATGGTATAAAAAAAGGCTTCGCGAATTAATAAAATCTGGTGGAGGAAATGTTTTAAATATTTTTATAGAGAAAATGAAAGCTAAAGGTCTATATGATGGTGTATTAAAAGGGGAGTCAATCCCTATTGAATTATTAACGGGAAAAGGTTAAAATAGATGAGGACTCTTATATTATTATTATTATATTTTTTTATTGATGTGTTTCCACAATCGCTGCGAGATAGTTCCAATATGTTTGTTGGAAAAGTCGAGTCAAGTGGAACCATCAGAGACAGAAACAACATGACCATAGGACATTTTGATAGTGATGGCTCTATTAGAGACAAGAATAACATGCTGATTGGTAAGGTAGAGAACAATGGAACTATCCGCAATAGAAACAATATGCTGTTGGGAAAAGTGGAACAGGACGGGGATGTCAGAGATAAAAACAATATGTTGATAGGCAAGATAGATTCTGATGGTGCAGTGCGTGACAGAAACAACATGGTTGTTGGCTATGCTAAAGGCGTTTCTAAAACGTATGCAGCCGTGTTCTTTTTCTTCGATTTGTTTCGAAGATAATAGAGATTAATGATGAAAGAGGCAAGAGGGGTTGAATCCAACTCGCGACCTCACTTAGGAGGTCGCTAAGGGACAAAAAAAGGGGTGTCATCGGCACCTCTAATTATACTGCTACGCCAGTGCGCATAACGTCATCATAGAGTGGTGAGTGCTGTCCTTCTTCTAACAGAACTGGTTCTATAAGTGAGTTGACTTTGTCAACGTCCATCCAGAGGTCAGTGGAAATAGTTAACCAATCACCATCAACTTTAGACACAATGATTGCAACATCTATGTCGCTCTCAGGCTTAGGGTAGCCTTTAGAGTAAGAACCATACATATATACTTTTGGTTCTTCAGAGAAGCGTGAAGAGATTACTTGCTTGTAATCCTTGACAAGTTTTAGGGCTTCTTCTCTGGTGAGCACTTTTGCAGTATCCATTGTTGCAGTTTTTTAGTTTCGTTAATAATGCTACGACAATTTTCTTCATTGAGCAAGAGGCACTGTATTTATGACAATTCCTTGAGATATTTCTCGATAATAGGGCGTAACTCAGGTATGTCATTCTGTATTGTTGCAAAGAGTTGCTCTGGCTCGATAGTATAATAGCCATGCACAAGCACATGCCTCATACCTTCTATAACATCCCATTCGCATTCCTGATGTGAAGCCCTGAACTCTTTTGTCAGCATATACACT
>OCTX012234649.1_pt1 | contig 11940 bp, 7 predicted proteins | sample 1539691 | NCBI WGS metagenome assembly OCTX01 (sample SAMN02144231, study PRJEB22623) | gut metagenome | biome: sheep rumen | host: Ovis aries | place: New Zealand
CCCTTCCACATATTGAACTGGCTGTTGGGGTCGAAGCCTTCCCATTCTTTTTCACCCTCCTTGCTGGTCAGTATAAAGCGCCAGGCAATAGAGCGGTCGGGCTTATCATAGACAAGCACTAACTTGCTTGAATTCAGCTGTTCTACACGGAACAGGGGGTCAGCATACTGAGCATCGCTGGAGATATAGGGGAACAGCGTGTTGGCAGACAAACGGATATAGCGCTGCTTGCTGGTATTACCCTCCTTGTCAGTCCAATCCAGTTCTTCGAAGCTCCACGTAGCTGTCTGGTCACCCAGTGCGACGTCGACATCCTCAGAAGCACCGCCACCCCATTGGGTTTCTTTGTTGACATAGGTCATGCCATCAGCACCAGCACTGTAGGAATAGTTGCCACCTTTAAGGTTTTCAGCAGTGAAGGTGATGCGGTCGTCATAGACACCGAAGGCCTTCTTGTCGTCGGGCTGAGCAGCCCACCAGCCAGAAGCATCTGTACCAGCTTCGCCGCAACCCATGTGACCTATTTCCTTATTAGCTATGCGCCACTCCTTTCCTGTTATCAGGCGGAAATCTTTCGAGTAGTCAATCTTCGTCTCATTGAAGGTATAGGTTTTCTTCACGCCACCCTGACTGAAGCCGTTGCGGTTGCCCAGTTTCAGCTCAACAGTATGTGTGCCGGCCTCTGAGTTCTTGTAACCCACCTCGGGGAGAGTAGAATAGGTCGTACCATCAAGAATCCATACTGGATATGTACCAGCTTTTGCCGTGTACGAAGCCACCATCTGGTTGGTTTCCTGGTCAACAGTGATTTGGAAGTCCACACCATCAACTGTTGGTCTGCCGTTAGGGTCAGCACCATCGAAGCTGTCGGGAGAACAGGCCGTCATGGCTGCGGCAATGCCACAGCACATGAAACCTGCGCGTAATAATTGATATATCTTGTTCATAATATTCTGTTTTTTCATTACAATTGATTAATAGTCATTCGGTTTCAGCGAAGGATCCTTGTCCAGCTCATCCTGAGCCAATGGAATATGCTTCTTGTTAGGAGTCCATGAGTTGGTGCGATAGCCATAGGTATCGGGCACGAGGACGGTGCTGGCCTTCTGTGTGGCACCGCTGATGCCTTCAGCACGTACCAGGTCAAAGTAGCGCTTGCCCTCACCGCAGAACTCCAGATGGCGCTCTGTGAAGATGTCGTCAATGGTCACGCCGTTCAGTGCAGCAAGACCTGCACGGGCACGTACCTCGTTCACATAGCCTGCAGCCTCCGTAGCACTACCATTGGTGCGCAACAGCAACTCAGCAGCATTCAGCAGGGTCTCTGCATAGCGGTAGATGCGCTTGTTGTTGTTATAGTTCAGGTTCTTCGAGGTTGGACAATCCTTGTTGTTATCTGACTGTGGACGATACTTGCCGTGCCAGATGTGTGTGTCCTGATAGCGCTCGGTGTAGCTGTAGCCACGAACATCCCAGCAGGTAGCCTCACGACGCAGGTCGCCTTCAGCATACATATTGTAGGTCTCGACCTTCATAGGCAGGAAGCCCCAACCGTCGTTGCCGCCGTCCCAGCCTTCACCGCCGCCCCAACCATTGGGTGAGCAGAGTGTGGGGAATACCGTACCACCGGCATTGAGGGCTGCTGCGCCCCAGTCGCGCTGGGCCTGGTCGTCGTTATAGTTAATCTCGAAGATGCTCTCCTGACACCACTCACCACTCTCCTTCCAGAGGTCTGAGAAGCTGGGGTTCAAGCTGTAGTCCGGATCATTGATAATCTCCTTCATGAAGCCTAAGGCTTTCTGCAGACGGCTCTCATCATTCTGATACATCACCATCTCGGCATAGAGCATATAGGCAAAGGCCTGACTGACGCGACCAGCCTCAGCATTTGACCAACGCATGGGCAGCACCTTGGAAGCAATGATATCCTCCAGCTCTGGCAACAGCTTGTTATAGATATCGTCGGCTGTCAACTGCGGTGCGGTATAAGGCAGCGAGAGGTTCTCCAGATAGAAGGGTACATTACCATAATAGTGCCACAGTATATTATAATAGTACACGCGAAGCAGACGAGCCTGCATTTCCATCTTGTTGATGAAGTCGGAAGAGATTTTTCCTCTATTCCAACCAGCATACTTGATGGCATCGTTACAACGCTTGACACCACTGTAGAAGTCGCCCCACAGGGTTGTCAGCGTATTGTTGCCGTCGCCTTCAAAGTTAAAGAGGCGGTGCCAGTGCTGGTTGTCCTGATTGTTGGAGCCACCTACCCAGAAGTCGTCACCCATGATCTCACCGTCTACGGTAAGGTCGTTATAGGCGTTATTATCCCAGTCGGGCCAGTGCAGAGGCGCATAGGCAGAGGTCAGTGCCTCGTTGAGCGTCTCTTCGTTTGTATAGTATTCTTCCAGAGGCTCACCTGTCGGGTTCTTCACCTCCAAGAAATCGTCGCTGCAGGAAGCCAGTGCGAAGGCAACAGCGCAGAAACCTGCTATGATTGAATTATGCTTATTCATATTGTAATTCCTTTATATTATTAGAGTGAAACGTTGAAACCGACAGTCCATGTGCGAGCCTGCGGATAAACACCATAGTCAACACCGAGAGAAGTTGAACCAGAACCGATTTCTGGGTCGAAGCCCCAGTACTTGGTCCATGTAATCAGGTTCTCTGCGCGTACATATAAACGCAGACGGCTGATGTTAATCTTCTGAGTGAGGTTGCGGGGCAACGTGTAGCCCAGCGTGATATTCTTCAGACGCAGGTAGCTGCCGTCCTGAATATACATGTCACTGCAAACCCAGTTTTCTGACTTACCCAGTGTAGGAACGGTGTTCGAAGTACCCTCACCCGTCCAGCGCTGGAGTACCCAAGTAGGATAGTTTCCTGATGCCACATCCTGACGGTAGGTAGCATCGAAGACGTCGGCACCAGTGACACCCTGGAAGAATACGCTCAGGTCGAAGCCCTTCCATGCTGCATCAAAGTTCAGACCGAATGTCCAGTCGGGCACACCGTTACCGATGTTGGTACGGTCGTCTGAAGTAATCTTGCTATCACCATTCACGTCGACGAAACGGAAGTCACCAGGTGCAGAAGTCGTGCCATACTGTGCATTGTAAGCATCAGCCTCAGCCTTGTTCTGCAGGATACCATTGGTTTTGTAGCCATAGAAGAAGGGGAAAGGCTGTCCGTTCTCAGCACGTGTACCACCGTCGTTGAATTGGCTGATGCCGAAATTCAGGAAGCCTGTGTCGTTACCCAGGTTCTTCAATTCGTTCTTCAGATAAGAGGCATTACCCTTAATGGCAAACTGTGCGTCAGAAATATTCCACTTGTAGCCGAGCTCAAACTCAATACCTTTGTTCTCCATGTCACCGACGTTAGCCAGAGGACGAGCCTCACCAACGTAGCTGGGAATAGGCATCTCGATAATCATACCATTGGTCTTCTTGACAAAGTAGTCAACAGAGAATGTCAGCTTGTTGTTGAAGAAGCCGAGGTCAAGACCGATGTTGGTCTGCTCACTCTCCTCCCACTTCAGGTCTTCATTAGCCAAACGGTTCGCTTTGGAGCCATAGATCATCGAAGCGGGCTGTCCAAAATAGTAGTTGCTGCTGGCACCTGACGTGGTCAGCGTGGTATAGGCGAAGTCGCCGATATTATCGTTACCGTTCTTACCCCAGCTGAAGCGTACCTTCAAGTTGTTCAGCCAGTTGTTGGTGCTCTTCATGAAGTTCTCGTTCATCACGTTCCATCCCAGAGAGAATGAGGGGAAGGTGCCATACTTATTGTTGGCACCAAAGCGGCTTGAACCGTCACGACGAATGGTGAACTGTGCCATATAGCGCTCGTCATAGTTGTAGCTGAGACGGGCAAAGAGAGATGACAGGTGATGCTCCACATAAGGACCACCCCAGGCACCTACCAGACTCTTGGCACCGGTAATCTTGCCATCAGCATCCGTTGAGAGTTCCAGGTCACCGCCAGTGGTATAGTTAAGGCTGGGCTTGCTGGTATTGACGAGGTTCCAGTGAGAACCACCGAGTTCAGTACCCTTTGTCTTCAAGGCACTCTGACCCAGCACAACACCGATGGAGTGCTTACCGAAAATCTTGTCGTAGGTCAGCGTATTCTCTATCTGCCATGAATTGTTGTCACCCTTGTAAGAGGTTGCTGAGGTGTGGTCAGAATTGTTGTTGCCTGAGAGGTAGAATTTCTCCAAAGTAGCAGCGTCGTAGCCCCAGAAAGAGAGTTCAGCACTATAAGAGAAGTGATACTTCAGCTCATCCCACAGCTGCAGGTCGATAGAGAACTTCGGCATGAACTTATGACTCCAGTTCTTCGAGGGATTACGCTGCATCATTGCAATGGGGTTGTTCTGCTCCTGATAGCTGCCAATAAAGCCAGGAATCGTATAAGGATTACCGAAACGGTCACGATAGAGGTCGTAAGCGTTGTATCTGTCAATCATGTCCTGACCCTTCTGACCCTTCAGTGTGACGGGCAGCGTAGGAGCCAGGTAGAGGGCTGAGCCAAGTGGCGAACCCCATGTAGAGTTGGCATCGATACCCGTATTGTGCACGCGCATATAAGAAATGTTAGCGCTGACATCCAACTTGTTCAGGAAGCTACGCTCCTTGCTGGCATCGAAGAGGTTGAACTGATTGTTCGAACGAATGGTCAGACGGTCATAGTTTGACTGGCCATAGTTACCACCAATGATACCTTCTTGTGAGATATAACCTAGCGAGAGGTAGTAGTTGACTTTCTCTGACGCACCGCTGATGCTCAAGTCGTGCTGCTGAATGGGGGCATTGTCGTTGAACAGCAGGTCCTGCCAGTTGGTACCAAAGCCCTTGATGGCCTCACCATTGGCATCGACGAGGTTGTAGGGATCGTTGTAGAGCGGTGCCATACCGTTCTGCACGTAACGCTCGTTCTGCAGGATGGCATAGTCGGTAGCTCCTGTCACGTCGCGCTTCTTCCATGCACTCTGCCAACCATAAGAAAAGTTGTAGTTGATAGAGGCTTTGCCCAACTTACCCTTCTTGGTAGTCACAAGGATGACACCATTGGCAGCACGGGCACCATAAATGGCACCTGAGGCAGCATCTTTCAGTACCTCGATACTCTCGATGTCGCCAGGGTTCACACTCTCCATACCATTCTGGTCGGTGGGCATGCCGTCAATGATATACAGGGGCTCTGAGTTGTTGATGGTACCGATACCACGGATGCGAATCATCGACTTAGAACCTGGCTGACCAGACGAAGAAGTAACGTTGACACCTGCGGCCAGACCTTTCAGGGCATCCTCGGCACGCAGACGGGTCTTACCCTCCAGGTCTTCGGCGCTCACCTTGGCAATAGAGGCGGTGACGACACTCTTCTTCTGAACACCATAACCAATGACAACGACGTCCTGCAGTGTCTGAGTGTCTTCCTTAATGGTCACCTTCATATCGTTGGCGGCTTTCACCTCCTGGGTGACGTAGCCTACGTAACTGATAATAATAGGTGTACCAGCACTTACCTTAATAGTAAACTTACCATCATAGTCGGTGATGGTTCCGTTTTGGGGTTTACCCTTCTCGACGACGGAAGCTCCGATGACGGGCTCTCCCTGATCGTCTGTCACAGTACCCGAGATACTCTGGGCGTAGGATGCCATAGACACGAAAAGTGCCAACAACATCATCACAAACCTGCTTTTCTTCATACTTTGTTTTTAATTAGTGTGTTATTGTTATGAGTTAGTGTGTACCCAAAATTGGTTTCATGCTGCAAAATTATTAAAAAAAGGTACTACTTTCTGGCGATGGGTCGAGAAAGTGGACAAATATAAACCTTCAAAAACGTAAGCAACTAATTTACACGTATTTATATTTTCCTCAAACTACAAAAAAGTGGACGATATATAGAGGTGTAAATCAGACAACAAAGGAATTTTCAACCTCTTTTACGGAGAAAAGAGCTACTAACAGAAACGTATGTCGGTAATCACTTGACTACCGACATACGAGTTCAACTTGTTAATCAGCTCCTGACGACACATCGACAGTTCGGCACGCAGGGCAGGACTAGACAGACGTACGTAGAGCGTCTGATTATAGATATAGGTATTCAGCGTGTAGCGCTCAGCCACAGGACCTGCAATCTGGGGCCATGCCTCTACCAGCCGTTTCTGCAGCAGCGGCATTTCCAACCCTTGCTCACGCAGGTTGCGGAGTATCAGGTCCTTGACTGATTGTACGTCGCGTCTGAACATCGGGGGTATTACTTCTTCATGTCGAAGCCCAGGCGTACACCATCGTAGTTCTTCGACAGTTCGCCAACCTTCTGGGCAGTGTCATTTCCACTCATCGATGCCAGCACCTGCAGCACAGTGAGCAGCTTCTTCGACTCAAAGAGCAGTGAGATGCCGCCATACTCGCGCTTGGCATAGCAGTTGATGCTGAGCAGCAAGGTCTTCATAGTTACCTTGGCTGTGGCCTCGTCGAGCGTCCATGTGCCACTGAACTGCTTGCCAGCGACAGATGCAGTAAACGTGCCATCCTCACGGAACGTGGTGTAGGTATTCTGAGCATTCAGTCCCACCTTCTGGAAGTAGGGTGCCAGCTCCTGCTCAATCTTTGTCGCTGCCACTTCACCACCAGCCTTTGCCAACAGGTTCTCGCTGGTGAAGGCACATCCCGGACTATCATAGTGCCAACTGCCTACCATTCCCTGCTTGGTAACCTTGTCAAGACCGATAACGCTGCTGAAAGCGTTAGCCAGCGTGCCACCGCTTGCCACAGTCTGCAACAGGGTTCCTGCACCACAAGAAGTCACTACTACCCCTGCTGTTACCATCAGCACCAGGGCCGTCATTGTTGTTACAATTTTCTTCATAATTTTTACATTTAAATATAATGTTTAACTCTCAACTCATTTTTTCTGAACACTTCACCTCTCCCTGACTAACATGGAAAATCTTGTAGTCGAGCGACGTCGTACTGAGTATCTGGTCCAAGTGGTCGCGATTGGTATCAGTGATGAATATCTGTCCGAAATTGTCGTTGGACACCAGCCTGACAATCTGTTCCACACGCTGAGCGTCCAGTTTGTCGAAGATGTCGTCGAGCAGCAGCAGAGGTGTCGTCTTCGCGCCCGTCCGCTTCAGGAAGTCAAACTGTGCCAGTTTCAGGGCAATGACGTACGTCTTGTTCTGTCCCTGTGAACCCTCGCGTTTCATCAGGTGCCCGTCGAGTGTAAATTCCAAGTCGTCACGATGCACGCCATGCAGCGAGTAGCCCACCGCCATGTCCTTATGGCGATCGCGCTGGATGACCTCCAACAGCGGACCACGCTGGCAGTGCGACACATAGGTCAGCCCCACCCGCTCCTGTCCGCCAGAGATGTGCTGATAGTACTCCTGGAACAGCGGTATCAACTCGTCGACAAAGGCTCGGCGCTTCTCATACAACGTCTCGCCAGCCTCCGCCATCTGTTCTTCCCATAGCTGCATGAGCAACGGGTCGGGCGCAGGGTCTTCCATCTTCAATAGGATGTTACGTTGCTGCAGGGCATTGTTATAGCGGCTCAGCGCATCAATATACGAACGGTCGTACTGCGCTATCACCATGTCCATCAGTTTTCTGCGCTCCTCGCTGCCCCCTTCAATGAGCATGGCATCAGCAGGTGCCACCACCACCAGCGGTATCAGTCCGATGTGCTCCGACAGTCGCTTATACTCCTTCTTGTTGCGCTTGAAGTGTTTCTTCTGTCCTCGCTTCATACCCACAGAGATTGTCAGCTGTTCGCTATTAGCCATTGGCTCTTGGCTTTCTGCGCCTACAGTCTGATACTGTCCTTCTATCATGCAGAAAGGTTCCTCATGGCGTATCACCTGCGAGTCGATGGGATTCGACGCTGACCTGCAGAACGACAGATAGTACACTGCATCAAGCACATTGGTCTTGCCCATGCCATTGCTGCCAATGAAACAGTTCATCTTGGGAGACAGCTCCAACTGGGCCTCGCCAATGTTCTTGTAGTTCAGTATCGACAATCTCTTAAGTATCATTTCGACTGCAAAAATACTGCTTTTTGAGGAGAACACAAAAGGAAAACTCATTTTTCTTGGTTTTTCTGAGATCTGCACCATATGCGAGAGACAAAAAGAACAGCTAAGCCACGCATGGCTTAGCTGTTCCCAGCGCTGTATCAGCGTAAGACGACAACGGCATTAACTAGTAAACGCCGTGTGTGAGGGAAAAATCTTGCAAAACATGTAACCTATTAACCTAACCACTTGAACCTCCGATAAACAAAGGCCTACAGCATGTTAATAGTTTCGACAACATTTAACATGCCTCACCCCCCGATGTACAAAGGGTTTGAGGCATGCTATGTTAATAGGTTAATAGTTTTGGCTTTTCGCTCGCTTATTGGCAGTGACACGATTATCAATGAAGAGGACGTCTGGCAAATGACCGATTGAAGATGGCAAGTTTTGTTAAAAAAGGTATTTGTCAGACTATATTTATGTTTTTCTTATTGCTTTTTGAGAAGAAAGTAGTACCTTTGCGTAACAAAAAAAAGAAACGAATGGGCTATATCATCATCTTGATTGTAAGCATCGTGGTAGTGGCCGTCATGGGCTACTACATCATGAGGCTGACCACAGAGCGCGACGTACTGAAGAGTAACGCCGAAAACTACCTGCACCAGTTGGACACGCAGAAAACGGAGGCGCAGAAGCAGTTGGACACGCAGAAAGCTGAGGCACAGAAGCAACTGGAGATGCAGCAGACGGCTTACGAACAGCAGGTGAACACCCTGAAGGGGTCGTTTGAGGCGCAACTGCAGCTGACGAAGGAAGCCCACGAGCGCGAGATTGCCGCGATGAAGCAAATGAACGAGGAACAGGTGAAGAGTCAGCTGGACCTAATACGCGAGCAGATGCAGACGACCTCGGAGAAGGTGCTCAAGATGCGGCAGGAGGAGTTGGGCGCTCAGAACAAGGAACAGGTATCAAAAATCATAGACCCACTGCAGAAGAGTCTGAAGGACATGCAGGATGCCCTCGACAAGACTAAGGAACAGCAGACAGAGGCGCTGACCCGGCTGGACGAGAGCATCAAGATCAACATGCAGAAAAGTCAGGCCATCGGTGAGACTGCCGACAGGCTGACACGTGCGCTGACAGGCGAGGTCAAGGTACAGGGCAACTTCGGTGAACTGAAGCTGAAACAGTTGCTGGAAGACCTGGAGCTGAAGGAGGGTGAACAGTTTGACACCCAGGAGACGCTGAGAGACAAGGGCGGCAAGGGTCTGAAGGGCGATGACGGCAAGGGGTTGATTCCCGACTTCATCCTGCACTTCCCCAACAACCGCCACGTGGTGGTAGACTCCAAGATGTCGCTGACGGACTATGAGCGCTACATGAACGCCGAGGACGGGGCACCAGAGAAGAGCGTCTACCTCAAAGCCCACATCGACAGCGTGAGGGCACAGGTGAAGCGACTGGCCAGAAAGGAGTACACCAAATACCTGCCCGAGGGCTACAACAGACTGAACTTTGCCATCATGTATGTACCCATCGAGGGGGCACTGAACCTGGCACTGCTCAACGACGCCTCTCTGTGGCGCGAGGCCTACGACGAGGGCGTCATGATACTGGGACCGCAGACCATGTATATGAATCTGCGCGTGCTGGAGATGATGTGGACACAGGTGCGCCAGCTGAAGAACCAGCAGGCCATGATGGATGCCGCCAACACGGTGATTGACCGCGTACAGGACTTCGGCATACGCTTCATGGACGTGGAGAGCAGCATGAACGACACGCTGAAAAAGATGGCGAAGTTGAAGATTACAACGGCAGAGAGTGGTGCCAGCATCATCACGGCCGCCAAGAACCTGCTGAAGGCGGGGGCCCGTGAGAACAAAAAAAAGAAACCGCTAGAGGAGATGGACGACTCGATGTTCATTGAGAACGACAACAAGGATGATAACGAAAACACTAACAATTAATTAATACAAACCGAGCTACCCTATGAAACAGAAGATGAAACTGTTGTTAGCGCTGTGCCTGTCGACAATGATGGCACATGCCGAGCAAGTGGTCCTACAGACCAAGAACACCACCATGGTGCTGAACGTAGAAAACGGCAGACAGCCGCAATACGTGTATTACGGAACGAAGCTGAGCAGCTACGACCTGCAGCACCTGCAAATGCCCACCAACGGACGCATGGATGCTTACCCCGTCTATGGTCTGAACACGCCTGCCGAGGCTGCTCTCGCCATGAAGCATGCCGACGGCAACATGTCGACAGCCGTCTACGTAACGGACTGCCGTCAGCAGGGCGACATCACCCGCATCACCATGAAAGACCCCGTCTATCCGACGACCGTCGTGCTGTACTATCAGGTACGCAACGACGAGGACATGATAGAGACGTGGGCAGAGATACAGAACGGTGAGTCGAAGCCCGTCACACTGACCCAGTTTGCCTCCATCTGTCTGCCCATCCGCCGTGGCAACGTGTGGATGTCGCACTTCTACGGTTCGTGGGCCAACGAGGCACGTCTCGTAGAAGAGCCCGTGCTGCCAGGAGAGAAGGTCATCAAGAACAAGGACGGCACGCGCAACTCGCACACCGACCACGCCGAGGTGATGTTCTCGCTGGACGGCAAAGGACAGGAGAACAAGGGCGACGTCATTGGCGCTGCACTCTGCTACAGCGGCAACTTCCAGTTGAAGATTGACACTGACGACACAGAATACCACTATTTCTTTGCAGGCATCAACCCCGACAACTCGGAGTACCACCTGAAGAAGGGCGAGACATTCACCACACCGAAGGTAGCGCTGAGCTTCTCCAAGTGCGGACTGTCGGGCGTATCGCGCAACTTCCACAAGTGGGGACGCAAATACATGCTGGCTCACGGCAACAAGGAGCGCAAAATACTGCTGAACTCATGGGAGGGTGTCTACTTCGACATCAACCAGCAGGGCATGGACCAGATGATGGGCGACATCGCCTCGATGGGCGGCGAACTCTTCGTGATGGACGACGGCTGGTTTGGCGACAAGTATCCGCGCAAGACGGACAACTGTGCACTGGGCGACTGGGTGGTCGACAAGACCAAACTGCCCGAGGGCATCGAGGGTCTGCTGCGCGACGCCAAGAAACACGGCATCAAGTTTGGCATCTGGATAGAACCCGAGATGACCAACAGCGTCAGCGAACTCTACGACAAGCACCCCGACTGGGTTGTCAAGGCCCCCAAGCGCGACGCCATACAGGGTCGTGGCGGTACGCAGCTGGTGCTGGACATGGCAAACCCCAAGGTGCAGGACTTCGTGTTCAGCATCGTTGACAATCTGCTGACGAAATACCCCGAGATAGACTACATCAAGTGGGATGCCAACATGCCCATTCTGAACCACGGCTCACAGTATCTGACGATGAACGACCAGAGCCACCTCTATATAGAGTATCACCGTGGTCTGCAGAAGGCCTGCGAGCGCATCCGTGCAAAATATCCTGACGTCACCATCCAGGCATGTGCCTCGGGTGGCGGTCGTGCCAACTGGGGTGTGCTACCCTACTTCGACGAGTTCTGGGTGTCAGACAACACCGATGCCCTGCAGCGTATCTACATGCAGTGGGGCACCAGCTACTTCTTCCCCGCCATCGCTATGGCCAGCCACATCTCGGCAACACCCAACCACACCGTGTTCCGCACCACAGCGATGAAGTATCGCATTGACGTAGCCATGAGCGGACGCCTGGGCATGGAGATACAGCCCAAGAACATGACTGACGAGGAGAAGGCGCTCTGCCGTCAGGCTATCAAGGAGTACAAACAGATACGTCCCATCGTGCAGTTTGGCGACATCTATCGTCTGGTATCACCCTACGACAAGGTGGGTGTGGCTTCTAT
>OCTX012244726.1_pt1 | contig 11939 bp, 8 predicted proteins | sample 1539691 | NCBI WGS metagenome assembly OCTX01 (sample SAMN02144231, study PRJEB22623) | gut metagenome | biome: sheep rumen | host: Ovis aries | place: New Zealand
AGGCCGCTTCTCGTGGGACTGCGTGCCTTGCGGCGACATCATCGCCGGTGCTGATAGTTATGAAACGAGTTAGTACTCTTCCAGCAGTTTCTTCAGTTCCTCCTGGCGTTTCTTTTTCTTCGAGGTGCGCCATTTCTTAGGAATCAGATATTTGAAGAGTCCCAGCAAGTTGCCGTTGGGGTTGGCCGTCATGAGTTGTGCGTCAGTCTTGTTGATCTTCAATTGGCTGTTCAGTTCTTCCAGCGGGTTCTTGCCGGGTGTGCCGAACACCATCACCTCGTCCAGTTGCTGGTAGTTGGGATAGAGTGCCACATAGTCGCCGATGTCGTTCACGTTGGCCAGATAACTGGTATAGTTGAGGTGCGAGAAAACCAGTGTCTTGCAGTCGTTGGGCAGAACGAAGCGTCCCAGCGAGTCAGTGACAATAGTAAACCCCTTTCCCGTGATCGACACGTTAGGAATGCCCTGTCCTGTGTCGCCGTCCACGACGATACGTACCTTTTGTTTCTGTGCCGCAGCAGCCATTGTGCCGATGGCGAAAGTGAAAACGGCTATGAGTCTGATGATGTTCATGCTGCAAAGATACGAGTTTTCTGCTAGTCTTTCATCATCTTTTAGTCCACTTTATCCTCCACTAACTTTAATTAACGTGCGAGGTGAAGCATCTGTGATATGATTTGAGACGACAGACGAGCGGCGGTATACATATTTTTATTATCTTTGCAGCGCACAATAGTAAAATAGCAGATTAGTTATATAAAAGCGACAAAAGAAAAACGAGACCATGATGATGAAGACACTGACAACTGCCATCCTGCTGCTGGCATCGCTACTGACGCATGCCCAGACAGGCCATCTCCCCAAGATATATGTCGCCGTCTCGCCCAACGGCCGTCTGTCGGTCCGTCAGACGCAGGGACGGTTTGTGGTGAGTTACAAGACGAAGCCCGTGCTCGAGTTTACTGTCGATGGTGCCGCTTCCATCCCACCCGAGAGCCGGCACCTCACGGCCGACTATACCATGTTGGCAGGCAAGCGCAGCCATTGCACCAACGAGGCCAACGAGTATCAGTGCGGTTCGCTGACGCTGCGGGTCTATAACGACGGCATCGCTCTGCGGACGGCATCGTGTGCCGACACCGTTGCCTACCGCATAGCAGAAGGCACCCGGCGGTGGATGCAGCAGTGGACCGACTCCTACGAGGGTTTCTATCCGTTGGAGACATCGTTCCAGTCGGTGCCCGTACCCAGTTATAGCGGTATCTTCAAGTCGGCAGACGGCTGGAACCGGCGGTGGGGCTATCCGGCGCTGCTGGAACCGACAGATAGCGTGTTTGCCCTGATCAGCGAAGCCGGCATCACCCGCGGCCATAGTGCCTCGTGCCTCTATAATGACGGTGAGACCTACCGTGTAGTGCCCGACCAGGGCGACAACCAGGGCGTGTCTCCTTGGCGGGTGGTCATCATCGGACGGCTCGCTGATGTGGTGCAGTCCACCTTGGTGACCGATGTCAGTGACCCTTGCCGACTGGGCGACACCAGTTGGATTCATCCAGGGGCTGTGTCGTGGATTTACTGGGCCTATAACCACGGCTCCAACGACTACAACATCATCTGCCGATATGTCGACATGGCCGTTGCCCTCCGCTTGCCCTATGTGCTCATCGATGCCGAGTGGGACGAGATGAAGGATGGCAGGAGCATCGAAGATGCCGTGGCCTATGCCCTGTCGAAAGGTGTGAAGCCGCTCGTCTGGTACAACTCGTCGGTAGGATGGGTCGACGGAGCACCGACCCCCAAGTACCGCTTGAACAAGGCCGAGGACCGTGAGCGGGAGTTTGCGTGGTTGGAGACGCTGGGCGTGGCCGGCGTGAAGATCGACTTCTTCTCTGGCGACAACCAGCGCAACATGGACTACTGCCAGGACCTGTTGGAGAGTGCCGCCCGCCATCATCTGCTGGTCAATTTCCATGGTGCCACCGTGCCCCGTGGCTGGCAGCGCACCTATCCCCACCTGATGACCACCGAGGCCGTCTATGGTGCAGAATGGTATAATAATGTAGCAACCTTTACTCGGCAGGCCGCCCGTCATAATGCCACGTTGCCCTTTACTCGCAATGTCGTAGGGCCGATGGACTACACGCCCTGCACCTTCAGCGACTCACAGCATCCGCATATCACCACCCATGCCCACGAACTGGCACTGACGGTGCTCTTCGAGAGTGGCTTGCAGCATCTGGCCGACCGTCCGGAGAGTTATCTGTCGCAGCCGGCTGAGGTGCAGCAGTTCCTGGGTATGCTGCCTACGGTCTGGGATGAGACCCGCCTGCTGGACGGCTATCCCGGCGAGCGTGTCGTCATGGCCCGTCGCAGCGGTGCCACCTGGTATGTGGCAGGCATCAATGGTCGTGATGAGGCGCAGACGCTATCCCTGCCGCTCGGCTTCATCGAAAGCGGTGAAGCCCTGCTCTTTGCCGACGGCACATCGGGCGTTGCACCCTGGCAGATCAGCCGTCCGTCGTCGTTGCCCCGCACCATTGTCTGCCAGCCCCGTGGCGGTTTCGTGCTGGTGGTCCGTCAATGACTGATGGTGAGGCGCGTCGGTTTCTTCTTGTTCAGTTTCAGGCGATAAGTCTTGTGTTGTCCGTCGTCAAATGCATGAACGGTCACGCTGTTGCGGCTCCGCGTCAGACTCCGTAGGGTGATGGTGGCCGGATCGCCGTCGGCTTGTGTGGCTTCCACGTCGTTGCCTTCGATGAAGAACCGGAGCGTGTTGCCGCAGGAGCGGTTGTGCTGCAGACGGAAAGTGGCGTTGGCACGGCTGTCGCGAATGGTTGTAGGCACCGTGAAGACGGGTGCCCCCATGTCGGTTGCGACATCTCGCAAGGTGCAGATAGAGTCGCCGGCGAAGTTGCTCAGTAGCAGATAAGCCGTCTCGTCGGGGTCGAAGGCGATGAGGCCGTGCCAGCCGTCGGGTGTGGTCAGCGTAAGGAGCCGCTTGGAGAGAACGGCCGTGGTCTGGGCGTCGACATTCGAATAGTAGACGGCGGCACGGCTGTCGACCGTCTCGCCGGCTTTCACCGGTCGTGGTTTCTCATAATAAGATGTATAGAGGCGTGCCGTGAGCACCGACGTGTTGTTGGCCCGTTCGCCGAAGGCCATCTGTTTGTGGCCCGAGGTGATGATGCCCACCTGCTGGTCGATGTTCACCCACGGTCCGTTCATCACGGTCGTCGCGGCGCCATCCAGTTGCTGTGCACCGTCTGTAGTATGGAATGTACGTACTTTTTTAGTAAATTCATCGACACTGACGGCCATCAGTCCACCCTTCTCTTTATTGATAGTACAGTCCGTGTTGGCACGAACATGGTCCATGTAGACGATGGCATTGCCCGGTGTGGAAAAGATGACGAAGCGGTTGTTGAGCGTTGCGTCGTTGGTCTGCAGTTCGCCGTTCATCACGAAACTGCAGCCCCGCAGGTCGTAGTGGCCGCTGACCACCGGCGTGGCGTTGGTCTTGTGGCCTTCCACCTCGTACCATCCGATGAAGTTGCCGGTGTTGTTGGCCCGGAAGGGTACGATGAGGTTCGACGTCGACGGCTGTCCGCTGACGTTGGGCGAGAAATAGCCCGTATAACTCTTCAGACCTTCGCTCCATGAGAAGCACGTGAAACGATGTTCGTTGAGTGCACGGACTACATTCTGCGAGGTGAACACCCTGGCAGCGCTATACTGGCGGCGGAAGTCATGCCATGAGGTCGGGGTGAGGTCGGCGGTGGGCAGCAGTTCGTGCATCAGCCAGGTCATCATGACCCGGTGGGCCTGGACACCCATCCGGCGGGCACCTACATCGGGGCGCAGTAGCCACGAGCCGTCGGCGGTGGTCTGCTGTCGGGCCTTGATCATCCGGTAGGCGCGGTTCTCCAGCATCAGAGCATGAGGGTCACGCAGAAAACAAGCCTGTGTGGTGTAGGAAGTAATCTGGTCGTAGAGGAAGAGGCTCCAGTCGTTGCCGTTGGGCATGGCCAGTTCGCTATCGCTGAGTGCCAGCCAGTAGAGCACTTGGTCCATCACCCGCTGGTTGTTGTGCATCAGGGCGTTGCTCTTCCATTTCTCCGTGCCGTGGAGTTCGCGCTGGAAGAGGCGGAGGGCCAGTGCCGACTCGCCCAGTTCCTGCACGACGGCATTCTGGTAGGAGGTATGGAAGTAGTTGTGGTTCTGCAGTGTGAAATCGTCGTAGAGGTTGGCACCTCGGTAGAGGTCTTTCACCCGGGTTCCGTCGTAGTCGGGGTCGATGACGGTCTCGTCGGCGGCATCGTCTTTCTGCGAATAGCCATTGATGGCGAAGGCCCGGAGTCGCTGGAACCACTGCGGTGCCAGCGGGTCGTCGGGGAAGAGGCCCAGCGTGACGGCCAGCACGTTGGTCTCCCATCCGTTCTCTTCCGACTTGGTGTCGCCGCGGTAGCCGGTGGGGATGGTGCGGTGGAGTTCGTAGTTGCACTCTGCCTTCAGCAGTTGGTAGATGTAGTTGCGCTGTGCGTCGCTGAGCCGCTCCCACTGGAAGAAGGCGCTGTAGGCCACCGACATAGCCCAGAGCGAACTCTCCCACGCCTTGTCGCTGGTCGAGGTGCTGCCCCAGTAGCGGTTGCCGGCACAGGGTTTCAGCCGGTTGGCCTTGTGAGTGGAGTAGGCAAAGACAAGGCTTTTCTTTGCCATCTCGCGCAGGTCGTCCCAGGTGACGCCCTTCGGCAGGGTGACCTCTCCCTGTCCGTATTTCACCAGAAAGGCGCAAATCATCGACAGGTCGGCATTGGGGCGTACGCCCTTCTCGTCGTTGTGCATGGTGTGCTCGCCCTTGAAGCATCCGCAGGCCTCGCCCAGACTGTTGGGCTCGACGCACTCCTGAAAGTCGGCTTTGACATAGGTAGTGAAGTCGGCCAGCATCTGCAGAAGGTCGGCCTTCATTTGGGGCTCAGCGATGAAATCGCTGAGAACAGTGTTCTGACTACGGGCTTCGGAGAGGGGCATGAGGCCATTTTGGCTTTCGGCAGCGGAAAGAGGCAGGAGGGCGATGGTCAGAATCAGAAGGAGGGCGAGACGTTTCATGGGCGGAAGGTAGGTTAAAAGGTGACCGTGCGGCTGCCGTCGGCATTCTCTTCGATAGTGACGCGGACGGCATCGTCAGGCAACAGTTCCTCGATGAGTTCGGGCCATTCGATGAAGCAGAGACTACCGCTGTAGAAATAGTCCTCGTAGCCCATGTCGTAGACCTCCTCTAATTTCTTGATGCGGTAGAAGTCGAAATGGTAGATAGGTCCATTGACCATTGGCCATTGACCATTGTCCGTAGGACATTGAGCATTGGTCGTAGAACATTGGTCAATAGTGTACTCGTTGACGATGGCGAAGGTGGGCGAGGTGATGACATCTGTGACGCCGAGTGCCTCGCAGATGGCTTTGACAAAGGTCGTCTTGCCGGCTCCCATCTTGCCATAGAAGGCGAACACCCGGTGTTCACCAATCTGGCGGATAAACTGGCATGCGGCCTCGCTGATGCTATCTATTGTCTGAATCTTGATTTCCATATCCTTATTATATATCTATATTATATATCTATATTGTATATCCATATTTTATACCCTCTTTATCTATATTACCCCCTCCCTTGGGGAGGGGTTGGGGGCTCTTGGGTTTGGGTTCTTGGAGTAGGCGGGTTTTCTACCTCTTCTTTCCCGTCATAGTGATGAGGGGGATGAGCATCTCTTCCATCGAGATGCCACCATGCTGGAAAGTATCTTTATAGTAACTCACATAATAGTTATAATTGTTGGGGTAGGCAAAGAAGGTGTCGCCCGTAGCAAAGACATAACTGGTTGAGAGGTTGGGTGAAGGCAGTTGCGCCTCGGCGGGATTCTTGATGACAAAGAGGTCCTTGGAGTCGTAACTGAGGTTCTTGCCCAGTTTGTAGCGTAGGTTGGTATTGGTATTGCGGTCGCCGATGATCTTGGCGGGCTTGGTACAGCGGATGCTGCCGTGGTCGGTGGTAACGATGATGCGGTAGTCGGTCTGAGCCAGTTGTCGGAAGAAGTCGGCGATGACCGAATGGCGGAACCAGGATAGGGTGATAGAGCGGTAGGCCGACTCGTTGTTGGCCAGTTCGCGCACCATGCGGCTCTCGGTACGGGCATGACTGAGCATATCGATGAAGTTGAATACCACCACGTTGAGGTCGTTTTTCTGCAGACTGTTCATTTGCTGCATCAGTCGCTCTGCCTCGGCGGAATTGTTGATCTTTGTATAGGAGAACGTGTTGTGGCGGCGGTAGCGGTCCAGTTGTGTCTGGATGAGCGGTGCCTCGTTGAGGTTCTTGCCTTCCTCCTCGTCCTCGTCGACCCAGAGGTCGGGAAACATTTCCGCTATCTTGTTGGGCATCAGTCCCGAGAAGATGGCGTTGCGGGCATATTGAGTGGCAGTGGGGAGAATGGAGCAGTAGAGGTCTTCGTCGATGTTGAACTGGTCGCCGATTTCCTGTGCCAGCATGCGCCACTGGTCGTAGCGGAAGTTGTCCATCACGACCAGGAACACCTTCTCCTTCCGGTCGAGCAGGGGGAAGATGCGCTCCTTGAAGATGCGGTTCGACATCAGGGGTGCCGGTGCCCCTTTGACCCAGTCCAGGTAGTTCTTCTTGATGAACTTTGCGAAGCCCAGGTTGGCCTCTTCTTTCTGCATGGCCAGCATCTCGGTCATCTGCGAGTCGGTGCTGGATAGTTGCAGTTCCCAGTGCACCAGTTGCTTGTAGACGGCGGCCCAGTCCTGCCAGGAGCGACAGTCCATGATCTGGAGAGCAATCTGCTGGAACTGCTGCTGGTAGCGGCTCTGGGTGACCTCGGTCTCTATCTCTCGGCGGTGGATGTTCTTCTTCAGCGTCAGCAGGATCTGGTTGGGATTGACGGGCTTGATCAGATAGTCGGCAATCTTCTGCCCGATAGCCTGCTCCATGATGTTTTCCTCTTCGCTCTTGGTCACCATGACCACCGGCGTGGCCGGTGCTATCTGCTTGATACGCTGCAGTGTGTCCAGTCCGCTGAGGCCTGGCATCTGCTCGTCGAGCAGCACGAGGTCGAACGGCTGTTCGCTGCACAGGTCGATGGCATCGGTGCCGTTAGAGGCTGTGGTTACCTCGTAGCCTTTTTTCTCAAGGAAGATGATGTGGGCTTTCAGCAGTTCCACTTCATCGTCTACCCAAAGGAGTTTTCCGTTTGTCATATCTCATTATCTGATTTTACCAGAAGTCGGGGTCGAAGTCGTCGAAGGTGGTCGGGGTGACTGGGGTTTCCGGGGTTTCCGGAATCTCTGGATTTTCCGGATTTTCCGGGTCTTCCGGAATATCCGGATTATCTGGGTCTTCCGGGTTGATGTATGGTGGGATGTTCAGCAGTTTCTCGTTGCTGATCTTCAGTGGCAGGAAGGTGTGCTCGTAGAAGGCGTCGTAGTCCTGATAACTGAAGCGCGTGCCGATGAGTGTCAGGTTATGCTCGCTGATGACGAGGCTCCGGCACGGGCGCAGCACCTTGCTCATCTGTTCCGAGGCATAAAGTTGGCGGGCATACTGCAGGGCCTCGTCGAAGTTGAGGAAGCCACGGATGAGCATACGGTTGAAACCTTGCTCTCGCTCTATCTCCAAGTCGAAGTTGCGTACTAGGAAGTTGGAGAAGTTGAAGCGGGCCATCTCGTAGAGCAACTGGTTTTCGCCCGACGGTCCGTTGTCGACCTGTTGGATGTTTAGCGAATCGGGCTGATAGACCAGCAGGAAGAGGAACGGTGTCTCGCGGTCGGCCGACAGGGTGTCGGCACTCACTGAGTCTTGCTCAAGCGACAGGTCGCGGCGGGTCCATACGTCGTCCAGGTCGAAGGTGCCGCCATAGAGGGTACGGCCCTCTTGCACTCCTTTGAGTATCATACCGGCCATCTCGGTCACCTCGCTCTGCGGATATTTCTCGATGACCGTTTTCAGTTCGCTGATGCAGCCCTTGGCATCGCCTTGGTTCAATAGGCTCAGGCCGTTGATGAACAGGAATTTCGGACGGTTCTCGCCCAAGGGGAAGCGCTCGGCAGAAAGTTGGGCATTGGTCTTGATCTCTGCATGGCGGTTGTCTTTGAAAGCCGTATAGGTGGCGGCATAGAGCGAGTCTTCGATGTGTTCGCCGAAGCGGGCGTTCTCCTCGAAGTAGGGGTCGCTGAGCAGAATGGTCAGTTCGCTTTCTGGGTAGTCGCTCTTCAACTGTGCCAGACAGTTTTCGGCCATCTGGTGCTCGCCCATCCTTGAATAGAGCAGGAAGAGGTGGTACCAAGCCTGGTCTGTCTGTTCGTAGGTGGGGTAGTGGCCGGTCAGCCGGGTGAGTTGTTTCTCGGCCAGGGGGAAGTTTTCGAGTTTGTCCTTGAAGATGACGCCCGAGTGGAACAGGCCGTCCATGATAATCTGGTCGCTGGCGGCCTTCTGCTCTTCGGTGAAGGGTATCTGTGCCAGATAGTACTCGCGGTTGTGCGGGTCGTTGGCCAGGGTGTCTTCGGGGGCGGCGTCAGCAGAGAGGCTGTCGGCAGCGGCCTCGGGAGTATCTGGAGTTTCTAGAGTTTCTGGATTATCTGGATTGTCTGGATTATCTGGATTGTCTGGATTGTCCAGATTGTCCAGAGTGGCTATAACGGTTTTGTTCGAACGGCGCCAGTGGTCGGCATTCTCACGCTTGCCCCATTGCTTCTGGAAAGTCTGCTTGCCTTGGTTGACGGCCATCTGGTTGTAGAAATACCACTGGCCGTTGTTCGTGGCGTTTGCCGTTGTCGTCGGCCGGTTGCGCTGATTAGTGTTGCCTTGTGCCCCCCTGCTCTGCAGGGTCCGTTCCACCTCGGCCTCCAGGGCCTTGTCGCGCTCCTCCTTTTCTTTCTTCTTCAGTTCTTCTATGACGCGGTCGATGGCGGCCAGGCGGTCTTTCTCCGACATGTTGGCCAGTTCCTGCAAGGAGTCTTGCAGATGGACGGCATCGGTATATGGCACCAGTTCGTCGAGCACCTTCGAACGGATAGACAGTTCCTCGTAGTCGGGGCGCTCTCTGTCCAACAGACCGATGGCTTCGCCATAGCAGCGCTGGGCATCGTTGTATTTCTCTTTCTCCCAGTAGAGACCACCCAGCCGGAGCAGCAGTACGCCCTTCTCGATGCCACTGCGGGTAGCCTTCTCATTGCCTTTCTCGTAGGCGGCGATGGCTTGGGCGGTGTCACGCTGCATCAGGTAGATATTGCCGATGGCATAGTACACTTGGTCGAGATAGTCCTTGTTGTTGTCTGATGCCGCCATACGCTTCAGTTTCGAGATCATCTTCTTGCCATTGCCCTTGGCCATCACCTCGGTCTGGGCGATACGGGCATTGAACTCCAGTTCGTAGGGCGGGTTCTGGCGGATGGTTCTCTGGTAGGCTTTGTAGGCTTCCTGACGGCGACCCAGCGCACTTTGCAACTGCCCCATAAGGAACCATTCGCGGGCTTTCTGTGTCCGGCGGTGCTCATGCTTGATGGTCTTTCTCAGATAGGGGATGGCCTTCTCGTATTCGCCATTCCTGACATAGTAGTCGGCCAGGGTTCCGTCCCAGTCGTTCTGGGCTCGGTAGTGGATGGAGTCGCGGCGCTGGTTGCGTATGATGTCCTCGGCATCGTAGAGCCAGTCCAGTTCTACATAGCAGCGAGCCAGCCAGGCACGGGCTACGGCATTCTGCAGGGGTTGGGTCTGATAGAGGCGCGACATATAACTGAAGGTGGCGGCGGCCTCCTCGAACTCGCCTTTCTGAAATTGTGCCTTGCCCATCAGCAGCCATGCTTTCCAGAGGAAAGGGTTGTATTCGCGACGGGCCAGCCATTCCTTGTCCTTGACTGTCTTGCGGCGGCTCTTCCGCCATTCGGGCTTGGCCTTGATGCTATGCATTTTGATGGTCTTCTCCATCTTCTCCACCGTGCGGTCGAAGTTGCCTTGGCCCAGCGAGTGGCTCTGTTTGTTGCCAACGGTATAGAGTGGCAGTATCTCGGTGTAGTTGTCCTTGTTGCCTTTTTCTTTCTCCAAGGAACCGTCGACATAGGCCTGCGAGCCGTTGAAGTAGGTATTATATCTGGCGGTAAATGACTGCCAGGCGCGGCTGACACCTGTGTTTTTGTGTGTAGAACAAGCGGTCACCAGCATACTGGTGGCCACTATATATAATATGTATATAGTTCTACGCATAAATTGTCCCTACCTTATAGTAACTCCTAACTTGCTGATTTATTGTCTTCGCGTCGTTTTTTCTCTTCCATCAGGCAGGCTATCTTGCAGTCGCCCGAGGTCTTGCTGCTGCACGATGCGCAGTCGTGACCCTCGACCACGGGCTCGTCGGTACCGCCCTTGGTGAGCATCGAAACCACGGCGGCTATGATGCCCAGCACAATGAGCGAGCCGATACAGATCAGTGCGAACGTCATGACTACTTATTCGTTGATAGTGAAGCCGGCCTTGCCCAGGTCGCTCCAGAAGTGGGGATACGACTTGGTCACCACCTGCGGGTTGTTGATGCAGAGGGGCATTGTTATCGCCAGGGGGGCGAAAGCCAAGGCCATACGGTGGTCTTCGTAGGTGTCGATAGCGGGGAGGACCGTCGGACCGTCGGGTAGGATGCGATGACCGTCCCATGACAGTTCGCTGTCGTTGCGATCCGTGAGTGTGAATCCGAGTTTGCCCAGTTCGGTCTTCAGAGCCTCGATGCGGTCGGTCTCCTTGATCTTCAGCGTCTGTAGGCCGGTGAAATGGAACGGTATGCCCAGGGCACAGCAGGTACAGACGAAGGTCTGGGCCAGGTCGGGCATGTTGTTGAAGTCGTATTCCAGTCGGGCCACACGATTGCTGCTCTTTCGCAGCGTCACCGTGGTGGGCGTGCCGGGCTTCTTGGAGGCAAACGAGGTCTTCACCCCCAGCAGGCTGAACAGATAGCGCACACCGCTGTCGCCCTGTTTCGAACCGTCCATCAGACCTTCCAACAGCACTTCGGCCTCTGGGTCGTTGCTCAGTGCCACCATTTCGTACCAGTAACTGGCAGCACTCCAGTCGTTTTCAATATAATAGGTACGCGCAAGGTAGGGTTTTGGCTCCACCGTGATGGTGTCGACCGATGTCCATTCGGCATCGGCACCAAACTCGCGCATCATCCAAAGGGTCAGGTCGATGTAGGGTCTTGAGATGATGTCGCCCGTCAGCCGGAGAGTCAGCCCCTTGTGGAGCACAGGACCGATGAGCAGTAGTGCGGAGATGTATTGTGAACTGACATTGCCGGCAATCTCCAGCACGCCACCTTGCAGACGCCGGCCTTTGATGAGCAGTGGGGGAAATCCTTCCTCGTCTTGATACCGGATGTCGGCTCCCAGATGGCGCAGCGCATCCACCAACACCTTGATGGGGCGGTGCTTCATGCGCTCTGTTCCTGTCAGCACGTGCTCGCCGTGCTCGGTGGCAGCGAGAAAGGCCGTCATAAACCTCATGGCGGTGCCGGCGGCTTTGATATTGATAGTCTCCGGCATCTTCTCCAGAGCCTGCAGGATGACATCGGTATCGTCGCAGTCGCTTAGGTTCTCGGGCTGGATACTATTGGCGGTCAAGGCGTGAATGATGAGTGCGCGGTTGGATATACTTTTCGAAGCCGGCAACTTGACTGTTGCCTGCAAACGCTTCGGGCTTTTAATGCTGATTGTTGTCATATCAGGGGTCAAAGGTACTAAATAAATGAGATAATACCAAAAAAGTTGCCGAAAAATTTGGCGGTTTCAGAAAATCATCGTACCTTTGCACCCGCTTACAAGCAAAAGGATCGGGATTTAGCGCAGTTGGTAGCGCACACGTCTGGGGGGCGCGAGGTCGCTGGTTCGAG
>OCTX012062030.1_pt1 | contig 11936 bp, 8 predicted proteins | sample 1539691 | NCBI WGS metagenome assembly OCTX01 (sample SAMN02144231, study PRJEB22623) | gut metagenome | biome: sheep rumen | host: Ovis aries | place: New Zealand
ACCTCTTCCCATTCCGAACAGAGAAGTTAAGCCCGCCTGCGCCGATGGTACTGCAATGCAATGCGGGAGAGTAGGAGGCCGCCATCTTTCCAGGAGTCCTGAGTCAGCAATGATTCAGGGCTCTTTTCTTTTTGTCTTGCTGAAAGGGAATGAGAAAGAAAACTTTTATTTTTACTGAAAGAAATTTGCAAGAATTATCCAGAAATTGTTTTCTTACAGAAAGAAATGTGCAAGAATTAACCAGAAATTTTTGTTTGACTGAAAGAAATGCCTTCTTTCTTTTATTCCGATGCTTCGCAGCCTCCGTCCGGATGCTTCGCAACCTCCGTTCCGATGCTTCCTTAGGGGGGTAAGGAAGCATTCCTTCGACTGAAAGGAGGCATTCCTTCGAGTGTTGCAAAGCATCGGAACGGGGCGTAGATGACGTTCGGATGATTTATAGTCCTTTTTTTTGCGCCCCAGAGGTTACTCACTTACTCAGTTACTCAATTAGGACATCTATGTTTTCCACTTTTTCACTTCGGACATTTATGTTTTTGGCATTTAGAGCCAAAGTTACCCATTTACCCACTTATGACAGGAAGGTTTTTTCCTGGTGGATGGTGGAAGGTGGATGGAGGATAGACCAGTGGATACTAGGCAAACTAGAAAACCTTGCAATCTTGCATTCTTGCATCCTTGCACAAGGCGTTTCCCTAAGAAGGAAAGAAATATCTAATTATTATATATATTAAATATATATAATAATTAGTACTTATAATTCACTACGGAAGCATATATTGCAAGGATGCAAGATCGCAAGAAATGGGATATGAAAACCTTCCTGTCATAGGTGGGTAAGTGGGTAACTGGGTAAGTTCGCGTGTCTGAAAACGTAAATGTCCGAAGTGAAAAAGTGGAAAACATAGATGTCCTAATTGAGTAAGTGAGTAACTGAGTAAGTGGAAGGTGAGAGATGGTCACGGTTACACCTGTGACCATGTGACCGACATCTTGTAGAAAGTAAACTTGGTCACTCTCACACAATACGAGATTACTGCTTGTTTAGGGTGTGATTACACCTCTTTTCTATGAGATTCCGCCTCATTCTGCATGCGACAGGCCTTCAAATTGACAGGTTGCCTATTTTTTATAACTGTGATTTGTGATCTGTGATTTTGGATTCTCTTCCATTTATCCCTACTAAGCCATTTTTTCTTCCTTTTTCTTTGTAGTTAAGTGCCAACTTCTACATTTATTGAGAATGAGCCGATTAGTGTAAGATGGTGTATATTTATTAGCATTCACTCTTGAGAAAAAATTTTCGTCTCCTTTCGATGTTTCCTTACAGGGGTAAAGTCCTATCGAAAGGGGACGAAAATGTCATCACAACAATTCATAGGAGGTATCGGTACGATGCCTCTTATGAACTATTATTTTACAACCACTTTTTTGGTTGTTCCGTCGTTTTTCTTGATGATGTTGAGACCGTGACGGAGTGCTGGCTGCTGGTGTCCGTTGAGGTCGTACAATTGCCTGTATCCCTCGCCCTGATCTGTCTTTGTGCGGGCGATACCTGTTGCCTCATCAATGAAGAAGAACTCCTTCCACTGGTCAGCCTGCTGATATGCCGACGTATAGCCCACGGGTACTGTCAGTGTACAGTTCCACTTGTTGATGTCGTCCAGTGCCTGAGCGGCACATGTTGGAGGCACGGCAGCATGGCTGATTAACTTGGTCATAGCCGTGCAGTCAGAGAATGCCTCCTTCCCGATACTTTCCACGTTGGAGCCAAAGGAAAAGAAGTCAAGGCTGCTACAACCCGAGAAGGCCCAGTCTCCAATGGTTTTCACGCTGTTGCCGATCCTGACATTCTTCAGGTTCGTACAGCCGTAGAACTCGTTTGGCGAAATCTCAGTCTCCTTGTCGGTGATGGTTACAGAGCGCAATGACGTGTTGCGATAGAACGGTGAATAGCCATAATCGCTGGTAGTTTGGTAGGCGATGTTCCTGCCGATATAAACTGAATCCAGAGAACAACCAGAAAACAGAGGGCTTGAACCATTGGAACCAAGTGATAGTTCTGTATCGCTGTCTTCCATAATGACTTTCCCCAATGTACTACAACCATTAAATACATAATTTCCTATGCTTGTCACATTCTGTGGAATACTGATTGCCGGGAGTTTCGAACATCCAGAGAAAGCATAAGTCCCAATAGTCTGCACGCCATTACCAATTTGAACATTTGTCAATGATGAGCATTCTGAGAAAGCACAAGTCCTAATATTCTGCACGCCATTACCAATTTGAACATTTGTCAATGATGAGCATTTAGAGAAAGCATAAGTCCCAATAGTCTGCACGCCATTACCGATTTTCGCAGAGACAATGCTAGAACAGTTTTGGAAAGCATATTGTTCTAACGAAGTGACAGCATCAGGAATCGTAATGCTTTGTAATGATTGGCATCCTTGAAAGGCATACTTGCCAATTCCGGTGACATGGTCTCCTATATCTATTGTTTTTAATGCAGTACATGATTGGAATGCAGATTCGGCTATACTTCCTTGATTTTGCAATTGTGCAGACTCTAACTGAGCACAATTTTGAAATGCTGAAGATGATATGGCCGTAACTTGTCCCCCAATTTTCAGACTTTTCATTCCATAACTTCCTGCAAAAGCCCCACTTCCAATGGCACCGGAATTATTGATTACTGCATTGAAATCGCCAGAGAGATTACAAAAAGCAGAAGATGCTATGTCGCCTTCGAAAGATAACTCAATGTCTTTGATGTTCTGCTTGCCATAACAAGTGTATGCCTTTACTTCTTTTACCGCCATGTCAATACCCCTATAGGATACGGTCTTGCCAATTTTAATGTTCATTGTAGTGCTATCATAAACGCAGTCAATAGCATGACAAGTACGCTCCGACGGACTGACAGGAACATACTTCACACCATCAGCCTCAAACATTGAACTCAAGAAAGGATAAACAGTTTTGTTGCCCAAACTAGTATATTGGTCATTCGCCACATAATTTACCTCCCCACTTGCACTACCATAACCTGTTGGAGGGGTATTGGTTAGCCATATCACTTTTTGTGGTTTGCAATTATAAAAAACATATCCTATGGAAGTAACGCCAGTTCCGATTGTTACGGAATGAAGATGTGTGCAATCCTCGAAAATATAATCTCCAATTGATGTCACGCTGTTTGGAATGGTGATTGATGTCAGGCCACTGCAGCCACTGAAAGCATAATCTCCAATTGATGTCACGCTGTTTGGAATGGTGATTGATGTCAGGCCACTGCAGCCTCTGAAAGTTTCTATTCCAATTGATGTCACGCTGTTTGGAATGGTGATTGATGTCAGGCCACTGCAGCCTCTGAAAGCTTCTATTCCAATTGATGTCACGCTGTTTGGAATGGTGATTGATGTCAGGCCACTGCAGCCATTGAAAGCATCTTTTCCAATTGATGTCACGCTGTTTGGAATGGTGATGGATGTCAGGCCACTGCAGCCTCTGAAAGCATAATCTCCAATTGATGTCACAGTTTCTCCTATGGTAATTTCTTTAATAGATGTCAGTCCACCAAACCAACTCCCCACATTGGCACAGTTTATGGTTACATTGGTCAGACCACTGCAGCCTCTGAAAGCTTCTATTCCAATTGATGTCACGCTGTTTGGAATGGTGATGGATGTCAGGCCACTGCAGCCATTGAAAGCATAATCTCCAATTGATGTCACAGTTTCTCCTATGGTAATTTCTTTAATAGATGTCAGTCCATCAAACCAACTCCCCACATTGGCACAGTTTATGGTTACATTGGTCAGACCACTGCAATTTTGGAAAGCGATATATCCAATAGATGTCACGCTGTTTGGAATGGTGATTGATGTCAGGCCACTGCAGCCATTGAAAGCATAATCTCCAATTGATGTTACGCTGTTTGGAATAGTGATGGATGTCAGACCACTGCAGTTTCGAAAGGCATCATTTCCAATTGATGTCACGCTGTATTTTTGGCCATTATAAGTTACGGACTCAGGGATAACAATTTCTCCAGTATATTCATTATCGAATTTGGTGTAAGAAGTTCCTTTATAACTGACAGACAACTCTGTCTTGTTATTTGTCCATACATAATAGATGGTCTTGCCATCTGCATTGTTTACTTCAATGTCATGAGCGAAAACGTGTGCTCCAACCATGCTCATGAGCATGGTAAGCAGTAAAGTGTAATAACGATTTTTAAGTCTCATAATTTAACTTTCTTTAGAATCATTGTAATCTTTTTAATCGTATTTAATTCAATACATCCTCTTGCTGTAAAATCCACTGGAAGAAAACGAGGATTTGCATAGTCTGTAATAAGAACACTGCCATTATGCTCAACAACCCCACAATGGGCTATGGAATTTCTTAAATGATTCAGCAATGATAGTATATTGTTATATTTCTTCGTGAAATAAATCTCGTTTTTTAATGACTTAAAATCAATCCCTTTCATTTCATATGCATTTGACTTCCGACATTTAACAATTCCAGTCACAGTCTCCAATTCAGATAATTCAGGATGATCTAAAAGTAATGCCTTTGTACTTTTATATCTAATAATACCGCAATCTTCATAGGCCAACAAATAGTTATACATTTCGAATACTTGTTTTTCATCAAACCCATTTATTCTTTTCATAAACATGTTTTTACAGCCTATAGCCACCCAGATTCAGCGATTAATGTTAAACGGAAAGACGTGGGTGCTCTACTCCTCGCTTACCTCGTCATCGGGCTCTCGCATTGCCTTGCACCAAGATAAGCAACTCGAGATAGCCCACGCCGAGACATATTGAGACTACCCACAATTACAAGTGAGCAGGGTACAATACACCCATTGTGGACGTTCTGGTTGCGTTTCTTCTGGTGCTTTGAACTTGCGAGATTCGATGACCGAAGATAACGTTCGTAAACGTCCTTTTACCACAAAAGTTCGACCCGCCAACCCCTTCGGGCTACTTCGAGTCGGCTACAAAGGTAACAATTATTTTTAAAAACTATCCTCTTTTTTCCAAAAAACTTTAGAAAATTTTTCTCATGCGCGCGTAATCAAAATGAATACGCAGATACAGTGTCTTGCCAGATGGAATCTAAAAGGGAGTGCCTCGTCTGTCATCATGATTCACGGAGGCTGTTTAGCAATGTAATTCAGTTGTCGTTTAATTGATTGCAAATGTCTTCTGCCATGCCGTTGAGGGCCACACAATCGGCACGGCTGATGTGGCGTTTGCTGGCATCATACTGCCAAGGACTTAATTGCAGAGTGGCCATGATAATGGCCTCACGGGTACCCTTCTCCGTGACGGTGATGCTGAGCGTGTGGCCGTCTTTTTGTGCAAAGACCCACAGCGGGCACACCATGAGGAGGGCCAGTAGCGTGATTCTGATTAGTTGGTGTTTTCTGAACATATTACGATGAAGTAAGGATGTCTATTCTTTAGGTTTGGGGGCTACCCAACGGTAGAGGTTACAGCCGACGAAGTTGCCAAGGACTTCAGATACGTAAACGATGAGTACTGACGTGCTGAGCACCTGTTCGGTGGGGCAGGCCAGGAAGTAGAAGGCATCGGCAATGGAGTGGGTGAAGCCGCAGAGGATGAAGACGGGCACGCCAAGCAGGAGGGGCAGCATCTTGCCCTCGCGGGCAAACTGTACTGCCGTGGTCATGATGAATCCGCAGCCCACGGCCAGCAGTCCGCAGGCCAGGGGGCCTTTTGCCAGTCGGCCTTCCAGAATCTTCGAGGCTGGCTCCACGATGTCGGGTTGTGCATAGCATGCCACAAGGGCAGTCAGTAAACAACCTACGATGTTGCCTAACAGCACGGTAACCAGCATCGACCAGTCTCCTTTGGCCCGAATAAAGCCGGCAGTGCCGGTGTATAGTTTCAGTTTATAGTAGACCACAGTGGTCAGTCCGAAAGCGAATAGTACGGCTCCGGCTACGCCACCCACTCGCAGGTTGACTATACAACCGATAGAGATGCAGAGTCCGGCCAAGATGGCCAAAGGGAATGTTTGCCTAAACATGTTATTTATATTGTTTCTTCTTTCTTCATTTCATAAGCCAAAGCAGCACCTATAGCCGTGCAGAATTCTGAATACTTAGGAATATGGAAGTGCACCTTGTAGAGTTTTTCCAGCATGGGATAAATATCCTTGCATTGCGGCAACAGCGTCAGGTTGCCGATGAGCACAAAATCTTTGATGCCTGAATTTAGCGCCGACAGGATGGCTGCCGAGCCGATGGTCTGGAGCACCATTACGATGATGCCTAAGGCGATATCTTCTTTTGGAGCATCGTACTGTGCTCTGGAGAACAGGCTGGCTGTTGCGTTCATCGGCAAGCCGGGCAGCGGATGTGTCGATATGTCACCAATCAGCAGGTTGATGTTGTGAATATCGCCCTGCATAGCCAGACTCTGTATCTGCCTCGGGTCACGAGTGTTCAGCATCACACGGCTCAGGCCCTGCAGGGTGCCGCCGCCAATGCCGATGCCGCCAATATGGCGGATGTCGTCACCGTTACATTGCACGAAACTGGTTCCCGTGCCCATCGACACGACGATGGCCTTCGTCAGACCGCTCTCAAATCGCGCCCCCAGACCGTCGGCAATGAATTCGTCGATCTTCTGCGTGGGGATGCCATACACCGGCCCGTCGATATAGGCCGCACCAACGCCAGTCAGCATCACCTGCTCCACATCTTTCAATTCTATTTTGTTGTCGTGCAGATACTTGCCGAAAGCACCATAGAGTGATGTCACCTGGTCGGCTGCCGTAATACGAATGGGCGATACTACGCGGCCATTGTTCAGGCCAACAATCTTCGTGGTCGATATACCCACGTCTATTCCGATGATAATACCCATAGTTTAAAGATTTGGTGGCAAAGGTACAACTTTTTCTTCATATTACATACTTTTTTCGAAATATTATGTTTAACTTTGCACGCAAATCACAATAATCCGTAAATCGTCAAATAGATAGTAAAATAATTCAATAAATAGTAAATTGTAAATAGTTAAATAGTAAATATAAAAAGATGCACATCGCCATAGCAGGAAACATCGGCAGCGGAAAGTCGACACTCACTAGGATGCTGGCCCGACACTACGGTTGGGAGGCTCGTTTTGAAGCCGTCGACCAGAATCCCTATCTTGTAGACTACTATCGGGACATCCATCGGTGGTCGTTCAATCTTGAGGTCTATTTCCTCAAGGAGCGTTTCCGTGACCTGTTGTCCATCGCTCAGGCCGATCATACCATTGTGCAAGACCGTTCTATCTTTGAGGGCGTCTATGTGTTTATGCAGAACAACAAGGCGATGGGACACCTCGACGACCGCGACTACGAGACCTATATGGAACTCTTTGACCAGATGATGTCTGTCGTCCGTCTGCCTGATTTGATGATTTATCTCAAAGCCTCGGTGCCCCATCTTGTGGGTAACATCCAAAAACGAGGGCGCGACTATGAGCAGTCTATTCAACTGGAATATCTGGAGAATCTGAACCGGCGTTACGACGACTTTATATATAATATGTATAAAGGTCGCGTGATGGTCATTGAGAAAGATAACCTGGACTTCCAGAACAATCCGAGGGATTTTTCTCAAATCGTCGATCGTATCGACCGGATGCTGTTCGGACTCTTTAAACTGTAAATAGGAAAAGGAAACGGATAAGAACGCATTATTCACATTCCCAATTGCCTGATTATAAGAAAGTCAAATAAATAGTAAATTGTAAATAGTAAATAAAAAGATGCACATCGCAATAGCAGGAAACATTGGCAGTGGCAAGACCACATTGACAAGAATGCTGGCTCACCGTTATGGTTGGACGCCCAGGTTCGAACCCGTAGATGATAATCCCTATCTGTCAGACTTCTACGCCGATATGAAGCGGTGGTCGTTCAATCTTCAGATCTATTTCCTCAATAAGCGTTTCAAAGAGGTGGTCGAGATATCCAAATCCAAGGAGACCATCATCCAAGATCGTACCATCTTCGAGGATGCCTGCATCTTTGCTCCTAATCTTCATGGACAGGGCATGATGAGCGACCGCGACTTTGATAACTACAAAGATCTGTTCGACCTGATGATGTCGCTTGTCAAGTTGCCCGATCTTATGATATATATCCGTTCAAGCATCCCTACGCTGGTGGCTCAGATTCAGAAGCGTGGCCGTGAGTATGAACAGACCATGCGCCTCGACTACTTGGAAGGTTTGAGTCGTCGCTATGAGTCGTGGATAGAAACCTATAAGGGCCAACTGATTATTATCGATGGTGACCACTGTAAGTTTGGCGACAATCCGGAACACTTCATGCAGGTGACGGATATGATAGATGCCAAACTCTTCGGTCTGTTTCCGATGGATCAGGGTGTATAACTGGTGGCATCCGTCTGTTCATTCTTCTGTTCGCTTGCGCTGGGGCAGCGTGGTGATTGGAAATGTGACGAACACCGATTCCGTGGGTTTCAGTGTGAGTAAGTACAATCGGCCAGCATCGGGACGTAGGTTTTTTGTGCTGCCGTCAGCATTGCGCCACAGTGTGAGTTGTCGGGGAGCCATCTGCAGGCTGAACCGGATGCTGACGTCATGGTTCTCTTTGTTGGCGATGTAGAAGACTTCCTCCGTCTCAGTACGGCGGTGGGTATGCACCACGGCCGAGTCGCCCTCTCCGATGGTGAGCGGTCGGACGATGTGTTCTGCTGTACGAACTACGGCAATACCTTCTGCACGCAGGTGGTCTATCAGTTGGAGTGTTTCGGTGGTCATGTGTGCCTTGTCTGCTATCACCAGTGCCTTGTATCTTATCCCGTCAGTTGTCGTCAGAAGCCCATCCTTCACCTTGATCCGGTTGCGCAGTGCATCTGCCGTGCAGACATCCCAGTCCAGTCCGTCGAGTCCTGCCGGCAGTCTGCTGGTTATCGTTTTGATGGGTACGTCGTCGCCTAAAAATACCAGTACATCAGGGGCTGCCTTGCCCTGACGGAGCATCACCATCGAGCGGGCGGCCTGTTGCCACACGGTTTTCATCTCTTCCCAGCGAGGATTAGAGCGGTTGATGGCATATTCACGACCGGCAATATATGGCTTGGTCGTTGTGGGGTAGGGGATATGTGGCGTGGCACATATCACCATCTCCTGAGCACCCATCGCAAAGGCGATGTTGGCCACACGGTGCAGGTCGGCAGCGGTATGCTTGTATTCGCAGTCAGTCATGGCCTCTGCAGAGGCAATCGGTTTGCCGTATAGGTGGGCTGCACTCGCGCAGTCTTTCACGTCGTAGGCTCCGTAGCGCTGGTAGGTCCAGAACTCGCCCTGCGGCTTGTCCACTGTCTGTTTCACGCTGATGGCATCGCCCGTGATGCAGAGGGCATTGCCAATGGCTTGGGCAGTAAATGTCACGCCGCTGGCTGTGGCTCGCTGCTGAAACGTACCGAAGTAGTTGTCGCGGATGCACTCGCTGATGGTCTGCCGGTAGTCGTAGAGCACCTGCTGTGTGTGCTCCACCGACTCCACCACATAACCGGCCAACACGGGCAACCACGGGGTGAAGTCGTAGCCGCGCCGAAGGCGAAACTCCTCCAGCATGCGGGGTGTCCAGTTCTGCGATCCGCCTTCATGCGAGTCCATCGTCACGCCGCTGATGCCTTTTACACGCCGGAGAATCGGTTGCACATAACTGTCCCAGTGCAGGTTGGCCGCCTCTTTTGACAGTTTGTCGCACTCATAGCCCAACAGGTTCTGCCGTCCATGCTTCGACTTCGCCCCAGTGAGCACGGCTGCCAGTCGCACCACTCGCCAACGGCCGGGTCCGATGCCAGAGTTCTGTACTATCTCGCTCACTCTGCCGCCATCTATACCTTTAATTGTATATATGTCTTCCGGTCTGACGACACCCTCTCGGTCGTAGGCTGTAGGTGTCTGCTCCTCCTCGGCAAAGTCGCTCTGCAGGGCTGTCAGTTCCTCCCATCTGTTCATTTTCGCCTCGCAGCCCACCTGCCACCACCGTAGGGTGTCCTTTCCATGATACAGAACTCGCCAGTAGCGCCCCTCGACGGCAGGAAAGGCCGTCGTGCGGAGGCGGTAGCCGCCCTGACTGTTGTACATCGGTTCCAGATTGACCACGTCGCGCCATGTCGTGCTGTCAGCGCTTACTTGCAGCGTGCCGATATCGGGCAACGTTTCGAAACCATAACCACTAAAGGGACGTGAAGGCTGAAGCGTGGGACGTGAATAATACGCCTTTGTGCTTTCTCTTTGAGAAGGCCGTTGCATGGCTCCGTTTCGCCCCTTGCCGCGAGCATTATAACGTGCCGTGATGTGGCGTATCCTGCCATCGTCCCGGAGAGGCATCACCACTGTTGCGATATCACTGACATACCCTTCCGGTCCGCTGATGTCCAGACTGCCGTCCACGGTCACGCTGCCATCCTCGCTGACGGTCATCACGGCCTCTGCCGCCGCCACTCGTTGCATGGCATGGCGAGCATCTATCCACCGTCCGCCGGCACAATAGCCGTTGGAGATGTTCACCTCGAACGACAACCCGCACCGCTGCGCCTCCTGGGCCGCAAACTCCAGGTGGTGCCACCACGATGCACTGAAAGCATCTTCTGCTCCGTTGGCTTTTGCATCCTTGGCGTGGTTCTGGTCGTAATACACCACGCCGCCAAAGCCTGCATCGCGCAGTGCTTCGACATCGGCCGTGATGCCCTCGTCGGTGCTATGCTCATAACCGAAGAACCACCAGGTCTTCATGCGATACTCCTGTGTTGGCGTCTGCCACAGCCGCTTCACGGCCTTCAAGCAGTCATCACTACCCTGAGCCCAGCCGCTGAGGTTCAGCACTAAGAATAGGACGATGATCGTTCTTGTTCTCATAATAGTTCCAGATTATTGCATCAAAGAGACTAGTTATTTCTTCATTCCGTCACATCCTTCACCAGGTCGCCCAGCCATCTTTTCCACTTGTCAAGTATGGTGGGGCCCTTGGGGGCCGGCTCCTCCATTCTGTCGTCTGCTGTGGTGCCTGTTGTGGAGTCTGTTGCGCCATCACCTGTCACTTCTTCGTCCTGTGTCTGTGCAGTCTCCGATTCTGCGGTCTGCACCTCTATCACAGGTTCCGGCTCCGGTGCCGCCTCCACTTCGAAGGGCAACTCCTGCACGATGACTTCCTTCATCGTGGACTTTTCTTTCTTCACGGGCTTATACAGTTTCGGTATCAGGTCCTCGTAGAAGTCGTCCTCGTCGCGATGGGCATCTTTCTCCACCTCCGTGCGCAGGTCGTCCTCCAGTCCAGTGGCCAGTATCGTCACCTTCGCATCCTCGCCTAGCGTGTCGTCGGTTGCCGTTCCCCAGATGACGTCGATGTTGGGGTCCAATTGGTCGAAGAAGTCGTCAATCTCCTGTAGTTCACGCACAAAGATGGGGTGTTCCTGACTCGAATAGATGTTGAAGAGTATGCGCTTGGCCTTGCCGATGTCGCTGCCGTAGATGAGCGGCGAGTCCAGCGCACTGACGATGGCCTTCTCAACACGCCGTTCACCACTGGCCCTGCCCATCGCCATGATGGCACCGCCACCGTTCTTCATCGTGGTTTCCACATCGCGGAAGTCACTCTTGATGCCGCCGTCGCTGGGCAGCGTGATGAGTTCCGAGATACCCTTCACGGCATCCATCAGGATGTTGTCTGCCCGCTGGAAAGCCTCCGGCAGCGAGATGTCCGAGTCTGCATAGACGTCGCACAGTTTTTCGTTGTTGACGATGAGCAGTGCATCGACATTTTTCCGCATGGCCTCCACGCCCTTCAGCGCCTTGATAATCTTGCGCTTCTTCTCGAAATAGAACGGGATGGTCACCACGCCCACCGTC